>ENA-OPNB01002618-OPNB01002618.1-human-gut-metagenome-genome-assembly--contig:-NODE-2618-length-9981-cov-1.734334_pt1 | contig 9981 bp, 5 predicted proteins | sample MGYA00241528_ERZ501754 | MGnify/ENA primary metagenome ERZ501754 (study PRJEB25962, sample SAMEA2042646) | human gut metagenome | biome: human gut; feature: human-associated habitat; material: faeces... | reverse complement strand
ACAAGACAACCGGTGCACCGGTGTGTCTGATGAGCGGTAATCTTCTGAGCGCTTACAGGACTGGTGCAATTCCTGGTGTAGGGTTAAGACATCTTGCACCAAAGGGTGCTAAGACGGGAGCAATATATGGTCCTGGTGTAATGGGAAAAACAAGCCTTGATGCATTTATGGCAACATGCCCAGAGCTTGATACACTTAAGGTAAAAGGTAGAGGAAAGAAATCATTAGACAGTTTCCTTGAATATGTCAAAGCTACATATCCACAGCTTACAACTGTAACAGTGGTAGATGATATAGAAACTCTGGTAAGAGACAGTGATGTTATATCATTTGCAGCCACAGCAGGAACAGATCCGTCAAAATATGCATATGTCAAAGGTGAATGGATAAAGCCGGGAGCGCTTATTGTTGCTCCAAGTGCATTTGATATGGAGACAGATTTTCTCAAAGAAAAATGTAAGATGGTAGTTGATAATATAAAGCTTTACGAGGCATGGGCAGAGGAATATCCATATCCGACATTTGGTTCAATTAACATAATAGGTGCAAAGTTTACAGATATGTGCCATGATGGAATTATAAGTAAAAGTGATATTACTGATATGGGAGATATATTGCTTGGCAATGCATCAGGAAGAGACAGTGATGATCAGATAATTGTATATTCTGTTGGAGGAATGCCTGTAGAAGATGTTGCCTGGGGTAAGGTGTGTTATGAAAATGCTGTGAAAATGGGACTCGGAACGAAGCTTAACCTATGGAACAAGCCTGATATGTGTTAAAAGAATATGAAATACATGTATATACTGTAAATATAAAAAGACCTGTATGGCTGCAAATAGCGCATTCCATGCAGGTTTTTTATTGATTTCTCCTCCTATTCGACATAATTCGACATGCATACGTTGTATTATCTATATAAAACATAAGGGTAAAGTCTTTTTGGAGGATAGAATGAAACGGATAATATGTGTTTTACTAGTAACAGTATTGATTGTAAGTATGCTGTTGTCATGTAGTATACCATTAAGAAACAGTGGAGAAGAAAAACAGAGAATAGTTGTACAGCTTGACCAGGATTACTGGCTTGCAAGTGTAGGAAAAATGTTGAAAGAACATTTTCCGGATGTTGAATTTGATTTTGTCATAAGCAGGGGAGGAGCACAGTATCTTAATGATGCAGCGCTTAATGATGATCTTGCGGATATAATAATAGATGCATCATCATGGACACAGACATCTTCGTCTGATGATGATTATGATATTAATCCCAGGGATTATCTATATGATTTTTCATGTACAGATATTACAAACATGTTTTATAAGGTATATCTTGATGGATTTACCAATGAAGATGGTTCTGTGAACTGGCTTCCTGGTGCTGCGAGCGTGGAGGGGATACTTGCCAATACAGCAGTTTTTGAGAAATATGGAATAGAGCTGCCTCATGATTATGTAACATTTGTTGAAGCATGTAATAAGTTCAGTGAATATGGGATAAGAGGGTTTGCAACAGATTATAAATATGATTATACAGATTCATATATGTTACAGGCGTGGTCTATTCCATTGTTACAAAGTACAGAAGGGCGCATCTGGCGTTATGAAGCAATGGATGGAAAAATAGATTACATACCGGATGAACTGGGTGTGAAGTTGTTCTCGAGACTTGGACAGGTTTTGAAAAATACTGATGCACAGGCAGATGACACAAAAAGAGGATATTCAAGTATATTCCAGGATTTTGTGTTCGGGAAGATTGCAATGATACGCCAGAGCACTAATATTGCAGAGTATCAGGATGAGGGAATGAATAATCTCGTTCTTTTGCCATATTTTGGGGAGACAGATAACGATAACTGGTATTTCAGTACACCCGGATATTCAATAGCTATGAATGGAAAACTTAAAGGAGCAGGGAAAAAAGAAGAGCTGGCACTGGATATAGTAAGATATATGTTTGGCAGTGATGTAATGAATGCAATGGCAGACAGAATACAGTCTGTTGTTGTGTATAATAAAGATGTAAATGTAGATGTGCAGGACATATTTTCTAACCTGATTCCTTATATTGAAAGTAATCATATGTATACATATATAAGGAATGACAGTGTGTGCCGGGCAAGCTGCGCAGCAGTACAGAAAATGCTGGCAGGAGATGTGGATGCAAAGCAGGCAGTGAAAGTGTTTAACAATAATTACAATGCGGTAAAAGAAAAATCCCCTGTTATTACCACATTTGACAGGGAATATCAGTGGAGAATATCAGATACAGGAAGTGAGGCATTTTCAGTGAGAGTTAATACGCTTCGGGAAATATGTAATGTGGATATGCTGATTGCACCTGCTGCCATGAATGCCGGAGACATCTATGAGGGAAGTTATACAGCAGCACAATTACAGGCACTTCTAATGGGTGGAGGAGTGAAGTTTTATACGAAGGATGCAACAGGTGCTGAGATTAAAGATGTTGTGCGGTGCCTTGTGGAAGGCTGTGGGCGGGATGACGACCCGATATCATGGGATACGCTGCCGGCATCAAGCGGATTTACAATGAAGATATCAAGAGATGATAAGGGCAATATGCATCTTGAGGATATTCTGAAAGATGGAAAGGCAGTAGAAGACGAAAAAATATATTCTTTCTGTTATGTTGACGTTTCTGGTCATACTTTGTTGGAATGTGCATATAATTATGATATGTCAGAGCATGACGGAGTTCATATGTATAAGACTGAGGCAGACATCAGGGAAGGCGAAAAATATGATGGATATATAGCTCATACAACAAATGTAGCACAACAATGGATACAGTATTTTGCTGATGGAGGCAGACTGGCTGCACCAGAAGCTTATATACAGAAGAGCTGATTATCTTGAGAAAGGAAACGGGGCAATTGAAGAAGAATGAGTATAGAAAATATTTCTTTGCAGCAGTAGGTGTGGCAATAGTTGTATTTGTGTGTGTAGGCGCAATAATGCTTAATTATTCCATTACAGTCAGAAGAGAACTGTATGAGACAAGTTCGAAGAATCTTAATGAAGTGTATACACAGGTCAGTGAAAAATTCATGCAGATAACCGGACAGCAGTGGAACCTGCTTGGAATGACAGGTGATTATATAGATGAGGCTGGTGAAAATATAGACAGTATCAGCAAGTTTCTTGCTGAATGGAAGAATGAATGGCATTACACAGAATTTTATTTTATAGACGATGCCTGTAATTACTTGTCGTCGTCAGGTAAAAAGGGGTATCTTGAACTCGGAAATACATGGAAAAGTCTTGTGGTAGACAGGAAAAATGTTGTAGTCGACGGTTCGCTTCCTGGAAGTGATGAGGTAATGTTTTTTGCTATTCCTGTTCAGCCGGCAGATGCTAGTGGCTTTAAATACAGTTCCATAGCGGTTTCATACAATACAGAAGCTATTAATAAAGAACTGGGTGTCAAAGCATTTTCAAATGACACAAGCAGTTATGTAATATATGATAATGGTGATATTGTGTTAAAGTCTGAAGGCAGCATGGATATAGGTGGTAATATATTTTATCATTTGAAAAATGCGGATATATCCGGTAAGTCACTGGATAGCCTTATGAAAAGTGTGAAAAATTCAACTGCAGAAGAGATGGTGTTCCAGCTTGATGAAAACCAGTATTGTCTTGTTTATGTTCCTATTGGATTTGATAACTGGGGGCTTATATCAATGGTTCCTATAAGTGTCGCCAATTCAAGCTCTCTGGCGGTTCAGCATAGAACGGTTTTAATGGCAGTACAGATAGGTATATTGCTTCTTATGGTTGCATGTGTAGTACTATATACATATTACAAAAGATATGTGAGTGAGAAGAATCATGAAATTGCAAGACGGGATATATTATTTTCGATTATGGCTAAGAATCTGGATGATGTGTATATTATGCTTTCGTGGGGAGACTGGAGAAAACTGTATGTAAGCAGAAATATCGAGAGAGTTCTGGGAATAAGGAGCAGTGAATATGATGGTATCCTTAAAGATTTTGGAGAATTGGAAAAGAGGGGAGAAGTTCCTGAATGGAATGATATTGTGAAGCTGGGAAAAGGAGAATCTGCTGTTAATGAATACTGGATAAAGCCAGCAGATTCAAGTGAATACAGACTTTTTAACCAGGGATGTTATCATATGGATAAAGACGGAGATGATGTTCTTGTAATAATTCTGTCAGACAGAACTTACGAGCAGCAGATAAGAAATCATATGGAAGATGCGCTTCATACAGCAGAGGCAGCAAATCGTGCAAAAAGTCAGTTCCTGTCTAATATGAGTCATGATATAAGAACTCCTATGAATGCAATTGTAGGATTTTCACAGCTTATGTTAAGACATTATAAGAATCCGGATAAAGTCAGAAACTATGCAGAAAAGATAGTTGTTTCAAGCCAGCATCTGCTGAGTCTTATTAATGATGTCCTTGATATGAGTAAAATTGAGTCAGGGAAAACTACTCTTAATCTTTGTGACGTGAATCTTGCTGACATCATAAATGAGACAGACAATATAATCAGACCGCAGGCAAAGAAGAAGAACCAGACATTTGTTGTGAAATCAGATGGTGTTGAATATTGCTGCATTACCGCAGATAAATTAAGACTCAGCCAGATACTTATTAATATATTGTCTAATGCTGTTAAATATACAGAAGAAGGCGGTAACATAACATTTGAAATAAAAGAAATAAAAGTTACCAATCCACAGATTGTAAAATACAAATTCATCATATCTGATAATGGAATAGGAATGAGTGAAGAATATTTAAAAGACATATTTAAACCGTTTACAAGAGAAGAGACAAGCCTTACAGATGCAGTCCAGGGAACAGGACTTGGAATGGCAATAACCAAGAATCTTATTGATCTCATGGGTGGAACTATAAAGGTACTAAGCACACAGGGAGTGGGAACAACTTACGAGGTAACTATGGAATTCAGAATTGCGGATATTAATACGAATAAAGACCTCTGGAACAGATATAACATACCAAAGCATGAGAATGAACCGGATCATGTACTTGTGGGTAAGAATTTTCTAATAGCAGAAGATAATGGTATTAACTTAGATATGCTTAAAGAACTTCTAAAGGAAGAGGGGGCAGCCTGTGATTGTGCAAAAAACGGAATGGCAGCTGTTGATTTGTTCAGACATTCAAAGAAGGGGCAGTATGATCTTATATTTATGGATGTACAGATGCCTGACATGGATGGATATGAGGCTACAAGAGCAATAAGACAAATGAAGCACCCTGATGCAAAGGATATTCCAATAGTAGCTATGACAGCAAATGCTTTTTCTAATGATGTAAAAGCTGCATTTGATTGTGGGATGAATGCTCATCTTGCAAAACCTGTTAATATAGACCGTATAAAAGACATAGTTGCAAATTTTACATAAATTTTACATAACTTACATAATACATTTTACAATGCTCATTTAGAATACACATGATGTGTGAAAAAGTCGTTCAAAAAGGAGCTTATGTAAAATGAATATTTTTGGTGTACTTACGATGGCAGGCGGACTGGCTTTGTTCTTATATGGAATGAATGTCATGGGAGATTCCTTAGCAAAGCTGTCAGGAGGTAAATTAGAACAGATACTTGAAAAGCTGACTTCTAAAAGAATTATGGCAGTATTGCTTGGTATGGCTGTAACAGCAGTTATACAGTCATCATCTGCAACTACGGTAATGGTTGTAGGCTTTGTTAATTCGGGTATTATGCAGCTTTCACAGGCTGTAGGTATTATTATGGGTGCCAATATTGGTACGACAGTGACTTCATGGATGTTATCGCTTATAGGTATAAGCGGAGCAGGATGGATTAATCTTTTAAAGCCATCATCCTTCTCACCGGTGCTTGCTGTTATTGGTATAATTATGACTATGACCTGTAAGAATAATTCTAAGAAAAAGGATATAGGTAATATTCTTCTTGGATTTGCAATTCTTATGTTCGGTATGGAAACTATGAGTGGCGCAGTTGCACCGCTGGCTGACAATGAGAAGTTTACGGGTATGCTTACACTGTTTTCTAATCCGTTATTCGGACTTCTTGCAGGTACAGTGCTTACAGCAGTTATACAGTCATCATCTGCATCGGTTGGTATACTGCAGGCATTATGTGTAACAGGTGCGGTTAACTATGCAACAGCAATTCCTATTATTATGGGACAGAATATAGGTACATGTGTAACAGCACTTATATCTTCTGTAGGTGCAAAGAAGAATGCCAAGAGGGCATCAATGATACACCTTTATTTCAACATGATTGGTACAGTTATATTTATGGTTATATTTTACAGCCTGAATATGTTTGTTCATTTTGAATTTTTATCAACACCGGCAAATGCAGCAGGAATAGCAGTGATTCACAGTCTCTTTAATATCGGATGTGTAATTATACTTTTCCCATTTTCTAATCTGCTTGTGAAGCTTGCAACTCTTTCTATTCCGGATGGAAAACATGAGGAAGTTATTCAGACAGGTGTGGCAGCAGATCTTGCAGCACTGGATGAAAGATTCTTAGAGACTCCGGCAGTTGCGATGGAGTTATGCAGGAATACGGCTGTGAAGATGGCACATTTGTCACAGAAAGCGCTAGATAAAGCGCTTGACATTATTAATAATTATTCAGATACTGCATATGATGAGGTTGTGGCAATGGAAGAAGATGTCGATAAGTACGAGGATAAGCTGGGTTCATATCTTGTAAAGGTTGGTAACTGCGATTTATCAAGACATGATAATCATACATTTTCAATACTTCTTCACTGCATGAGTGATTTTGAAAGAATATCTGACCATGCGATTAATATTGCAAAATCTGCAAAAGAGATGAACAGCAAGGAGTCATCTTTTTCACAGAATGCAAGAAAAGAACTTGAAACATTTGCAAAAGCGGTACATGATATAGTTAGTAACACAGTACAGGTTTTTGAAAATCAGGATATTGAGGCAGCAAAGCATATTGAGCCGTTAGAACAGGTTATTGATGGACTGAACTTAGAGATTAAGCAGCGTCATATCAACAGATTAAGAAAAGGCAGATGTACAATTGAGACAGGACTTATACTCGAAGATATTATGACGAATTTTGAGAGAGTATCAGACCATTGCTCTAATATTGCTGTATGTATGATTGAAGTAAGAGATAATGGTTTTGAAACACATGGATATCTGGAGCATCTTACTAATGAGGATAATCCTCAGTTTGCAAAAGAATGCAGACAGTATTATAAACAGTATCAGCTTCCGGAATTAAAGAAAGCTGACTAGAACAGGAGATGAGAATATGGCTCTTATATACATAGTTGAGGATGATGAAAGCATAAGGGAAATAGAGACAATTGCACTTAAGAACAGTGGACATATGGTAGGTGCATTTGGAAGTTCCAAAGAGTTTTTTAAGAAGCTTGATGAGATTCTTCCGGACCTTGTGTTGCTTGATGTTATGCTTCCTGATGAAAGTGGTTATGACATCATTAAGAAGTTAAGACTGAATTCTGCAACTAAGAGACTGCCGGTTATTATGGTGACGGCAAAGTCTACAGAGCTTGATATGATAAAGGGACTTGAGGATGGTGCTGACGATTATATTAAGAAGCCGTTTTCTGTAATGGAGCTTATTACAAGAGTTAAAGCACTTCTTAGAAGAACAGAAACAGACGAGGCAGGCGTGCTGGATGTTGGAGAGATTGAACTTAATCATGAAAGGCATGCTGTTACGGTCTCAGGAAAGCAGGTTGAACTTACATTTAAAGAATATGAATTGTTAAGATATCTTATGGCTAACAAGAATATAGTGCTTTCAAGAGATTCTATTGTACTTAAGGTATGGGGAACAGAATTTGAAGGCGAGTCAAGAACTGTGGATATGCATATTAAGACTTTAAGACAGAAGTTAGGTGATGCAGGCTCGCGTATAAGAACCGTGCGTAATGTAGGATATGTTATTGAGTAGCCTGATATAATTGACAGACAGAACAGGGTGGATATATGAAGCAGAAGATTAATTTAAGGCTTATTGGAATAGCAGTTATAGCGGTTCTTGCTACAGCTATCGGAATAACTTTTATATATTATGGACTGTTTAAGAAACAGGTCCAGGCCGGACTGAGAACTAATGCTGAAGTACTCATGGAAACCGGAGTTTTTGAAAAGTCGTCGCAATATGCTGATGTAAAGCTTCCAATTAATAATCTCAGGATTACATGGATAGATTCAGATGGGGTGGTGCTTTTTGATAATGATAATGATATTAATGTAATGCCTAATCATAAAGACAGACCTGAGATACAGGATGCATTTCATACCGGACATGGTCAGTGTGTAAGAAATTCTGACACGATGGATATGAATACCTTTTATTATGCTCTAAAACAGAAGGATGGGACTGTTATAAGAGTATCCTGTGATGCAAGCAGTTTATTAAGTGTGTTTGGCAATGTATTTCCGGCTGTAACAGCAATACTTGCAGTAATTATAGTAGTGTGTATCGTTCTTTCACAATTACTTACAAGGACACTTATTGAGCCTATTGAAAGAATGGCTAAGAATATGGATTCCGTACAGGAGAAGCCTGTATATAAAGAAATAGCCCCTTTTGCAGAGAAAATCAGGACACAGCATGAGAATATTCTTGCTGCTGCAAGAAGCAGACAGGATTTTACTGCAAATGTATCACATGAACTAAAGACTCCTCTTACCGCAATATCAGGCTATGCCGAGCTTATTGAGAATGAGATGGTAAACCATGAACAGGGAATACATTTTGCACATGAGATTAAGCGTAATTCAGAAAGATTATTATCATTGATTAATGATATTATAAGGCTTTCAGAATTAGACCACAGCGAAATGCCAAGGCAGTATGAGAATTTTGATTTGTATGAGTTTGTTAAGGATTGTGCAGAGTCTCTGCAGGTTAATGCACAGAAACAGGGAATACGTTTTTCGTATAGAGGTTCAACATGCATGATTCGTGGCAATAAGGATATGATAAGGGAACTTATTGATAATCTTGTACAGAATGCAATAAGATATAATAAAGAAGGTGGACATGTAGAAGTGTTTGCAGGAATGGTAGATGGCAAGCCAAGGTTAGAAGTGACTGATGATGGAATAGGAATTCCTAAGGATCAGCAGGACAGGGTATTTGAAAGATTTTACAGAGTTGATAAGAGCCGTTCAAAGGAAACTGGTGGAACAGGGCTTGGCCTTGCTATTGTAAAGCATATTGTAGAACTTCATGATGCAAGAATATATTTAGAAAGTGAAGTTGACAAGGGGACACAGATACGCATCGAATTCTAGAATGATTAAGAGTGGAAGTTTTTATGTCTTTCACTCTTTTTTCTTTTTATAACAGAGTGATTGTGTTATATTATATAAAAAGAGAAAAACAGATATCGATGCCGTAGGAACAAAATCTGTATACTTGGATAGTCTTATGTTGGAAAAAAATACCCGTAAAGAGCGTCGGACAAGGATTGTCCATACGAAAAACAGGGGGGTAGGTGAGAGGAAATTCAGACGAAAAGTTGTCATAGAAGAATTCAACCGTTATGTGGCAGATTCTTTGCGTTATCCCGAAGATGCCCGTTTGGAAAAACTGCAAGGCGAGATACAATTGACCGTGCGTTTGAATCGAAAAGGTTTACCTGCCCGGATCAAACTCATTCAACGTTTATCGCCCTCGTGTAACCGTGAGGCAATTCGTTTGGTAGAAGAATATCCCGGTAAATGGGAAAATACAGAAAAGGAAATTTTACTGACAATCCCGTTCAAACTTCCTGCTACAGAGTAAATCTAATCCAACATTAAGTTCATATAGGGCCTTGCTTCCCGGAATAATCGGTTTAAAGGAGCCGGTAAGAGATCAGGATGATACCCTAATAAGGCTTTGGTAAGGACCGGAATATCCGTTTCACTGTCGATCGGTCCGGA
>ENA-OPNB01002564-OPNB01002564.1-human-gut-metagenome-genome-assembly--contig:-NODE-2564-length-10198-cov-2.644582_pt1 | contig 10198 bp, 9 predicted proteins | sample MGYA00241528_ERZ501754 | MGnify/ENA primary metagenome ERZ501754 (study PRJEB25962, sample SAMEA2042646) | human gut metagenome | biome: human gut; feature: human-associated habitat; material: faeces... | reverse complement strand
TTGCAAAAATTTTGATCTCGCGCGGATGGACGGTTTCCTGGATCGGAACCGAGCAGGGGATGGAGCGCCGCATTGTCGAGCGGCAGAAGATCCCTTTTACGGCCCTGGACTTTCAGGGGCTGAGAGGCAAGGGTCTGAAAACGATGCTGTTCGGCGGCTTTAAGCTTCTGAAGTGCATTGCGCAGAGCCGAACGATTTTGGCCCAAAAACACGCGGATGCCGTGTTTTCAACCGGCGGGTACATTGCCGTACCGGTTTGTTTGGCCTCGGGCCTTAAAGGTATCCCGTATGTCTTGATGAACAGTGACGCGGATCCCCTGCTCTCGATCAAGATGGTGCAAGGAAATGCCGCGGGCGTCATGTGCGGATTTGACGGCAAAGCCGCCAAACTTGCCGGAGACAAAGGTGTTGTGACCGGAAATCCTGTCCGTAAAGAGATTTTGGCGATCCCCGCACCCGAGGAGCGTTATCAGGGCAGAGAAGGTCGATTAAAACTATTGATTTTCGGCGGCTCCTTAGGCGCTCAGGTGTTTAATCAGAATGTTCCGTCCTCAATTGCGGCACTTCCGCCGGAAAAGCGTCCCGAGATTATTCATCAGTGCGGTATGAAGGCTGTCGAAGAGGTTAAGGCAAGCTATGCCGCATTGGGCATCGAGGCCCAAGTGATTCCGTTTATCGAAGACATGGCGGCCGCCTATGTTTGGGCCGATGTCGTTCTGGCTCGAGCGGGGGCTATTTCCGTGAGCGAGCTGACCGCTGCCGGAGTGCCGTCCATTCTGGTTCCGCTGGTTACAAAGACAACCTCTCATCAGGTTGGAAATGCTAAATATATGCAGGAGGCCGGCGCGGCGATCTATCTGCCCCAAAGTGAGCTGACTACAGGTAAACTCACTGCGCTTTTAGAAGGCCTCAACCGAAAAGAACTGCTGGAGATGGCAAAAAAGGCAAAGGCGCTGGGTAAGCCGGATGCCGCCGCCACGGTTGCGGACTTTATTGAATACGTATCGAACAAGGAATAAGAGTGAAATTCGCAATTAAGAAAATACATTTTGTGGGCATCGGAGGCACCGGTATGAACGGTATCGCCGAAGTGCTGATTAACCTCGGCTACTACGTTTCCGGTTCGGACTTAAAAGAAAACGCTGCGGTAGAACACTTGCGTTCGATCGGAGCAGAAATTTTTATCGGCCATGATGCGTCCAATGTCGGAGACGCAGGCGTGGTTGTGACCTCAACGGCTGTCCATGCAGACAACCCGGAAGTGGTTGAGGCAAAAAGCAGAAATATTCCCGTGGTGCCGCGCGCCATTATGCTTGCAGAGCTCATGCGTCTGCGCCAGGGTATCGCAGTTGCCGGAACCCACGGTAAAACGACGACAACGTCTCTCATTACCAGCATTCTGGAGCGAGGCGGCTTAGATCCGACGTTTGTGATCGGCGGCCGCTTAAATGCAGCGGGCTCCAACGCCAAACTCGGACAAGGTCTTTACATTGTGGCTGAAGCCGACGAGTCGGACGCTTCCTTCCTGAATCTGTCTCCGGTCATCTCGGTCGTCACCAACATCGATGAAGACCACATGGATACCTATGGACATGACCTCAGAAATCTGAGAAAGGCGTTCACGGACTTTATCCAGAGGCTGCCGTTCTACGGACGCGCCGTCATGTGCATCGAAAGTGAAAACGTTCGTGCCATTCTGCCTAAGATCACCAAACCGATTTTGACTTACGGTTTTAGAGAAGATGCACAAATCCGTGCGGAAAACATCCGTGCCGACGGAACGCAGATGCACTTTACGCTGATCCGCGAAGGCGCTTCTCCGGAAGAGATCACGGTTAACCTGCCGGGGGTTCATAATGTTTTGAATTCACTGGCCGCCATCGGCGTAGCTCTCACGCTGGATGTCCCGATGGAGGCGATTAAGGAAGCGCTCTCAACGTTCAAGGGCGTGGGACGCAGATTCTCCGTTTGGGGAGAAACGAAGAGCCTTAAAGGCGAAAAATTCCTGGTGGTTGATGACTACGGCCACCATCCGACCGAAATGGCTGCGACGATTGCCGCCGCGCGCGGAGCGTATCCTGATAGAAGACTGCTCGTCGCCTTCCAGCCGCACCGCTATACCCGTACCCGCGACTGCTTTGAAGATTTGGTCCGCGTGCTCTCGAATGCGGACGCACTGGTGCTTGAAGCCGTTTACCCGGCCGGCGAAGAAAAAATCTTCGGCGCTGACAGCCGCAGTCTTTGCCGCTCGATCCGTTTAACCGGAAAAGTCGAACCGCTGTTTGCGGGCAATACGGATGAAGTTATGGAACTCGTTAATAACAACGTCAAAGAAGGCGACGTTGTTCTCGTCATGGGTGCAGGAAACATCGGAGAGGTTCCGGGCAAACTCATGAAACAAGGAAAGTAAAGAATGAAAAGCGTAGATGTAAAGGATCTTGGAAAAATCGCCGTCGTCATGGGCGGATCTTCCGGAGAACGTGAAGTTTCTTTGATGAGCGGAAGCGGTGTGCTCAAGGCACTGCAAAGCGTTGGTGCCGATGTGGTTAAGTTCGATCCGGCAGAGCAGCCTTTATCCGATTTGGCCGGTATCGACCGCGCTTTTCTGATTTTGCACGGAAAAGGCGGCGAAGACGGCGTCATTCAGGGCGTGATGGAATTTTTGAAGATTCCGTATACCGGAAGCGGCGTCCAGGCAAGCGCCATCGGCATTGATAAAGAAATGACCAAGGCTGTTTGGGAAGCTCAGGGCATTCCGGTCCCGCGCGGCATGGTGCTGAGAGACGAAGCTGACTGCGAAGAGGCCCTTCGCCGTTTTAACGGAAATCTCGTGATCAAGCCGAGCAAGGAGGGCTCAAGCCTCGGTCTCTACAAACTTAAGAATGCGACTTTGGAAGAGGTCAAAGAGGCCTTTGCGAAGTCTCAGGAAGCCGGCATGACCGTGCTTGCCGAAGAATACGTGTTCGGCCGCGAGCTCACTGTTGCTGTTTTAGATATGGGAGAGGGCTTAAAAGCTTTCCCGATCATCGAAATCAAGGCGCCGGACGGAGACTATGACTTTGAACACAAGTACTACTCTGACGAGACCGTCTATGTTTGCCCGGCCGAAGTGTCTGAGGATGTGACGGAGAAGATTAAGGCCGTTGTCGAGAAGGCCGCTTTGTCTGTAGGCGCCGACGCATGGAGCCGTATTGACGTGATGCTGCGCGATGACGGCAGCTTCGTGCTGCTTGAAATCAATACAGCGCCCGGCATGACGCCGCACTCTTTGGTTCCGCTTGCTGCGAGAACCTGCGGTATTTCTTATGAAGAACTCGTTAAACAAGTCGCTGCGCGCGCTTCTTTGAAGGGTTAATCAATGAGACGTTGGAGCGCGTCAACTTTTTCGCTTTTTGCCGATGTTTTCGGAGTGCTGTTTACTCTCCTGATTCTGACATCGGCGGTTTACTGGTTTGTTCAGCGGCCGGTATTTTTGCTGAAAGGGGTTGACGTTCAGGTCGAAGGCAATAAAGACGCGATAAACGTCAAGGATGTTGCGCAGGTGCTCGACGGCCATATTCACGGGAACTATTTCACCGCGGATTTGTCCGAGATCGCCGATCAGCTCAAGCGCATTCCTTGGGTAAGAGACGTTTCGATCGGCCGCGTATGGCCGAATCAGCTTCAAGCAACGCTTTACCTCCACCGTCCGATCGCCGTTTGGGGCGACGAAAAGCTGCTCGCCGAGGACGGCACGCTGTTTGTCGCAAACCAGGAAATTGCGGAGAGCAAAGGGGCGCTTCCGAAGATTTTCGGCCCCGTTGACCGCCGCATGGAAATCTACAAGCAGTACCAGGCTTTTGAAGATACATGCAAAAAGCTTGGATATGATGTAACTTCATTAACTTATTCCGAATATTCCGGCTGGACGCTGCATTTCAAGCGCCCGGAGGGCAAGGTGATCAAACTGGTTCTCAAGAAGGGCGAAAATTCCGCCCAAATGGAAGAGCGTTTGATCAAAATCATCCAATCGCTGCCGGCGATTTCCGCGCAAATCGGCGTGGAACCGACAGAATTAGATGCGCGTTATGAGAAAGGGATTGCAGTGTTGAAGCCGGCACCGGAAGAAGAGTCCGTTTCTCCTGAAGATAGTGTTCAGGATACCGGGGATAAAAAGAATGGCAGATAAATCAAACGATTTGTTGGTGGGCTTGGACATCGGGTCATCAAAGGTTGTGTGTATGATCGCGTCTCCGGTCAGTTCGAGCACTTTTAAGATCGAGGGGCTCGGAGAGTGCAAGAGCGAAGGTATTGAGCAGGGCGGTGTCGTCGATATCAATCAGGCCGTCGACTGTGTCCGCGCGGCCGTGGAAGAAGCTGAAAAAACCGCCAATACAACCGTCAAAACCGTTGCGGCCGGTATTTCCGGACCGCATATCCGTACGGATAACTGTATCCAGCAGACGATTGTGGGTTCCGGCGAAATCGAACAGAAGGACATTGACGACCTTCTGAACACGGCGATGTCCGTGACTTTGCCGCCGTCGATGCGCTATCTCGACGTGATTCCTCAGGAATACTCCGTCGACTACGCACGCCGTATTCGCACGCCGATCGGCATGGAAGGCAAGAAGCTCGAAGGCAGTCTGCACGTGGTGACCGCGCAGAGCGCTCAGTGTTTGTTCCTTAATAAAGTGATTCGCAGAACCGGCTTGGAACTTATTGACAGCCAGCTGATTTTTAATCCGCTGGCGGCCGCTTCTGCCGTGCTTCGTCCGGAAGAGATTGACCTAGGCGTGGCGTTGATCGATATCGGTTCCGACTTGAGCGATGTGGCCGTGTTCTTTGATAAGGCCGTGCAGTACTCGGCCGTCCACCCGATGGGCGGACAGCAAATTACCGATGAGATTTCGATTAAGACTCATTTGTCTCAAGATGCCGCTGAAAAGCTCAAGCTGCAGATGGGACAGGTTAGATACGACGCCAGAAAAGATAAGGACAGTTTTATTCGCCTGCCGACGGCGCCGGGATACAGCGATGACGGCGGAAGAATCCTGAGCAAACAGGCGCTCTCCGCAATTATCGACGTCAAAGTTCAGGACATCTTAGAAAAAATTTACTGCCGCATCCGCGATAAGAGCCTGCACACCCAATTGGGCTACGGCGTGGTGCTGACCGGCGGAGGTGCAACACTCCCCGGCATTCAGCGCATGGCCAAAGAAGTGTTCAGCTCTCATATGGCAGGACGCGAAATCAATGTTCGTCTCGGACGTCCTTTGGTGAACTATGAAACCTCGGAATTTGTGCCGCCGGAGCTCTATAACACAGAGAGTTTCCCTAAACAGTTTGCCGGGTATTCCACCCCGCAGCATGCGGCGGTTTTAGGTTACTTGTGCCAGCTGAATCAAAAGTTCTGGGCGCAGGGATCCAACATCGGTTCCAAACGAAAATTAAAGAGCATCGGCGGAATGATTAAGCAGTGGATTTTCGGAAATTTCTAAGGGTTTGTATTGCTTAAAACAGCTTGAGGGATAGAACGGAGTAGAAACCCCTAACCAAAAATTCCTCTCTTGTTGAAAATAAACGCAGAACCCACGGAATTTTTTGAATTTTCCTCGCAGAAAAAAACGATTGAATTTAGAATTAACCAACTTGGCAGATCGAATGTCTCGAGATGCGTAATGGAGATAAAGTAGTTGATGGAAAAGGCATTTGAACCCTACGTGGACGGTTCTACCAACACCGTGATCAAAGTTGTAGGCGTAGGCGGTGCGGGCGGCAACGCCCTTAATACGATGGTAACCAAATTGACGGATTGCCAGGTTGAGTTCATCGCCGCGAACACGGACAGACAAGCTCTGACCCGCTCTCTCGCTTCCGAAAAGATTTCTCTCGGCAGAACAGGTCTCGGCGCCGGCGCACGTCCGGAAGTCGGGTTCCAGGCTGCCAATGATGCCAGAGAAGAAATCGCTGAGAAGCTCCGCGGTGCCGATATGGTCTTCATTACAGCCGGCATGGGCGGCGGCACGGGTACCGGCGCTTCCCCCGTCATTGCCGAAGTTGCCCAGGAACTGGGTATTCTGACCGTTGCCGTCGTGACAAAGCCTTTCTCCTTTGAAGGCGGCAAACGCATGAGAAATGCCGAGCTCGGTTTAAATCAGCTCAAAAACCGCGTCCACTCTCTGATTGTCATTCTTAACGATAAGCTCGAAGAAGAGCTCGGAGAAGACGCCACGATGCGCGAATGCTTTGAGAAGGCCGACGAAGTGCTCTTCAACGCCTGCGCAGGCATCGCCGAATTGATTCAGAAGGTTGGTCAGATCAACCTGGACTTCGAAGACGTCAGAACGGTTATGGGTACCCGCGGTACCGCCATGATGGGTTCCGGCGAAGCCGAAGGTCCCGATCGTGCCGTTACGGCTGCCTCCATGGCCGTTACCTGCCCGCTGCTTGAAGGTGTTGAACTTCGCGGCGCTAAGGGTCTGTTGGTTAACATTACGGCTCAGGAAGGCATCCGCATGTCCGAAGTTCGTTCCGCTATGGAAACCATCAAGAACTACGCAGACAGCGATGCCCTTATCGTCTTCGGTACGGTTTATGACGACAGCATGGGCGACAAGGTTCGCGTTACCGTTATCGCCACCGGTCTGGATCAGAACGGCACCGATGACTCCATCGTTAAGACGAGCTTCGTGAACGGCAAACCTGCCGTCGATAATCCGTCTAACCTGTGGCAGCCTTCCGGCTCCGCTCCGGATTCTCTGCCGAATGATTTGTTCGGAAACATCGACGCGCCTGCTAAGCCTAAGGTTCACGCCTCTGCAGCTCCCCGTACAGCATCTTCTTTTGCTCAGCCGCAGCCTCATCCGGCTGCTGCACCGGCTCACGCTGCAGCTCCTGCCGCTCCGGCAGCAAAGCCTGAAGTGAAAGCCGAAGAGGTCAAAACGGAAGTCAACCCTTTCGGCAGCTATACCCCGCAGCCTCAGAAAAAGGCTGAGCCGGCACCTGCTCCCAAAGTTGAACAGAAAGAACCGCAGCCTGAAGCCATCAACCCGTTTGGTCAGGCTTTCAGCCGTCCGATCGCAACACCTGATGCCGGTGCCTTCGAAGGCCCGAAAGACAACACGATTTTCGGCAACTTCCACGCCAGCAACAATATTCGTCCTGCCAGCGATGTCTTCGCAACCCTGAATCCTCAGGCTGGCAACGGCAATGACAGCGGGCTGTGGACGGCCAATCAGCCTAACGGCGCACCGGAAGCTAAAGGCCAAGGTGCGGCAGAAGCCAAGGCGGAAGACGAAAAACCGCGTTTCGAATACGGCATCCCCGCTTTCCTGCGCAAGAAGAACTAAGGTTTGGCCGCATCTGTCAACTACCTCGGCCTAAAGGCCGGGGCTTGAAATAGCCTCTAGTTGACTAGCCTCAGGCCGTCATTTGGCGGACTACGTTGGTTGAGAATATATAGGCACCGCGGGATGTAGATACTAGTCCCGCGCTCTGCGGCCGATGGTTAAAAGCTCCGAGAGGTAGGAGCGGTGCTGTCGGTACGAAACCCCTTCCAACATTGGCGAAGGATCACAACCGGTCGAAAGACCGAGGAGACAAAACTTGAGAGTATTTGTTTTGAACAAACGCGGCAAACCGCTTATGCCCTGTTCACCGGCAAAAGCGCGGCTTCTGCTTAAAGAGAAGAAAGCTATTGTGAAGAGGAGAACGCCTTTCACTATTCAGCTGACGATTGCAACGGGTGAGACCAAACAGCCGGTGGGTCTGGGCGTTGATGCCGGGTACAAACATGTCGGACTGTCCGCATCAACGGACAAGGCTGAACTTTATGCATCCCAAGTCGAACTGCGACAGGACATCACCGATCTGCTCTCCGCTCGTCGTGCGTTACGACGGGCTCGCAGAAACCGCAAAACGCGCTACCGCGCGCCAAGATTCAACAACCGCATCCGCACCAAGCGCAAAGGCTGGCTTGCTCCGTCGGTTGAAAACCGAATCAACGCGCATTTGTCGCGCATAGAAGCGGTTCTCCGACTGCTGCCGATCACGAAGATTACCGTGGAAACGGCGTCCTTCGACATGCAGCGGCTGAAGAATCCCGACATTTCAGGAAAAGAGTACCAAGAAGGTGAACAGCTCGGCTTTTGGAACGTCCGCGAGTATGTTCTTTTTAGAGATGGGCACGTCTGTCGGCATTGTCACGGCAGATCGAAAGACCCGGTGCTTAATGTTCATCACTTGGAGAGCAGACGTACCGGCAGCGATTCGCCCGACAACCTGATTACGCTTTGTGAGACGTGCCATAAGGCGCTTCACCGCGGCGAAATCACGCTGAAGGCCAAGCGAGGACAATCGTTCCGGGCGCAAGCTTTCATGGGAATTATGCGCCGGGAGGTTTTGAACCGCCTAAAGGCGTCGTATCCTGAGCTGAAGGTGCACGAAACCTACGGCTACTTAACCAAGCACGCGCGGATTGCGAACGGCATTGTCAAGTCACATGGTGCAGATGCTTTCTGTATTGCCGGCAACCTTGGAGCCGAAAGGCTCGGCGAATTCTTCTTCCAGAAGCAGACTCGCCGAAACAACCGGCAGATTCACAAACTTTCCATCCTCAAAGGGGGCATTCGAAAGCGCAATCAGGCACCCTTTGAGGCCAAAGGCTTCCGTCTTTTTGATAAGGTTGCCTGCCAGGGAGAAGAAGGCTTCATTTTCGGCCGTCGATCATCCGGGTCTTTTGATGTACGAAAGCTCGACGGCACCCGCATTTCAGCCGGCATCAGCTGCAAGAAGCTGCGTCTGCTGGAGAAGAGACGGACCTATTTAACAGAAATTCGAAAGGAGGAGGCGCTTCCTCCCCTGCCTGAAGGCAGGGGTCTCCGCGCCTAAATTTGATGAAATTCACGGTCGTCATTGATAACTATTGCGCCAAGTCCGGCATGCTTGCTGAATGGAGGTATTGCAGCCTTTTAGAGACCGACAATGGCAACGTAATGATTGATACCGGCGGTACAGGCCACGTATTAAGACACAATCTCGACTTTCTCAAGATTGATCTCAAAAAACTCTCAGCTTTAGTCCTTTCGCATAGCCACCATGACCATATTTCAGGTCTCTTGGATATTGTTTTCAGCTGCCCGGGCATTCCGATCTACGAGGGTAAAGGCATCGAGATTGAAAGAAGAGGAGATGCAGATGCTTCCAGAAGAAGCGGCGGCGTGCCAGTAGGTCAATTTCCTAACGCTCACCTCATCGAGGATTATCTCGAAATTCTTCCTGATGTATTTGCCTTCCGCGTCCCCGACAGAATCGGCGTTCTCAGTACGTTTGCTGTCGAAACATGTGGGAAGTGGGCCCTGACGGGAAAATTATTGCAGACCGCTTTGAAGACGATGTCTCCTTAGCAGTAAAAGGCGAGAAAGGCTGGAGCTTATTACTCGGATGCGCACACGCAGGATTGCCGAACATCATGCAGAGAGCAAAAGATTTGTTTGCCATTGACCGTCTGCACATGGTAGTCGGAGGCTCCCACCTCTGTGGAGTCAATCCTGAAGATTACGGGGTTTGGTTTGACCGATTGGCGGAGTTTCCTGTTGAAAAATGGCGCCTGAATCATTGCACCGGATTTAAAGCTGCCGCGGCAATGGCTGCTAGATTCGATGATGTTGACTGGGCCGGAGCGGGCTGCAGCTATGTACTCTAATTCAGGAAATGGAAGCGAATATGATCAAGCAATTCATTGCGGATGCCTTCACAGATAAGGTTTTCCATGGAAATCCTGCCGCTATTTGCCTTCCGGAACGTTGGCCGGATGAAAAATTGATGCAGGACATCGCTTCAGAGAACCGTCTATCAGAAACAGCTTTTGTGGTGAAAGAAAACAATGGCTGGAAGCTTCGGTGGTTCACGCCCGGCGGTGAAATCGATTTGTGCGGCCACGCAACATTGGCGACAGCTTTTGTTCTGATGAACTTTGTCGAACCTGATCTTTCTGAGATCGAATTCTCTATTCTGAGCGGTAAGCTGTCCGTAAAGAAAAAGAACGAGTTGTATGAAATGGATTTTCCGCCGTATGAACTCAAGAGGGTAGAAGTTACTGAGGCAATGGAAAATGCCATCGGTTTCAAGCCGTTAGAAGCCTGGATCGGCAGAGACTTAGTGCCTTGTAACAATAATATTTTCGCTTAAAGCTCCGGATACAAATGTCGGAGCTTTA
>ENA-OPNB01002563-OPNB01002563.1-human-gut-metagenome-genome-assembly--contig:-NODE-2563-length-10204-cov-1.996354_pt1 | contig 10204 bp, 8 predicted proteins | sample MGYA00241528_ERZ501754 | MGnify/ENA primary metagenome ERZ501754 (study PRJEB25962, sample SAMEA2042646) | human gut metagenome | biome: human gut; feature: human-associated habitat; material: faeces... | reverse complement strand
ATTCCAGGAACTCCCATCGAGATTCTGCTCTCCATTTTCCTCATTGTGTTTTGAGTCATAGGATACAAGATCATTTAAAGTAAAACCGTTCTGATCTGTAATACAATTAAATATTCCCTGTTTCTCTGAATGATGCTTAAGCCAGTAAATCACATCCGGAATCATGCCTTCATCGCCTTTAAGGAAACGACGCATCACTGTCTGGAATCCCAGTTCGTGTTCCATTATCTTTGTTTTTTTCAAAACCGGATCTGCATGAACACTTTCTATCGGAATGACCAATGGGTTCAGTATAAAACCATCTATATGATATTCCATCACATAATACCGCAGGCATTCCAGCATCATCATCTTATCTGCACCTGTACAGAACGGCATTTCAAGCACAACCTCTATTCCGGCTTTATGGCATGCTTTGACCATATCCTTAAGTCCTCTGGCCCCATCACCATCCGAAGAATATGCACTCTTAGGAGCAAAATAGAACCCTTCTCCATATCCCCAGTAATTTCTATATGTCTGGCATTCCTCAAATTCATACACCGGCATACAATGGATCTGATTAATTCCAAGATCTGTAAGATAATCTATCTTTTCTATAATCCCCTGAAACGTTCCTTTCGACTTTACCTTCGACGAAGCATGTCTTGTAAATCCCCTTACATGCAGACTGTAGGCAATTACCTGATGATAAGGGATCTGTAAAGTGTGGTCTCCCTCCCAGTCATACTCCTGTGACAGAAAACGGCCTCTGATTTCATGTCTGGCGGTCTCTTTTTTTACACCCCAATGCTCTCTTCCGGCCAGCGCCTGCACATAAGGATCCACAACAACCTCACCATCAATCAAATAATTATACTCATACTCTTCCGGTTCGATATCCGTAAGTGCAATACAGCGTACTTCTCCCACTGCCGTCTCCATCTCAAATTGTCTGTACAGTCGTTTTCTTCCTGCACGATATATTAACAGCTGACATTTTTTCTCTGTCGGAACTGCAATCGAAAAATTTATTTTGTTCTCACTGATCTGAACCCCCAGCGGTAACGGATATCCCTGAACCTCTCTCATATTATTTCCTTCCCATTGTCTGCTGACGCCTATTGCCATCCATCTGCGCCATACATTTCAACATTCTCTTTATTGATCATAAATACATCTACGGATGTCTCTTTTTCAAAATCTTTCCCCTCCAGAATATCCAATGCAATATCAACCGCTTTCTTTCCGATGTTGACCGGCGACTGTGCAACGGTTCCTGCAATCTGACCATCTGCCTTTTTTAATTCTTTTTTTATATCCGGAGAGCCGTCTATACTGTATACAACCGTCTGATCATTTCCAGCAAGATTCAATGCAGTCTTAGCTGCCACGGCCATCTGATCATTTCCACACATAATCGCAGTAATATCCGGCTGTTCATTCAGAATCTTTTTTGCAGCTTCCAGTGCACTGTCGAACGTTCCGTTGGCATCTTCTCTTGCTACGACTTCAAATCCTTTTTCCGCTTTGGCAATTGTCTGCTCAAATCCCGTAATACGGTCATTGATCGAATTCTGCTTTGTTGCCTCCAGAATCGCCACTGTCCCGCCATCCGGATACTTTTCAATCAGGTCATTACCACAGAGCTTACCCGCTTCGCTGTTATTAGAACCGACATAGGCATCTATATAGTCTGTATCTTTCACCTGTGAATCTATATTGATGATCTTCACACCAGCCTCCTGCAAAGCCTGTAATGACGGAGTAATCTTTTCCCAGTCTACCGGGCAAAGAAAAATTGCATTAATCCCCTCATCGATCATCTCCTGTATCTGCTCCGCCTGCGTATCCGCATTCGATGACGGGTCTTTTACTACCATTGTGCACTCTTCTTTATCCACGACCTGCTGTACGGCCTCTTCAAGTGTTATAAAATACGGATTCTGCATATCAATTACAGAAAAGCCAAATTTGTACTTTCCTGCATCATCTGTCTGATCTGTATCCTCCGAATCATCTGTTGTATCCTCACTGACTGCATTATCCACTGGTTTTCCTGCTTCCTTTTTGCATGCGGATAATGCGAAAATGCATACGAGTAATACTGCGATCACTCCTAACATTCTCTTCTTCATCATGTTGTTATTCCTCCTTATTATTGCGTTACATACAGCTACATTCTACAACATTTTTGTCTGTTTGACTACTATCATCTTGCTTTTTATCGCTTTCTTTGTTAAAGTTAAGATAAGTTTTAAAATTAGTAAAGGAGACTATGATATGAGCGACACAAAGGAAACAGAAGGCTACACCACAGTAGAGCTTACACTTGACAATGACGAAGTCATCGAATGTGCAATCCTCACAGTATATGAAGCTGCAGGCAAGGAATACATTGCCCTGCTGCCTCTGGACGAAAATCTTGAGCCGAATGAAGCTGGTGATGTTTATCTTTATCAGTATAATGAAACCGAGGACGGCGAACCTGACCTCGGCAACATTGAAGACGATGAAGAATATGAAATTGCAGCGGATGCATTTGATGAATGGATGGATTCTCAGGAATTCGACGAATCAGACATTGAGGAGTAATTCGGATACAAAACGGGAAGGGAGAAGATCTTTCCCGTTTTTTTCTTTTACATAACTGATAACCAGCTTTCTCTTCGCTCTTGTCATCGCCACATAAAAAAGCCGGCGTTCTTCTTCTATTTCTTCGTCGGTAGTTGCTTTCTTGTATGGGCAGCTTCCCTCATTTGCTTCAATCACAAATACGGTATCAAACTCAAGTCCCTTTGCAGCATGCATTGTCATCAGGTTTACCCCTTCTTTTTCTCCGTTTTTCTTATTCTGTTCTTTCAGCATTTTTCCATAACTTTCAATATGTTCAAACCATTCTTTTATGGTGCCATACCCCTTGGAGTTCTGCCAGATTTCTTCGAGCACTGCAAAAAGATCTTCCGAAGAAATCTTTCTGTATGCTGCATATTCCTTCAGGAACTCATCATATCCCATGCGTTTCCGTATATATTGAATGGCTGCATACGGTGTCTTGTCACAGATCATCTTCATGTCCCATTCCAGCTGATCGATTCTGTCAACCATCCAGTCTTTATCCCGGTAATATCTCCGGAGTGATTCATAAGAAACATTTCCTGTCTTCATACTCTCTCTTGTAAGATAGCGGTTTGGCCGGTTCGCAATCTGGAGAAAATATTTTCTGTCATATTCTCCCTGTGACAAACGGAGATAACTGATCATATCAAGTGCTATAAAATGCTCATAAATGTTATTCAGATGTTCTTTCATCACAAACGGGATCTGATACTCCGTCATCAGTTCTGACATTGCCCTTGCATCCACATTTGTCCTGTACAATACAGCCATTTCCGTATACGATACACCTTTTTCCCGGTATTCGCGAATCCTTTCCAACACATATTCCGCTTCCTGCCCCGGATCTTTTACTTCCTGAACATGAACTGTCTCATCTGGTTTCCTGAATGCCTCTATCTTTTTTTCAAACCGGATTTTATTATTTCCGATCACACGCAGAGCCCCTTTTACAATATATCCGCTGCTGCGATAATTGACATCCAGAAGGATCTGTCTGGCCTTTGGATAATCCTTCATAAATTCCTTCATGATTCCCGGCTTTGCCCCTCTGAATCCATACACTGACTGATCATCATCCCCTACCACAAACAGATTGTCCTGAGGCGCCGCCAGCATCCGTACCACATCATATTGTGCCTGATTCACATCCTGAAATTCATCTACAAGAATATACTGAAATTTTTCCTGCCATTTTTTCAGGATATCCGGCCGTTTCATAAAAAGATCTCTGCACTGTATCAGCATATCCTCAAAATCAATTTTACGATATTTCTTTTTTGTCTCCTCATAGGTTCTGTACAGTTTGCGGAATTTCTCTGTCGTATATTTCACCGGCTCATATTCTTCAATATCCATACAGTTATTTTTTACATTTCCTATCTCGATCGCCAGTTCCTGCAGATAATCTTTTTCTTCATCTGCCTCCGGTTCCTGATCCCAGTCAATTCCGGGTAAAATTTCTCTTAATATCCTGTACTTTTCTTCATCCGATAAAAGATTCGACTGATTCAGGCGATACGCCCATTTCAAAATTCCATAATATATTCCATGAAATGTGCCGAATGTTACTGCATAAGAAGAAGGGCCACATATACTTCGGGTCCTGTTTTTCATCTCCCAAGCCGCATACTTAGTAAAGGTAATGACCAGAATTTCTTCTGGCCTTACCTTATGCTTCATGATCAGATATTCTATTCTCTTTGCAATGGTTAGAGTTTTCCCTGAACCGGGACCGGCAAGGACCATACATGGTCCTTTATTATGGGCGACTGCCTCTGTCTGAGCATGATTTAAACTCATAGAATCCCCTTACTTGCTTAATAATTCAATTCCGTCTTTAATACGTTTTACAGATTCTTCTTTTCCAAGAATTTCCATAATCTCTGTTGCACCACCCGGCGTGCTCTGTTTTCCGGAAACTGCAGTACGGATTGGCCACATTACATATCCTACTTTCACGCCCTTCTCATCAACATACTTTTTAAGAAGTGCAAATAATGCATCATTACTGTAATCTTCCTGAGCTTCCAGCAGCGGCAGAACTTCTTTTAATACTTCCAGTGAATTTTCTTCATTGGTTTTCATCTTCTTATGGCAATACATTGCAGTATCATATTCCGGAACAGCTTCAAAGAAATCAATCTGGTCTTTGATATCCGGAAGGATTTCGATACGGCTCTTGATCAGAGACGCAATCTTTTTCAGATCATAATCCTTTGTGATCACTTTCTTGATATACGGCTCTGCAAGTTCATAGAATTTATCAAAATCCATAGCCTTCAGATATTCGCCATTCATCCATTTTAATTTCTGAATATCAAATACTGCCGGTGATTTATTAATTCTATGATAGTCAAACACTTCTTCCAGTTCTTTCAAACTGAAAATCTCACGGTCATCCACCGGACTCCAGCCAAGTAAAGCAACATAGTTTACAATTGCTTCCGGCAGAAATCCAAGTTCTACCAAATCCTCAAAGGAAGAATCACCACGGCGTTTGGATAACTTTTTATGCTCCTCATCCGTAATAATCGGACAATGAATATAGGCCGGCACTTCCCATCCAAAAGCCTCATACAGGCGATTGTACTTCGGTGCGGAAGACAGATACTCATTTCCACGGACAACATGTGTAATCTCCATCAAATGGTCATCAATTACATTGGCAAAGTTATAGGTTGGATAACCATCTGACTTAATCAGAATCATATCATCCAATTCATCATTTGGTGCTGTAATTTTTCCATAAATTACATCATCAAAGGATGTTTCTCCTTCCGTCGGGTTGTTCTGGCGGATAACATACGGCACACCTGCTGCCAGATTTGCCTCAATTTCCTCTTTGGTCAAGTGAAGACAATGTTTGTCGTACTTTGCAGCCTTTTCCCCTCTTGCTTCTGCTTCATCATGAAGTTTCTGCAGTCTTTCCTTTGTACAAAAACAGTAATATGCCTCTCCTTTTTCTACGAGTTTTTTCGCATACTCAAGATATATACCGGTTTTTACACGCTCGCTCTGTACATAAGGGCCATAGCCGCCATCTTTGTCCGGACCTTCGTCATGCTTAAGTCCTGCCTGGTCCATCGTTTTATAAATCAAATCAAGAGCACCTTCAACATAACGCTCCTGATCGGTATCCTCAATACGTAGAAGGAAATCTCCGCCTTCATGTTTTGCAATCAAGTACTCATATAACGCTGTTCTTAAATTGCCTACATGCATTTTACCGGTCGGGCTCGGTGCATATCTTGTTCTAATTTTTTTACTCATTGTCTTCGTTCTCCTTTAATCTTATTACATCTGGTCTAAATATGCTTTCAGACACGCAACGGTGCCATCAATTCCGCACAAGTCACTACGGATAGCAAAATCATAATTAAGCACGTTATCCCAGCGTTCACCAGAGTGATACTTATAATAGTTCGCTCTGCTTTTATCTTTTTTCATAACCATTTCTGCTGATTTTTCTTTCGGAATTCCCTCTACCTCAATCGCACGTTTAATGCGGAAATCGAGTGTTGCGCGAATAAACAGATTGACTACATTTTCCTGATTTTTCAAAATGTAATCCGCACATCTGCCAACAATTACGCAAGGACCTTCTTTTGCCACATTGCGAATTACCTTCGACTGCGCTAAGAAAATACGGTCATCTAACGACAAACCGGAAAATCCGACATCCTGACTGGAAAATACATTCATTCCCATCGCAATGGAATAAAGCAGACTGTTGCTTGCTTTATCTTCTGCGCGCTCAAAAGCCGCCTCTGCAAAACCGGTGTCTTTTGCCGCACGAGAAATGATTTCATTATCATAAAATGGAATTCCATAAGCCTCTGCTAACTTCTTTCCGATTTCTCTTCCCCCACTGCCAAACTGTCTTGTAATCGTAATTATTTTATTCATGATAATCCCCGCCTTTCTGTTAAAAAGAACTCTTTTTTATACTTTCTATTTTACCATTTTAGCAGAGATTCGCAAGCGGTTTTTGTGCTTTAGGGACTTATATTCTGTTAAAAAAAGTTATCAATTCCGTCCGCAATTCCCTTGACAATCTTCTTCTGATAAGAAGCTTTTGCCATCTTTCTATCCTCGCTTGGATTACTCATAAAGCCCATTTCCACAATTGTAACCGGAACTTTACACCAGTTGATGCCTGTCATGCTGTTCGTGTACATAACACCACGGTTCTTTGCTCCTGTCGTTTTACACATTGCTTTTAAAACCTTTTTGGAGAGTTTCTGGCTTGCCTTACGGTTTGCTTTTGTCATGTAACGGTTATTAGACGCCGGTGCTATCGTCAGTGCCCCTTTGACACTCGAGCTTCCCGCACTGTTTGCGTGAATTCGGATAAAAGCGTCCGCTTTGTATTTGTTCGCTACTTTAGCACGCTGCACATTTGACATACGGACATTATTTTTAGTACGCACCATGATTACTTTATAACCACGATTTACCAATTCTTTCTGTAACCTTTTAGCCACCTGAAGATTCAATTTATATTCCGGCAGATGTGTCACACAGCCACTCGCTCCTCCGGTCACCTTTGCCTTTCTCTGACTTGAGCCCGGTCCAATCGGCTCCGTTGCACTCATCGCACGAGTCTGGTGTCCTGCATCAATCACAATCACTTTCTGTTTTTCTTCTGCCTGTGCTGTCTTTGCTGCTCCCGTCGCACAAAGGGATAACAAAAGCACTGCTGACAAACACATAGAAATAATTCGTTTCATCCTGTTCCTCCTATTTTGCTGCTTATCCATTTTCTTAATTTTTTTCGTGATACAAAAGCCTTGTACCGCATAAAAAAGTGTATCATATCACGCCCTATCTGTAAAGAAACATCGACAGCGTATCACGCCACTCATTTTCCTTAAAACAAGAAAATGCTGTACAGCCGATTCCATCGTCTATACAGCATCTATATGACATGCGGAGTATGGGACTTGAACCCACACGCCCTACGAGCACATGATCCTTAGTCATGCCTGTCTGCCAATTCCAGCAACTCCGCATTCTCGCTGACAATCACTGCCAGCGAATAATATATTACCAAAAAACAAAACCAATGTCAATCATTTTTTGAAATAATTTTTATTTGAAAGCATATTGCATAAAAGTGTAAAAGGCACGATCCCAGCACCTGTCATCATGACCGGTTCCTTTTACTTCCAAAAACATATTATTTAATCCAAGCAAATCACACTGATTAACAAATCTTCTTGCACTATCATCCATCATATGGTCCTGCTGTCCGGTGATAAAGAAACACAACTTAATCTGACTGTTCAGACGATTGGCATCCTCCTGTGTCGTTACAATCGTCTGATTGGTTGAAGCAAATGGTCCAGCCGAGAAGAATCCCATATACTGGAACAAATCCGGATGTTTTAACCCCAGTTCAATGGCTTCTCCACAGCCCATAGACAGCCCGCACACACCTGTATGAGCAGCGCCTTTTTTTACCGGATAATTTTTTTCCATATACGGAAGTAAATCATAAATCACTTCATATTCGAACAAATAACAGTTACTCCACGAATTCTGAACAACCGGATTAGGCTCTGTATTTGGATATGTTTTACTTTTATCATAGTTAATGTTGCCATTCGGAAATACTACAATACACTCTTCCGCCTCTTTCGTGTCATACAAATAGTCCATAATATTGTTTGCATGACATCCGGCTCCGGCTGAAGTCTTTCTTCCGCAAGTCCAATAATCCTCATTTTGTCCGCCACCGTGCAGACAGAACAACAAATTATATGTCTTCTTTTTAGGATCATAATCCGGTGGAAAATAAATCTTGGCATGCCCTTCACCGCTTTCACGGTATTGGGAAGGATATGTAAAATCTGACACCTCGCCATGTGCAATATCTTCTTTATAGAAGTTATAGCCATCCTCCGCAACAAATTCATCCGTTACACAAAGTTTATAAGTTTCTTTTTTTGTATCATCTGTCTTTGATGTCAAAACGAGAGTACATTTGCCGATGTGCAGAGGTTTTATCTTTCCTCTTGCATCAATAATTGCTACATAACTATTCGACGTAGAAACATTATAATCCGTAATGACTCCCTCCGACGGTTTTACTTCTTTCTTCACATCAAGGGTACTTCCAAGTTCTACCGTATAATCCGCCTTATATGTAATTTCTACCGGCGTAGGCGATGGTGTTTTCGTTGCGCGCGGTGTTCCTTTAGGCGTAGCACTTGGTGTTGCAGTCGGATCAGTTATTACCGGCTTTGCTGTTGCCGTTGGTGCTGGCTGCTGTGTATTTGCTGCCGGTGCAGATGGTTGTATCTGCTTATTGATTGTCTTCTTTTTTGATACAACCCTCACTTTGCAAACTGCCTTTTTCTTTTTTCCTTTGTATTTAACAGTCGCGGTAATCGAAGCCTTTCCAGGCTTTTTTGCTTTGACAAGTCCTGTTTTATTTACTGACACCACCGAGCGCTTTGACGATGAAAAAGAAACTTTCGCCTTTGCCGGTTTCTTTTTCGCTTTCAATCGAAATCTTTGTCCGGTCTTTAGCGATAGTGTTTTTTTATTAAGCGTCACACTAATCTTTTTTGCTGCAGATTTTGATGATGCCATGCTGCTTTGGAACGGACTGGCTGTTGTACTTACCAAAAGTGCAATAAGTACTGCTTTTGCCGTCATTTCTTTGGTTCTACTTTTCATTCTAACACTTCCCCTTTACATATAATTTTGCATTAATTTGTTTATTACCTGATAATATTTTATCTATAATTAAAAACCCGGTCAATGTATTATGCTTGCAAAAAACTGACACATACTATATACTTAGCCTTAAGAAATTGATGAACAGAATGGAGAAGAATCATGAATGTAACAAAACCCAGTGTAGAAATTATTGATATGAAAGATTACGATGAAATGATTCGTAAAATAGAGAAAATCGGACGTGTATGCTACAAGAGCGAGGGAAATATTACGGAAGAGTCCGCGGAACGTTTTATCCGCAATATTTTGAAAAGAGGACATGAATCTGTCATCGAACATGAGGCTGTTACAGTCCGTATGATTTGTGACCGCGGTATTACCCATGAAATTGTACGCCACCGCATTGCCAGCTACAGCCAGGAAAGCACACGTTACTGTAACTACTCCGGTGACAAATTCGGCAACGAAATTACTGTTATCGATATCGCCGGTGGATTTTCTTATGATTTAAACAACGAAACTGATTTACAGAAATACGAAGCATGGATGCGCGCCATGGAAAATGCAGAGAAATCTTACTTTGAGCTGATTGAACTGGGTGCCACACCACAGGAAGCTCGTTCGGTACTTCCTAACAGTTTAAAAACAGAAATCGTCGTGACAATGAATCTTCGCTCCTGGCGTAACTTCTTCCGTCTGCGTTGTGACTCCCATGCACATCCACAGATGCGCGAAGTAGCAAATATTGCCCTCGACTTATTCAAAAAAAGACTCCCTATCTTCTTCGATGATATTGACTAATATTATGAGGAGGGGCCCGCGAAGCGGGAGGAGCCAACAAGTTTAGAACCGACAAAAAAACAACGCTTTCTCATCAATTGAAGGAAAAGCGTTGTTTTATTTGCGTTTGTTTCCATTA
>ENA-OPNB01002555-OPNB01002555.1-human-gut-metagenome-genome-assembly--contig:-NODE-2555-length-10238-cov-4.199548_pt1 | contig 10238 bp, 8 predicted proteins | sample MGYA00241528_ERZ501754 | MGnify/ENA primary metagenome ERZ501754 (study PRJEB25962, sample SAMEA2042646) | human gut metagenome | biome: human gut; feature: human-associated habitat; material: faeces... | reverse complement strand
CAAAGCATTGCGCGGCGCACCCATCAGCATGGGCCGGGGTGAGATTCCCGTGGGCTGCTGCCAGCGGCCATCCGGTTTTGTCGCTTTCATTAAATCAAAAGTAATTATAGGAGGTAGTCATGCGAAAAAATGCAATTCGTTTCATGCTAAATGAATACCCTGATGTAATGTCTATTGATGAGATGTGCAGAGCTTTGTCAATTGGCAAAAAGACTGGATACAAGCTATTACAGACTGGCCAGATTCGTTTCTTGAAAATAGGCCGCGCATATCGCATTCCGAAAATCAATTTGTTGGAATATCTGCAAGTAATCCGACCGGAATGAAACGGGCCTTTCTTATCTAAGGCTGTGTTTTTTGCATTGCTGGGTGACAGGTGATACTATAAGGAGGCCGACAGCAGAAATCCTATGGCCTCCGATTTGTGTGAAAGGAGGATTAACATGGTAGCGGGCCATCTGCATGAGAAAAATGGCTATTATTACATCATTCTAAACCTGACAGATTCAGCAGGAAGAAGAAAGCCCAAATGGATCTCGACAGGCTTAACGATCAAGGGCAATAAAAAACGCGCAGAACAGATGCTCATGGAAGAACGGAGAAAATATGCCAATGCCAAAGCTGGTGACGATGTGCTATTTGCAGACTTCATGGAACAATGGCTTGAGATTGTAAAATCAACCGTCAGCATACCGACTTATTCTTCGTATGTAAATGCTGTGAAGTCAATTATTGCACCATACTTCCGAAAGAAGAAAATACTCTTACGGGATTTGCAGGCACATGACATTCAAATGTTTTATCAGGAGCAATTACAGCGGGTAAAGGCGTCGTCTGTGATTCATTATCACGCAAATATCCATAAGGCACTCAAATACGCCGTCAAGAACGATATGATTCCGAGCAATCCCGCCGACAAGGTTGAGCGGCCAAAGCAGGACAAATTTTACGGCAACTTTTACGATAGGGATGAGTTGAACAAACTCTTTGAAGCCGTTGCAGGCACAAAATTGGAATTGCCGGTTCTTCTCGGTGCATTTTATGGCTTGCGTCGAAGTGAAATCGTTGGCTTAAAATGGAGCGCCATTGATTTTGAGCAAAACACCATTACAATCAGCCATACCGTAACTTCTTGCAATTTGGATGGTAAATGTGTAATCGTTGCAAAGGATACGACAAAAACAAAGTCCAGCCGTAGAACGCTCCCGCTTGTACCGTACTTTCATGAAAAGCTGCTTGCGGTAAAGGCTCAACAGGAAAGAAATCAAAAGCTATGTGGACGTTCCTATAACAGAGAATTCCTTGAATATATTTGCGTAGATGATATTGGGGATCGGTTCAAGCCGAACTATATTACATCACAGTTTCCTAAACTGCTGGAACGGAACGGCTTCCGCAAAATCCGCTTTCATGATCTCAGACATAGCTGTGCGAGCCTCCTGCTGGCCAGCGGTGTCCCCATGAAACATATTCAAGAATGGTTAGGACATAGCGATTTTTCAACCACAGCAAATATCTACGCGCACCTTGATTACTCATCAAAGCTCACATCTGCAAGCGCAATGGAAAGCAATTTCCATCTCGGGGTATAAAAAAGAAGCTACCAACCGAGGTTGATAGCTTCTATGGCGGAGGGCGTGGGATTCGAACCCACGGGTCGGCTCAACACCGGCCAAACGATTTCGAGTCGTTCTCGTTATGACCTCTTCGATAGCCCTCCGAATATGTCGACCCCTATTCTATCCTAAATCCTTGAAAAAAACAAGGTCAGGAATAGGATAGAAAAACAGGATAGAACAAGCAAAAATATGAACTTCAATAAAAGCCGTTGAGTGCTTGAAACACAAGGGATTGGAGATTTTTTGGTGGCTCTAACGGGAGTAGATTTCGAGTCAGCCCCGTTATGACCACTTCGATACCGCTGCATATTCAGTTCGCTGTTATCAGCCAAACTATTATGCCATAACTTTTTGCGTCTTGCAAGGTCTTTTTTCGCATTCGGGGCATATTCTGTGCGTATGAAGACTGTCTATTTATCGGTACGCCTGAAAAATTACGAAAATGCGCTCGCGCTGGTCGGTGCGCCGCTCGCCGAAACGCCGGAGAACGCGGACGTTTTGCTGCTGCCCGGCGGGGGCGACATGCACCCGCGCTTTTACGGTCAAGCGCTGGACGGCTCGAAAGATCTCGACGAAGCACGCGACGCGCGTGAGCTCACGCTGATTGACAACTTCCTGTGCGCGGGAAAGCCTGTCATCGGCATCTGCCGCGGGCTGCAAGTCCTCAACGTCTATTTTGGCGGCACGCTGCGTCAGCACATCGAGGGCCACAGTCAAATTGACGGCGTTGATCGGCTGCATGCCATCAACACCGCGCCGGGCCTTCTGCGCGAGCTGTACGGAACGCGCTGCACGGTCAACAGTGCACACCATCAGGCCGTCTGGCGGCTGGGGACGGGGCTTCAGGTCTTCGCCTGCGCGGAGGACGGCACGGTCGAGGCCGTCGGCCACAGGACGCTCCCCGTCTTTGCCGTGCAGTGGCATCCCGAGCGGCTGTGCGGCGCGTTCGCGCGGCCGGAAAGTGCTGACGGTGCAAGGCTTTTGTGCGCTCTACTCAGATAACATAAAAAAGTGCAGAAAAATTCTGAAAAAACGTTGACAAAACGGGACACTGATGCTATTATAACAGAGCTGACGATTTTTGCGGAGGGCGCATGCAGGTGTAGCACAATGGCTAGGGCACCAGCCTTCCAAGCTGGGGATGCGGGTTCGATTCCCGTCACCTGCTCCATTCAATTTGCGCCAGTAGCTCAGTTGGATAGAGCAACTGCCTTCTAAGCAGTAGGCCGGGGGTTCGAATCCCTCCTGGCGTACCATTTACAAGGCGTCCCTCAGCAAAGCAGCAAATATCGCACGGATACAGAATATGTGGTGGGTGTAGCTCAGTTGGTTAGAGCACCGGATTGTGGTTCCGGGTGTCGAGGGTTCGAGTCCCTTTACCCACCCCACAAAAAGAGAGGGATGGGATTTGGTCCCAGCCCTCTCTTCCCAATAGGGGTGTAGCCAAGCGGTAAGGCAAGGGACTTTGACTCCCTCATTCGCTGGTTCGAGTCCAGCCATCCCTGCCAGATTTTTACCGCTTCGGTGGTTTGGAATAGAATATGCTTCGTTAGCTCAGTTGGCAGAGCACCTGCCTTTTAAGCAGGGTGTCCGGGGTTCGAATCCCCGACGAGGCACCAAAAAAGAGATGGCTTTAAGCTGTCTCTTTTTTTGGATTCCGTTAGAAATTAAAATACTCGGGGCAAATAAACACCTCAGGGCAGCTTCTCTTGCCGCTCTGCGGCAATTCACCTTCTGTCGCGGCAGAAAACGAATTTGAATTTATTTCGTGCCGTGCGCGGCACGAAACTCTACGAGGCTTTTCATTCTACGCCGCCCGCAAAGAACCTTTGCTTGTCTGCTCGTAGCTTTTTTGCTATGATGTGAGCAGCAAGGGAGGTCGATCTATGTCTGATTTCAGTTCCAACCTGCGGCGGCTGCGGAAAAGGGCAGGCCTTTCGCAGGACGCGCTCGCGGAAAAGCTCTCCGTCGCCCGCCAGACCGTTTCAAGCTGGGAGCGCGGCAATTCCTACCCGGACCTTGACATGCTGGTGCACATCAGCGACGCGCTCGCGACCGATCCGAACGAGCTGCTTTACCCGAATCAAAAGCGCAGGAGCGGCGGCGTGAGCCGCCTTGTGGACGACGACTTTTTCGGCAAGCTCACGGTCGTCATTTGGATCGTGGGGTTCCTGCTCGGCCTGCCCGCCGGCAGTCAAGGCTATGCGTCGGGGCCGAACACCGTCTCGTGGCATTTCGTGTTTTCCGACGCGCTGCGATGCTGGGCTCCCGCATTTTTGACCGGCATGGCGTTTCTCGGCCTTCAGAAGATCATCGACCTTTTGAAAGAGCGCGGCGAGTGAGCGGGCATTCTTTGCCCAGGCTCTTGCCATTCTCCTCAAAAACGGCTATGATGGACTTACTTTACATGAACAGGAGAAGCGCATTGAACATCACGACCATTTTATTCGACCTGGACGGGACGCTGCTGCCGATGGATCAGGAGGCGTTCACGACCGGATACTTTAAGTTCCTCGCCAAAAAGCTCGCGCCCTACGGCTACGAGCCCAAATCCCTCGTCGACGCCATTTGGTCGGGCACGGCGGCCATGGTCAAAAACGACGGCAGCTGCACGAACGAGCAGGCCTTCTGGAAGAAGTTCGCGGCGATCTACGGCGAGGAAAAGTGCCAAAGCGACCAGGGCCTTTTCGAGGATTTCTACGCTAATGAGTTCAACGCCGCGCGCGACATCTGCGGCTTTAATCCCGCGTCGGTGGAGACGGTCCATAAGCTCAAAGAGTGCGGCTACCGCGTTGCGCTGGCGACGAATCCGATCTTTCCCCACATGGCGACGGAGAACCGCATCCGCTGGGCGGGCCTTGTGCCGGAGGACTTTGCGCTCTATACGACCTACGAAAATTCGACCTTTTGCAAGCCAAATCCCGCTTATTATCTCGAGATCGCGCGAACGCTGCATGTGCAGCCAGAGGAGTGCCTGATGGTCGGCAACGACGCGACCGAGGACATGGCCGCACGCGAGGTCGGGATGGATGTGTTTCTTTTGACCGACTGTCTCATCAACGCGAAAAACCGCGACCTGAACGCCTATCCCCGCGGCGATTTTGCCGCGCTGAACGCTTACATTGACGCACTGCAATAAAAAACTGCCGCCCAAACGGGCGGCAGTTTTTACTTTTCGAACACTACTTTCTGCTTTTCCCGTTCTGCGCGGTGACGAGGCGGAAGATCGTGGACACCAGCAGGATCGCCACGGCGATGCTGCCCGCGACGCCCGCGGTCTCAAGTCCTTTGTGCACCGCGGCCTGCACATCGCCGCCCAGGCCGAGGCTCATCGTGTAGTAAATGCCCGCGCCCGGCACCAGCGGCAGGAGCGAGATGACGAGGTACGACGTGACGGGGTATTTGCGCGAGCGCGCCATAAGCTCAGAATACAGCGCCGAGACGACGGCGGCAAAGAAATTCATGCTGTAAATGCTCATGCCCAGATCACGGCAGAGCAGGTACGTCATCCATGTGAACACGCCGCCGAGCGCGCAGAGAATGCTGCCCCAGTCGTGCACATTGAAGAGGATGAAAAAGCCCGTACAGGCGACGAAGATCATCACGGCCTGTGCCCAGGCGGGATAGCTCGCTGAGCCGGACGCGACCGTCAGCCCGTATACGCCGGACGTGACGCGCCATGCCGCCGCCGTGCCGAGCGCGATGGCGAACGCCGAGAGAAGCACCTGCACGATGCGGTTGATGCCGGAGTTCGTATCGCCGTAAATGATGTCGCGCATGGAGGTCGTGATGAGAAGGCCGGGGACCAAGATCATTAAGGTGCCGATGATGACAAAGTCGATATAGTCGACCAGATGGAAGCCCGCGGCGAGATATGCCGGCACCGCCATGGCGAACGCCTCGACGATGGTGCTGAAAAACGGGTTCGTCTCGCGCCTGTCCATCTGGCGCGAGACAAAGCCGATGATGAGGCCAAGAAGGCCCGCGAACAGGCTGTCGCGCAGCGTGCCGCCAAACACCGGGCAAAAGCCCGCCGCGGCGCAGAAATTGCCCAGGTAATAAACGGGCACCGAGTAGTGCCGCCGCCCCTTGAGCGTTTCGTCGAGCCACTGCGCGGCGACGCTCGGGTCAGGCGTTTCGGCGCAGATGCGGCGCGAGAGCGCGTTGAGCTTTTCCACCGACTCGAGGTCATTGCCGTGAAAGCCGACTCGCTTCATCACCATCAAAGGCTTGCCGTTGGCCGCCTCGAGGCTGACCATCACGCAGTTGGGGATGGAAAAGGCCTCGCATTCAATGCCGTAGGCGCCGATGATGCGGCGTATCGTCTCTTCGACGCGGAACGTCTCCGCCCCGCTGAGCGCCAGATGATAGCCGACGCGCGCGGCCAGATCGGTCAAAAGGTAATAATCCATAAAAAATCCTCATATTTTTGGGAAATTTGCCGTCAGCGGGCCTTATATTACAGCGAAACGACCGTCCTGTCAATGCTGACAGGGCGGTCACGCAAAAAACATTTGCCATTTTGCCGCGGCAGCACTATACTGGTGCTCGGTTAAGCGGAAAACAGAAAGAAATGAGAGAGATCATGGGAACTACAGTCAAAAAGCATGAGATCGACATGCTGCACGGCTCCATCTGGAATAAGCTGCCGCTCTTTGCCCTGCCGGTCGCGGCCACGGCGATCTTGGAGCAGCTCTTCCACGCCTCGGACGTTGCCATCGTCGGCAACTTCACGGGCGATGCGCGCACGGCCGCCGTCGGCGCGAACAGCCCGGTCATCGCCCTGATCCTGAATCTGTTCATCGGCATCGCGCTCGGCGCGAACGTCGTCATCGCGAACGCCATCGGCTGCCGCGACGACAATGCCGTCAAGCGCGCGGTGCACACGGCCATTGTGTTCGCTGTGTGCGGCGGCGCGGCGGTCGCGCTGCTTGGTCAGCTCATCGCCTCGCCGCTTTTGAGTATTCTCAATGTGCCGGAGGACGTGTTCCCCTATGCGCTTTTGTATCTGCGCATTTATCTTCTCGGCATGCCGGTGATTTTGCTCTACAACTTTGAGGCCGCGATCTTCCGCAGCATCGGCGACACGAAAGTGCCGCTCGCAGCGCTTGCGGTCTCGGGTGTGCTGAACGTGCTCTTAAACCTCTTTTTCGTCATTGTGCTGCATATGACGGTCAACGGCGTCGCCATCGCCACGGTGGCGGCCAACGCCGTGAGCGCGGCACTGCTCTACGTCCGCCTGACGCGCACGGATAAATGCGTGCGCGTGGAGCGGAAAGCGCTGCGCATCGACGGCGCGAGCTTGAAGCGCATTTTGAGCATCGGCCTTCCCGCGGGCGTGCAGAGCGCGGTGTTCTCGTTCGCCAACATCGTCATCCAGTCGGCCATCAACACCCTCGGCACGGTGGCGATCGCGGCGTCGAGCGCGGCGTTCAATGTGGAAATTCTCGCCTATGACGTGCTCAACTCGTTTTCGCAGGCCTGCACGACCTTTGTCGGCCAGAACTACGGCGCAGGGCAGATCAAGCGCTGCAAGAAGACGATGCAGCTCAGCTTTTTGGAGGGGGCCATCGCGACATTTGTCTCGGTCGTTGTCCTGCTGCTGAGCGCAAGGTCGCTGCTCGCCATTTTCAACAGCGATCCCGAGGTCATTGCCATCGGCTATATTCGCCTTGCGACGATCCTGCCGGCGTATGTTTTCTGCCTGATCTACGAAATACTCTCCGGGTATCTGCGCGGCTTCGGCATTTCGCTCGCGCCCGCACTTTTGACGATGCTCGGCGTGTGTGGTATCCGCATCGCGTGGGTCAAGTTCGTCTTCCCGATGAGCATGACGTTCCAGACCGTCATGTGGGTCTATCCCATCAGCCTTGGCGCGACAGCGGTGCTGATCCTTTGCGCCGTGCTGATCTACCGCCCGTCCAGACGCTTTGCGGGCCTTGAAACGGAAGAAGAGGACAAGTGAGGGTGGCCCCTCACTTGTCAAAACGCTCCCAGAAGGCGCGCACGGCAGCCTCGTATGCTCCGCGGCCCATGTAATAGCTCATCGCGTGATCCGCACCGGGTACGACGAGCAGCTTGCAGGGCGCGGCGCAGGCATCGCGGTTTTCAAACGCCATCTTGAGCGGGACGAAGTGGTCGTCCTCGCCGTGAATGAGCAGGATCGGAACATCGGTATTTTTGAGCGCCTCGACGGTGGAGTAGCTGCCGGACGAGGCGTTCAGTCTCTTCTGGCACAGAAGATCGGCGATGACGGTCGCTGCGCGGACAGGAAGATGCAGGTTCTTCCCCATCACGTGCTGCCAGATCGCACGCGGCGAGGTGTAGGCCGAGTCGGCGATCACGCCGTGCACCGCGGCGGGGAGAATATCGCCTGCGGCCATGAGCACCGTCGCCCCGCCGAGCGACACGCCCATAAGGTAAACGGGCAGGCCGGGGAAGCGTTCGGCTGCCCAGTTTGCCCAGTCGACGCAGTCGTAGCGCTCGGTCAGGCCGAAGCCGATGTAGTCGCCCTCGCTCTCGTTCTGCGCGCGCTGCTCCACATAGAGCACGCTGCACTGCTCGCGGCTTAAAAAGTCCGCGAGCAGGCCGAAATCGCGGTACCACGCTGAGCGCCAGCCGTGAAACGCGATCACAAGGCGCTTGGCCTTTTCGCATTCACGAAGATGGCCCACGAGCGTCAAGCCCTCGCGGTTTTCGAGCAGCACTGTCTCCGTTTCCGAAGACGCAAGCTTTTTCGCGGCGGCGCGCTGCGCCTCACGGTAGGACTCGTCGCGCTTTTCGCCCGTGAGCTGGGCGCTGCCCTTGTTTTTGAACGCCTTGGGCGCTTCGCGCTTCATCGCGACGTCCATGAGCGTTCTCGTCACGCCGTAGGCCGCCGCGCCGTAGAGTGCCGCCGCAGCCGTGACGAATATAGCCGCCTTTGTCGTTTTTTTCATAACTGTAACCTCCTTGTATCCAAACTGTAAACTCTTATCTTGGGTACTGGACAGGGATATTTTCCCGTGTTATACTCCAAACTAATCTAAGTTCCGGGCGGTTTCGACCGCCCGTCTCTTCTTTCAGCGTAGCAAAAACTCCGGCTTTTTGCTACGTTCAGTTTTTCCCGTTTGTATGCACTTCCTGCCGGAAATTTCAATGATCGGAGGAACGCATTTTCATGAACGAAGTCAAGTCCCCGAAAAAGCCGCTGCTGTACTACTACTTTGTGGTGATGCTGCTTGTGATGCTCTTCAACTTCATCGCCATGCCGTGGATCTCTGAGCACCAGATCAAGGACGTCGACTACAACACTTTCGTCACCATGACAGAGCAGGGCGAGGTCGGCCGGGTCGAGATCCAGGAGCAATCCAACCGCATTCTCTTCACCAGCAGCGATGAAAAGACCGTCTACAAGACGGCGATGGTGCCTGACGACGGTTTGGTGCAGCGCCTTTTGGACGCGGGCGTCTCCACCACGGGTGAGGAGATCGAGCAGACGTCCACGCTCGTCAGCATTCTCGCCTGGGTGTTGCCCATCATCATCTTTGTCGCGCTGGGACAGTATATGTCGCGCAAGATGATGGAGAAGATGGGCGGCGGAGGCAACTCCATGATGTTCAACATGGGGAAGTCCAACGCCAAGGTGTATGTCAAGTCCGCCGAGGGCATCAAGTTTGACGATGTCGCGGGCGAGGATGAGGCCAAGGAGAACCTCACCGAGGTCGTCAACTATCTGCACGACCCCAGCAAGTATCAGGAGATCGGTGCCTCAATGCCCAAGGGCATTCTGCTCGTCGGCCCTCCGGGAACCGGTAAAACGATGCTCGCCAAGGCGGTCGCCGGCGAGGCGAATGTGCCGTTCTTCTCGATGTCCGGCTCTGAATTTGTCGAAATGTTCGTCGGCATGGGCGCGAGCAAGGTGCGCGACCTCTTCAAGCAGGCCAAGGAGAAGGCCCCCTGCATCGTCTTCATCGACGAGATCGACGCCATTGGCCAGAAGCGCAGCGGCGGCCAGTACGGCGGCAACGATGAGCGGGAGCAGACCCTGAACCAGCTGCTCACCGAGATGGACGGCTTTGAGGGCAACACTGGCGTCATCATCCTCGCGGCCACCAACCGCCCGGACTCCCTCGACCCCGCCCTGACCCGTCCCGGCCGGTTTGACCGCCGTGTGCCCGTGGAGCTGCCCGATTTGAAGGGCCGCGAAGAGATCTTGAAGGTACACGCCAAAAAGGTGAAGATCGCCCCGGGTGTGGACTTCAACACCGTGGCACGCATGGCCTCCGGTGCCTCCGGCGCAGAGCTGGCCAACATTGTAAATGAAGCTGCTCTGCGTGCCGTGCGGGCAGGGCGCAAGAGCGTGACGCAGGCCGACCTTGAGGAGAGCATCGAGGTGGTCATCGCAGGCTACCAGAAGAAGAACTCCATCCTCACCGACAAGGAAAAGTGCATCGTGGCCTACCATGAGGTCGGCCATGCGCTGGTGGCGGCGCTCCAGAGCCACTCCGCTCCCGTCCAGAAGATCACCATCATCCCCCGCACCTCGGGTGCGCTGGGTTATACCATGCAGGTCGAAGAGGGCAACCACTACCTCATGACGAAAGAGGAGCTGGAAAACAAGATCGCCACCCTCACCGG
>ENA-OPNB01002549-OPNB01002549.1-human-gut-metagenome-genome-assembly--contig:-NODE-2549-length-10255-cov-1.735098_pt1 | contig 10255 bp, 8 predicted proteins | sample MGYA00241528_ERZ501754 | MGnify/ENA primary metagenome ERZ501754 (study PRJEB25962, sample SAMEA2042646) | human gut metagenome | biome: human gut; feature: human-associated habitat; material: faeces... | reverse complement strand
TTTGAGATTATTACAAGAAAGAAATATGTAGTTACAGAATTCCTTATTGATATGAAAAATTCTTCTCCTGATAATGTAAGTATTAACATAACACAAGTTGGGACTATTTCATCGGATGATTTATCGCGTGGGGAAGTTAATAATTCTGACAATTCACAGGAAGATAATAAAAATAATAATTCAGAGGATTCTTATAAAGATTTTCACAATACAATTCACTCTGAAAATGAACTAAAAGAACTACTGGCATCCGGAAGAAAAGCATATATAGATAATTTTCCGTGTCTGAATCAGTTACCGGAGCTACCTACCGGCTGTGAAGTCACTTCACTCACTATGGTTCTTAACTATCTTGGATATGATGCTGATAAAACTGATATTGCAGCTAATTATCTAGAAAAAGGAGACTATCCTGATGCTAATCCCAACACCACATTTGTAGGAACACCTTTTGATAAAGCTTCTTATGGATGTTTTGCTCCTGTAATCACTGATTGTGCCAATCTGTATGGCGCCCATGCCGTTAATATATCAGGTGCCTCAATTGATCAGTTCTGCCAGTATGTTGAGAACGGGCAGCCTGTTATTGTCTGGGCAACTATGAATATGGAGTCCACTGATTATGGTTCTTCTGTATGGATTGCTAAGGATGGTCAGCTTGTTATCTGGCCCGGTATGGAACACTGCCTTGTTATGATTGGATTTGATTCTGCCAAAAATGAAGTATATATGGCGGATCCTCTTAACGAAAATATAACAACCTATAATTTTTCTGTATTTTATCAAAGATGGCTTGAACTTGGCTGTCAGGGAGTAATTGTTGACAGATAAACAAAAAATCTCCGGACCTTTTTTACACAGTCCGGAGATTTTTATATTTTCATTAGATTCCAAGAATCTTCTTAACTTCATCACACATCTTATCAGAATCGCATACAGTATCATGAAGAACTGGTGCTGTTCTGATTTCTTCAATTGCGTTAGGAACTTTGACATTGCTTATCTTGCTAAGCTCATCTACAAGTTCGAAGTCTCCCATTGAATCATATTTGGAATCAATAGCATTCATAACGCTTCTTGTAAACTTATATGGGCTTGCTGTTGAAGCAATAACTGTCTTAGTTGTATCGCCTGTTTCTTTTCTGTACTTATCATATACAGTTGCAGCAACTGATGTATGTGTATCAATTACATATCCGCAATCTTCATATATCTTCTTGATTGTAGCTGCGTCCTCTGCCTCTGTAGCATAATTGCCATAGAAGTCAGCTAACTGTGCTTTCATATCATCTGTAATCTTGTACTTTCCTTCTGACTTTAATGATGCCATAAGTTCTGCATTCTTAGCTGCATTATTACCGGCAATTCTGTATATAAGTCTCTCAAGATTACTAGAGATAAGGATATCCATAGATGGTGAAGTTGTAAGAACGAATTCTCTGTTTCTGTCATACTCACCTGTTGTGAAGAAATCATATAATACCTTATTCTCATTAGATGCACATATAAACTTATTAATAGGAAGTCCCATATTCTTAGCGTAAAATGCAGCTAAAATATTACCAAAGTTACCTGTAGGAACAACTACATTTATCTTCTCGCCATCCTTAATCTCTCCATTAGCTAATAACTTGGCATACGCATATACATAATAAACAATCTGAGGAACAAGTCTTCCGATATTGATTGAATTAGCTGATGAGAACTGGAATCCGGCATCATTCATAACCTTCTCCAATTCCTTATCAGAGAAAATGTTCTTAACGCCTGTCTGTGCATCATCAAAGTTACCCTTGATTCCGATTACATATGTATTATCACCCTTCTGGGTTACCATCTGCTTCTCCTGAATTGGGCTTACACCATTCTTAGGATAGAATACGATAATCTTAGTCCCAGGAACATTAGCAAATCCAGCTAAAGCTGCCTTTCCTGTATCTCCTGATGTAGCTGTAAGAATGACAATTTCATTCTTAACATTGTTCTTCTTTGCAGAAGTTGTAAGAAGATGTGGAAGTATAGAAAGTGCCATATCCTTGAAAGCTATTGTAGCTCCATGGAAAAGTTCAAGGAAATATTCATTCTCAACTTTAACAAGTGGAGTCATCTCCTCTGTATCAAACTTAGAATCATAAGCTCTGTCTATACAGCTCTTAAGTTCTTCCTCTGTGAAATCATCAAGCATAAGCTTCATAACTTCATAAGCAACTTCCTTATAATTCATCTTAGACAACTCTTCTAAGCTTTTATCTAATGATGGAATACTCTCTGGTACAAAAAGTCCTCCGTCTGCTGCCAGCCCCTTTAATATAGCCTGCGATGCAGTAACCTTAACACTGTCGTCTCTAGTACTTCTGTAGAACATGCTCATCTTTAATACACCTCATAATTAATATAGTGTGCCTGCGAAAATGTCGTAGGCTTTTGATATTATACAACAGACTTCTGTGCAAAAACAATACCCTTATGTACGAAATACATTTTAAAATAATATTACTTTGCAGTTACAGGTACACACATCAGCACATATAACACCTCTTCTTCATCTTCATATGCCTTGCTTATAACAATTCCTGTCACGTCTCCTGCCACTTTAAGATTATGTTCTTTCATATATGTAATATGCTTTCCAATCATAATCTGACGAACCTCATCATCAGACTTTTCACTCATCAAGCTTAATTTTGCTGAAATTCTTGAGATTCCCATAACAGATGGCTTGGCTGTATAATGCCTGGCATAGTCATTGGTCTTAAGTCTGTACTTCTCAACATGCTCCTCTTTTACAGCGATTCCACAGCATATAGTAAATCTGCCCTTTTCAATCTCTTCCTTTGGAATCATATATATGTGTTTTAATTCAGGAGAATTATACAGAAATTCTTTCACCTGCAATAACCGTTCCGGCTCCTGAAGCAGTTTTTCACCATATTTGTACAGAACATATCTAAGGTCAAGGCTGTTCTTCTCATATATGTCCGAATTGACTGCAGCCTTATTCATCAGCACATAATCATCTTTCAGCCGGTGCCTTAAATATGTCATATACGCAATCTGCCTGTCCATCTCATCCATGCGTTCTTTGTATGCCTCAATAGACTGTTCTAATGAAAAATGCTGCATCTTTGCTATCTGTTCATGTGAAAATCCATACTTCACATGCATTTTAACATTAAGTATGCCGAATATCCCATCATCATCATAATACCTGTATCCACTGTTTTCATCGCGCACAGCCGATATATACCCCATATCCTCATATCGTCTGACAGTATTAGTAGATACATCTAATAATTTTGCCAGATCACTAATCTTATATCTCATATTTTTTGCCTCTTAATATAATATTTTAGTAAGCCGGAACAAATGGCAGCTCTATCGGATCTGTCTTTGTGTTTTCCGTTTTATCGTTTTCTGAACTGGTACTGTCTGTTCCTGAAGTATTGTCAGTTCCTGAAGTATCATTATCAGCCGCATCGCTACTGGCGGCAGCAGTACTTTCGGGTACGATACTTACTGGCGGCAGCTCAGAATTAATGTTATTATCCTGCGCATCAGAAGCATTTTCCTGTACATTCTTTTTTTCGCCGGTCTTCTGTGATTCACCATTTGTCTGTGATTCACCAGCCGGAATCATATGTGCATCTCTGCCATCATCATATTCCTGACTGCTTTCACTTTGCAGCTTCTGGCTGTTATCAGTTGAAATGTTATTCTTATTCTTTCCACATGCTGATAACGGCAATGTCATAAGTGTAATTATCATAATTATAAATGTTATATTTCTTTTACTCATTCTTTTACCTTTCAATATGTTCTGCCAATGTGTTATCATTTATTATATATAATTATATCTGTATACACAATTAATATATGTTATAATCTTTATATCAATGGTAGTGTCAAATGGCACATTAAATCAGAGTATAAGTTTGGGGAAGCCTACTAATATTGCAAAATGTGATGAAATAGTGGGTTTAAAGGACAAGTTTATAGAACGATTGGGGGATTCTCATGACAGGAGTTTACGAGGCAAGAAAGAAAAGCGGTGAAATATATTACCGTGCGTCATTTACATATAAGAATAAACACATCAGCCTCGGAAGCTCCTCTGACGAGGCTTCCTGCCATGCCATGTACAATGAAGCATGCGAGATAACAGGCAATCCTTCTGAACACTGGATTAATACTGACAACAGAACAGCTTCATACAATGAAGCAATGACGCTTTCTCTTGGTAAATACATCTCACTTATCAATTTCAGGGATAACAACATTTATATAAAAACACCTATATATATGTGCCATAAATATTTCCTGTATTTTCTCAAAGAACATGAGGTTTTACAGTTTTCTACTGATGACCTTTTTTACTATTCCAACCACACAATTATGAGCCGTGGCGGGTATTATTTTGTAAATGATTATGGCATGCAGACAAGCATTCTCTCAAGATTCGGAGTAAGAAGCCACTCTGTAAAAGGCAGGGATTATGTATTTAAAAATGGGGATACGCATGATTACAGATACGAAAACATTCTTGTTGTCAATAAATACAATGGTGTTTCCCAGTTTACTAAGAATGGACGAATTATGTACAGAACCAGGATTCATATTAACGGTGACTATATACTCGGTGAATTCTCATCCGAAGCGGAAGCTGCAATTGCGTATAACAAGGCCGTTGACATGCTTTCAGGCCTTGTAAATATAACTTATACCCCTAATTACATAGAAGGCATATCCTCCGTAGAATATGCCTCCCTTTATCACAATATTATATTGTCTAAGAATTTCAGAAATTATGTAAAGTCTGTCTGTTTTTAAGCCTCCACAATCTTTCCAGCAATAGCACTTGCTGCTGCTGTAGCTGGAGACGCAAGGAATATCTTAACCTTGCTTGTTCCCATTCTTCCAAGGAAGTTTCTGTTGTTAGTTGCAACAACTACCTCTCCGTCAGTAAGAATTCCGCCTGTTCGTCCACAGCATAATCCACATCCCGGATGTGTAACAATTGCTCCGGCTTCAACAAGTGTCTCAAGTGTTCCGTCTGCAAGAGCTTCTTTATATATCTTGCGGCTTGCAGGAGTAACTATTAACTTGACAAATGGTGCAACCTTCTTACCCTTAAGAATAGCTGCTGCACACTGAAGATCCTCTAATCTTCCGTTAGTACATGAACCGATGAATACCTGATCTACTGCTGTTCCGGCAAGCTCTGTAACAGGCTTGATGTTATCTACCTGTGAAGGACATGCAAGAACCGGAACTAAATCCTCTGCATTATATGTAATCTCTCTTGCATATACTGCATCCGCATCTCCCTTTAAATCCTTTAATTCATCTGTAAGTTCTACATTACAGTACTCTGCTGTCTTTTCATCTGGTGTAAAAAGAGCACATTTGGCACCGGCTTCAATAGCCATGTTAGACATAGTCATACGGCTTGCAACGCTCATCTCGTCAATTGTTGAACCTGTGAATTCAAGTGCCTGATAAGTTGCGCCATCTGCTCCAAGGTCACCGATAAGTCTTAATATGATATCCTTTGAACGCACATTTTCAGGAAGCTTTCCATTAACTGTTACCTTGATAGTCTGTGGAACTTTAACCCACATTTTGCCTGTTCCTAATACACTTGCCATCTCTGTATATCCGATACCTGATGAAAATGCACCAACACAGCCGTATGTTGTTGTGTGGCTGTCTGTACCAAATGCGATATCTCCCGGCTTTACATAACCTGCCTCTGTCATTAACTGATGGCAGATTCCGTCTGAACGATGGATATTCTTCATTCCGTATTTTTCCACAAATTCATTACCAATACGGAAATGTCTTGTATCATCAACCTGACTTGCTGGAACAAGGTGGTCATATATAAGAACTGCCTTATCAGGGTCCCATATCTTAGTGAATCCCATTTCCTCGAATTTTTCTTTAACAAATGGAATGAAAATATCATGAATCATTACTCTGTCAACATTAACAGTTACGATATCTCCCGGCTTTACTTCCCTGCCAATATTCTTTCCAATAATCTTCTCAATAATTGTATGTCCCATTATTCTTACCTCTCCCTGTCTTAGTCAAGACCGTTAAGCTTTCTCATTGCCTTAACAAGTCCGCCTGCATTAAGTATATCCACAAGATTATCAGGAAGTGAAGCAATAGGATATGCTTTTCCATTGTGTGTAATCTTTGCATTTACTTCAACATCAATAGTATCGCCTTCCGTAACTTCGTCGTGAAGGTCTGCATTCTCTATAAGGAGAAGTCCGTTATTAATAGAATTTCTGAAGAATATTCTTGCATATGATTTGGCAATAACACATTTAATACCTAATGCCTTAATAACCTCAGGTGCCTGCTCTCTTGATGAACCACAACCAAAGTTCTTTCCTGCAACAATGATGTCGCCTGGCTTAATCTGACCTGCAAGTTCTGGTCTTAATGGCGAAAATGCATATGGCTTCATATCTTCTACTGTCTTTAATGCGAGGTACTCTGTAGGAATAATGATATCTGTATCAATGTCATCACCAAGCACCCATACTTTACCGCTAAATTTCTCGTTCATAATTACTCCTTTGAAGTTAAATCCTTATCTTATACCATGTCTGCTGTTGCTATCTCGCCCTTGATTGCTGATGCTGTAACAGTTGCCGCTGAAGCAAGATATACGAAAGAATCTTTATGTCCTGCACGACCCTTGAAGTTTCGTGTACCTGTGCTGATAAGAGTCTCGCCCTCACCGATAACACCCTGACAGCTGCCCCAGCATACAGAGCAGTTAGGATTCATAACAATTGCACCTGCGTCCATGAATATATCAAGGAGTCCCTCTTTCATAGCCTGAAGATATACCGAACGGCTTGCAGGAACTACAAGGAATCTTACCTTAGGAGCAACCTTTTTCCCTTTGATGATCGCTGCGCCAACTCTTAAATCCTCGATTCGTCCATTGTTACATGAACCAAGAAATGCTTCATCAATCTTTACACCAAGTGATTCCTTAGCCGGAACTACATTGTCAACAAAATGTGGCTTTGCAACGATTGGCTGTATTGTTGAAAGGTCAATATCATAAACCTGCTCAAATACTGCATCATCATCTGATGTAAAGCATGCCTTTGGCTCTCTGCCATGCTCCTTAAGATAATCCATTGCAACATCATCAACTTCCATGAGTGCAGTCTTAGCACCTGCCTCTACGCAAAGGTTACAGATTGATATTCTGTCTGCCATTGAAAGGCTGTGTAAGCCTTCTCCTGCAAATTCCATTGCTTTATAGTTAGCACCGTTAGCGCCAATCTTTCCAATAATAGAGAGTATTAAATCTCTTGCATATACTCCATCGTTAAGCTTTCCCTTAAGGTTGAATCTTAATGTTCCCGGAACCATTACCCATGATGTTCCTGTAACCATTGCATACAGATAATCTGTACATCCGACACCTGTACCAAATGCTCCTAACGCACCATATGCACAAGTATGGCTGTCTGCTCCAAATATAAGCTCACCCGGCACTACATGATTTTCCATCATAACCTGATGACATACGCCCTCACCCTCGTAAAACTTAATATCATTAGCCTTGGCAAAGTCTCTCATCTTCTTCTGTGAAGCTGCTGTCTTAGGGCTGTCTGATGGAATATTGTGGTCTACAATCCATACAAGCTTATCCTTGTCAGCAATATGAGGATTCTTTAACTTCTCATACATACCGATAGTAAGATGTGTTGTTCCATCATTACTCATAAGTCTGTCAAGAGTGACAGTAGCAATATCGCCAGCCTTAACCTGTGAAAGACCTGCTGCCCTTGCGATAATCTTCTCTGCAATAGTCATGCCATGCTTTGCCTCATCTGCAGGTACGGCTGTACTCTCAGACTCTTCTTTCTCACCATTAAGTGATGCAATAAGACCACCCTGATTAAGAATAGCCTGCATCTTGGCTGGAAGCTTAGTACATGTATAAGTCTTTCCATTAACAGTGATAATTCCATCTTCTAATGAAAGCTCACATTCGTCCCCTGCATTAACTTCGTCATGGAGTTCCTTACATACAATAACAGGAAGTCCTATATTAATAGCATTACGATAGAATATTCTTGCAAATGATTTGGCAATCACTGCCTTGACACCTAACGCCTTAAGTACGCTTGGTGCCTGCTCTCTTGATGAACCACATCCAAAGTTGTCATCTGCAACAACGAAATCTCCCGGCTTTACGGCAGAAGCAAAATCAGAGTCTAATGATTCAAATGTATGACTCTTCATCTCATCAATTGTCGGGAACAAAAGATACTGTGACGCAATAATCTGATCTGTATCAACATCTTTATCAAACTTAAATATCCTACCCATTGTTTTCTCCTTATCTTATCCCTGATATAACAGGTATTATTAATAGTCATTTTAACATTTTACCCTATTAAAGTGTGTTTTTCAATCGTTAATATTAACAGAAACGGTAATTAAGTGAAAGGTCGTTATCCTTAACCTTAACCTGTGTATATGCCCCACTTACTATCGGCATTGAAGGTGAAAGATGCCCGAAATCACAGTCCATTATAACCGGCACATTATACTTTGCCGCAATACCTGTAACTGCTCTGTACTGGTCAAGCCCCATCATTTCCTGTCCGTAGCACAGCGGTCTTCCTATGAGAAATCCCTTCACATTCTTAAACCATCCGGCATTATCCATCTGCCACATAGCCCTTCTGATTGCAAATACATTCAGATCACAGCTCTCTAAGAACCATATAATTCCGTCAGCTGCGTATCTTTCGTTAAACTCTTTAACCTTGTCAAAACTTGTACCTGTAAGATTAACAAGACAGTCCATGCAGCCGCCGACAAGCCTTCCTTCAAATGCAATCTCCGTATCACATTCGTCCCCACCAACATATTTTCTTAAAATCTTCTTCTCAGTAAGATTGTATTGTGGTGCAGGGTTCTCCTCATTCTTTAGAGACTCTCTCTCCCATGTGTCATATCCATGGACTTGTTTTTCCACAACTCCGTTATTGTTCTTGCAGCCTTTTCCACGAAGCACATCAAAAGTATCCACAAGCGCCTGATGCCAGTCCTTCATTGCAAATGCGCCTGCACACGGTCCGTATACACTTGCCGTATCGGCAATCGTGTTCTGTAAAAATGTGAAGTTGGTATTATCAGAATATCCAAGATACCACTTAGGCTTTGCCGCCTTAATCCTGTCAAAATCAACATATGGCAGAATCTCACACATCAGTTCACCACCGCCACATGATATAAGCACATCATTGACATTACTCTCATACATCTGTGTAAGCTCCTTACCGCATTCCTGCGGTGTGTTGCTTATCCCAATTCCATTGTCCTCATAACAATTAGGACCAAGCTCTACTGTATAACCTTCTTTTTCAAATCTTTTAATTGTCATTCCGAATGCTGTTTTATAAGGCTCCGTCGCACAACCAAAAGATGGTGCAACGAAGCCTATAGTTCCGCCTTCGGATAAGAATTCAGGATATCTCATATACTGCCTCCTTACCTCATCATTCAGATTCTGCCTGAATAATTAATCTACATATATTTCTTTACTACATTAATAGCATTGTTGCCTATTACTACACTATAATGCTCCCTTATAAACGCAACACGTTCTTCTTTTGAAGAATCAAACACACTGTACTCCATCAAAAGATTCAGAAGACTTCTGTATTTTTCCTCTGAACATCTTCCTTTCTCAAGTACAAGATAATATGTATCATCTTCTTTATTCTTATACAGTGCATTAGTTATTCCCCATGTTCTTGAACTTACAGTACACATTTCCTCAAAATCATTAAGACTTTCCAACCTGAATACGCCGCATCCGGCTTTAATAACATTACTTGCTTTCTTCTTCTGTCCTGTCTTCTTAAGTTCATCTGTCTGTGCATCTGGTAATTCGAACTTATCTAGACTGTCTCCAAACGTTTCAAAAGGTGCATCTTTAAATGTACCTTCACCATTCTTAATCACATTACTCTTCTCTGGTTTTGAAAATGCCTTAGATATACTTTCCCCTGCTTTTCTTAACATATTACCCAGATCTTCTTTACCAGATGAAACTGTAAGAAGTATTGAATGGTCTGGCTGTGGTGCAAGCTGTAGTGACATAACCTCCCCACTTAAAGTAACACCTATATTTTTTTCAGCCTCCTCCATAATAACTTCAAGAAGGCTGTGTATCTTGTCTGTATCATTCTTAAAGAAATCA
>ENA-OPNB01002524-OPNB01002524.1-human-gut-metagenome-genome-assembly--contig:-NODE-2524-length-10346-cov-10.610048_pt1 | contig 10346 bp, 9 predicted proteins | sample MGYA00241528_ERZ501754 | MGnify/ENA primary metagenome ERZ501754 (study PRJEB25962, sample SAMEA2042646) | human gut metagenome | biome: human gut; feature: human-associated habitat; material: faeces... | reverse complement strand
GACAGCTTATTCAAGTGCGCCAGTTTATGGCTTTCCTCTACTTTCTTTCACACTATATCCTCCAATACAGAATAGCATTTTTCATATAGTGCTTCTATCCCATCTTCTATTGAGTGGTGTCCAAATATTTTATCTCTAATTTCTTTTATTTGAAATGTTGTCCTAACTTTATTGGAAACATAATCCTTCATTTCTTGCTCAACTTTCATAGTTCTGTCAATGTCATCGGAATATTTTTCTAGACAAAATTGCAAATCATTTAAAATTCTTCCCCAAATATAACATTCAACATATGTACTAAGAACCTGTTCCATTAGAGCATTATCAACTTTATCTAATGACTGTAACTCCAGATTATTGTTCTCCATATATTCATACATTTTCGACATTGCATTTACAGCTGCAATCCTTGCCACCGAATCTTCCTTTGAATCTGCTGAATCTGAAATATAATTTACCAAGCCAGAGCAAATCTCTTTTGCACTCTTGCCTTGATATTCTATTCCTAAATCATCAAAGGTTTTCTGATAACCTTGTTGCTGAATATCCGAGAATAACCTTCCAATATTTACAGCACCTCTAATTCCTGATTTGGAACTTTTAATCAAACCCGCAGTACCGCCTGCTGCTTTTACATAATTTCTTGCAGTTTTAGCCACGCCGCCTCCGTGACCATTTATATATTTAGAAAACCCCGTTTTTGTTGCCTGCCAACTAACCTCCGGTTTAGGTTGCTGCCCGTTGTAATCGCTCGGCAAAAGTCCTTTATTATCTTTATTTCCTGAATGACTGCTTGATGTACCCATAATTTATTACCTCTCTGTACTTTCTATAGAAAATCCTCTATCGCTGTTTTAAGTGTTGTATTTTCGCTTTTCCATCGCTCAAGTATAGTCTTCATTGCTCCCTTATTTTCACATTGAGCATAAAAACCTTCGAAATACGGAATCTGCGATACAAAAATTTTCTGTGCTGATAAATCTGTACAATACTTAATTGTATTCTCTTGCAACTGCTCGTTTAATGCACCCCATAGCAAGAAAAATCTTACTTTTTCCTTTTCATAACTATCATCACTAATTACATCTTGATATAAACCATCTAAAATTTGATGTTGATCGAATACAGAAATTTTATCAACAGCCATTTTAGCTTGATTAAATGCTAAGTCCGAATGTTTTGAGATCCCTTCAAATATTTTCTTTGCCTCTTCACTCATTTTCTCAACACTTGTAAATATATTATCTTTAGCAGATGCTCGCATAAAGTAAAAATAGTTCTCTAACTTTTCCTCTGACAACATTGGCTTTGCCTTCATCCATTTTTTAACCCATAATTCGTTTTTCCATGGATCCAATGCATTGATTTTGTCTTCCTGGTCTGTTTCAAAGCCTTCCAATTCTGTTTTTAGCATATTGTCACCTAGTAAGTTGACCATTTTTCTAAATAAAGATGTTTGAAAATACTCAACCTCCATTATTTTCGCCAAGACATTGCTCTTCAACGTAACATTCTTATAGCTCGCCATCTTTTGTCGCATATCCAGTGTATTTAAAAAACGTTTACATTGACGTGGATTGCCATTCAATCCTTGAGTCAATATTCCCGATAGTTGCTTCGATAAGACTAAGCTATCATTTAATTTTGTAGCGATTCTCTCATCATACTCCTTAAGAATTTCCATCGTTATAGAAAACTCTAATGAATTCTGTTTTCTCTTTGCTTGCAAAAATTTCAACAAGTCTTCAAATTCCGTTTCATTCAATTCATTTTCCGATAACAAGCACATTATATAAAATTCTGTTTCATCCTTATTCATACATGGTATTCTTATAGGATACTGGATAAGCTTTTCTTGATACTCCTTTCCAATATCCATATTAATACCTTCAATATCATCAAATTTTGATCTAATTGCATATGTAACGTGTCTCTCATCAGCTCCTATAACAAAAGACACATTTCCACTAAACAAGAAAAGTCTCATTGCTTCTAATGTATCTAATATGGTAGCCGGATTGCATCTATCCAATTCATCAACAAATATTACTAGTTTTTTAATGCCTGCTTCTTTTATTAATTCTGCAAACTTTTCTCTAAACTCCCGTATATCCTCACGAACTTCTTTATAGTCCAATTTATCTTTTATTGCTTGAAGCATGGTTTCTTCATCAACATCTTCCGCAACCTTTTTAGCTTTCTTTGCTATTTCTTTTATTGCGAGATTGGTTATAGCACCGAAACCGCCTGTAACCGCCATATCTATACCAAATTTTATTCCACCTTTTATAACTTTAAATTTATCAATACTATCATATAAGGCTTTTAATGTTATTTTTGCCGCACCAGACAACTCACGACCTTCTTTTATCCCATCTAAAATTGATGCTAAAATAGCAGTTTTGGCATCATCATAGCTCTCATATAGCCAGCCATTAAAGAGCAAACATACAGTTCCATCCTTTTGCTCTTCTAATTGTTTCTTACACATATGCATCAGACTTGATTTTCCGCTTCCCCAGTCTCCATACAAACCAATACACGAAGGCAACAACTTTTCATCATTTATCGTATCTTTCATAATTTCGACAATGTATGAAAAATCCAAATAGTCAATTTCTGTTTCGCTATCCTTCCACATTTGTAAAAACACCTCTTTCTTTTATGTGTACTATTATATTTTTTACTCTTCTTCCTCTTCAATCCATTCCTTCAGTTTCTGTTGAAGTAACTTCTTATCTGGCAGATATAATTTATACTCTGATGCATAAATATTAGCATCTTTGGGCAAAGTAATCTCAACTAAAGCATCATTCTTTTCTTTGCACAGAAGAATACCTATTGTGGGATTTTCATCTTCTAATTTTTCATACCTATCATAATAATTAACATACATCTGCATCTGACCAATATCCTGATGTGTCAGTTTGTCCACTTTCAAGTCTATCAATACATAACAACGCAACAATCGATTATAGAAAACTAAATCCACATAAAAATTATCTTCATCATATGTAAATCGTTTCTGTCTTGCCTCGAAAAGATACCCCTTTCCTAATTCCAACAAAAATTTTTGTAATTTATTGATTAAGGCTGTTTCCAAGTCTGTTTCAGAATATTTTGCTTTTTCTTCCATACCCAAAAATTCCAGAACCGTGGGTTGCTTTATAATATCTTCAGGTTTTGTAATAACGTTCCCCTCTGATGCAAGACGCAAAACACCTTCTTTATCTCTACTCAACGCTAAACGTTCATATAAACTAGAATTATATTGCCTCTGTAGAGTACGAACTCCCCATCCTGTTTTTGCCGTTTCAATTTCATAAAAGCTACGTTCAGCTTCATTTTCTATACGCATTAACTGCAAATAATGCGACCACGAAACAATAAATGGTGGCTCTTTTTCAAAAAAGCTAAACACTGTTTCACTTTTTTCGATTGCAAAAAGGCTAAACACTGTTTCGCTTATTCGCTCTTTATAAGTCAAATAAAATTTTCTGGCATTTTTTAATGTATCTTCTGAAAATCCTTTACCAAACTCTTTCTGAAGATTTTCTGATAATGTTTTTATAACCTTACTTCCATACTTTGCTCGCTTTTCTCCCATTTGTTGCGTTTCCACAATCCATCTACCTAATGAATAGTAAGTCATTATCTGTACAATATTTACATGTTTTACTACAATATTTCTTGCGTAATTTATTAATTCTACTGAATCAGTACATAATTTTTCAAGTTCAGCATCATTTTCAATAATTTCATAATTTGAATTATCTTTCATATTCAACAAACTCCTTTCGCAAATTTACTACTTTTCTTTCTATGTCAAAAGGCATTTCTTACTAACGTTAAAGTTGTCACAACTTATTATTTGTCCACTTCCGTAAAAAAGTATTCCAACGTCTCCACAAACATATTATGTTCAAACAGTTCCTTAATTTGCTCCCGATTCATCCACGCAACTTGCGCCACTTCATCTGTTGTAGCATTGCTCAAATCAACCTCTCCATCATACTCGAACAACCAAACATCTACAATTTTATTAACTACTTTACCGAACTCTATTTTCTTTATATCAGACAAAATAACATGTCCTTTTTCCGGTAATAAATCTACCCCTACTTCTTCTTTTACTTCTCTGAGTGCACCTTGCAAACTATCTTCCCCTTTTATCACTGAACCATCCACACATTCCCACACCAAGGGAAATGTTGGTCTGTTTGCCGAGTGCTGCGCAATCAGATACTCTCCCTTTGAATTGCGAATCCAAACATGTACCACCAGATGATATCCGTCTATCGGTAACTGCTCACCCCTGACATGGTCCTTCCCAAGAAGCTCCCTATTTTCATCATACAAATCCCAAATTTCTGCATCCGGTACATACTCCACAATATCGCCAAAATCTGCTTTTAAAGTCTTACAGATTTTGCTAAGAATTGTAAGACTTACCTCTTCATCACGTCGCAATTTTGTCATTGTATTCGGGGCAATTTCTGCCTTTTTACGCAAATCAGATTTGCTCATTTTTTTGTCAACTAATAATTTCCATAATTTGTTATATGATACAGCCATAGTATTCGCTCCTACCTATTCACATAAATCTTTTTCTGCTTCATATCTACCTTTGCAACAGCATCATACTGTAACGCACATCGTGGCATAGCATGTCCGAAATTCACATTATAAACAATCGGAAGTTTCTCATTGTCTATCACTCTAATAAGAATATCTTTATATTCCTGATAATAAGCTTCATCCTGTGGTTTTCCAACTAATACACCATTTACCACGTCGAATACTCCCTTTTCTTTCAGTAATAACACTTCTCTTTCAAACAATTCAGGAGTCGGTTTTTCTTCGCAGGTTTCTATAAATAGAATTTTCCCAATCCACTCTTCCTTATTTGGAAACAGATCATATCTTTCACAAACTTCCTTTTCATCTTCATATCTGCTATTAGTCAATACATCATAAAGGCTTTCCAAACATCCACCTAATAATCCTCCTTGGAAAATTTCACTTCCCTGGAGAAGTTCAAACCCACGTTCTTCCTTATGAGTTTTTCTTTCTGTTCCTATTGCGGCTCTTGAAAAATCTTCTCTTTCTTCATACCAAGTATCACTGGATATAATTTCATCAGATTCATTACCTTCCAAATAACTCTCAAATGCCCTTTTGGTATATGGTAACATTTCATCTGCAATTTCTCCCAAATCACAAATAAAGTTTGGTCCGTAATAAGTAGACAAGCCCAGTTTATAAAACATCAAATGATTGATCGTAGTATCTGAGAATCCTGTAAATAATTTTGGATGCTCCTCTACCGCCTTTATAAACTTTTCATCTTCCATTAGATAAGGCAAAAGTCTGTATGTATCATCACCACCAATTGCACAAATAATCCCTGCAATAGAATTATCCAGAAATGCATCTTTTAGGTCTTTCGCCCTTGCTTGCGGGTGAGTTTGCAAATATTCAATACCCTTCAAAGCATTTGGCATAAATACCGGCTCCAAACCATATTCTTTTAATCTCTTTACTCCAATCTCAATATTATGACTGCAAAATTCTTCACCAAGCATTCCACTCGACAAGCTTACAATTGCTACTTTATCACCTTTTCTCAATTTTCTTGCATATTGCATACAGACATCCTCTCTCTTTGCTAAAACACTGTCCGCTTTTATACTTCTTCAATTTCATAAATACGTACAATTTTGTCAATTATTGACTTCATATCTTCTACAAGAGACTGGCTACTATATATAATCTCCTCCCTTAATTCATACTTCCTTTTTATCCTTTTATCATTATTATATCTATCAAAGAAATCATAATAATACGCCATATATTCCTCTGGTAACATATTTAATTCTATTACTGGCTGAGCATGCTTGCATGGCTTTCCATTTATAATGACATGGAGTGCTGATGCATAAATGCGCTTCAATTCTAGATAGATAGGCTCGTATAATCCATTTTCATAATCAACACAAACTTCACTTGAATACATACCTTCATTTCTTAATAAGTTCTCAATATCCTTAGTAAGATTTAATTCTCTTATAATTTGTACCGATTCTACTAGTACTTCCTCTTCCCATTCGTTACCTTCGCGGTCAGTATGATAAGCAATACCATCAATAATATTCCCATATATTTTTTCATAAGCTTCTGTAAAAATATCTACAATAATTTGATTAGCTACTGCAACAGGTTTTATATTATTATACTCTTGTATAACTTCATACAAATAATTACACTTATTTTGTATTTCTTCATTTAATCCAAATTTATACGATTCACAAACTACTTGTTTTAAAATGTCCGCTTTTATATTTATCAATATTGACCAGTCAAAAGTTGTATATGTTTTAATTTCATCAAGTAATGGCTGATATATTTGATTTTTGCGTTCAACAGCCATTGATGATTGTTTTTTTCCTTTAATCACACCACCAAACCATCCGCCTATACCACCTATAGCAAGCAGTATTGTTCCTGACACAATATCTTTTAAAACTTCATTCCAATCCATTGTTTTTGCCTCCTGAATTCAAAGCACACACTTTCTTTGTCACTAGACAATTAGCAAATATCCCCTTTTACAATTCTACCAACACATCTTCATCAAAATAATAAATATTCTCTTTCTTATACCCATATTTTGAATCAGGAAATGCTATATGTGGCTCAAAAGTAAAATAATTCATCGCTACAAGTTTCGCCTTATTTCCTTTTTCAATATAAATTCTGTCACTCTTAACTTTCGCAATGGAATGTCCTAGATTACCCATAAAATCAAGATTCACAAATCCGTTTTCAACTATGAACTCATTCATATGATAATATAGTTCTTCAAAAGTGGTTCCTTTTGTAACAAAACGAAATAATTCTGCATGTAGCTTATCTTCCATTTGCAAACCACTTTTCCACTCTTGGTTCTGAATTAACTCTATATCATCTACAACCTCACCATTTTCTACAATAATAGTTCTAGCATAATCTCCCCAGATATTACCTACCTGTGGACTTAAATCAATTGTTATAATATCATTATTTTCTATAATTTTATCCGAAGTTACATATTGCTTTCCAGATACGGAAACCGTTGTTTCATCTCCTGCGAATACAAATGCACCAACATCCCAATACCAGAAAGAGTCTGCACCTAACTCCATCAGTTTTTCCTCACATAGTTTTCGAATATCAAATAACTTCATACCCGGCTTAATAATCTTTTTTATATATGCTATAGTCTGTTTTGCAGTCTGCTGTATCTGACTATAAGATTGCTTTTGTATTTGCAGATATTTTTCAATCAACTTTGGTTGTATCAATGGATAAGTCCAATTTTCTGGTAATTCATCCATAAGTACCACCTTCTCCATCTCGCAATGAAGTTCACCTGAAAATTCTCTTATTTCTGCAAAACATAATAATCCAAATGATTCCTCTCCGTTTTCATTTATACTGTTCTTACCTGTGACAGAATATACACATAGCTGTTCTATATCAAACTTAACGGCACCTGTTTCTTCTTGAAGTTCTCTTTTAGCAGTCTCCAAAATATCTTCCCCTTCTTCACGATGTCCACCCGGAACTTCATATGTATCGCGTTCTTTATGTTTACACATTACCCACTTCCCATTACTCTGTGAAATAATCACTGCAAACTTCAATAAATCGTCATCAACTGTATCATAAAAATTCACTTCTAACATATCACCTTTCTCCTTCCCACTCTGCCATGAATTCCTCAAGATAGGATTCCATGATAAATTGTCTATGCCAAGCTTTCTCCTTTGCAGCATCCGTATTCATCATATCCTTTAGCAATAGTAACTTTTCGTAAAAATGATTAATGCTTGTAGAATTTTGATTTTGCTGATACTCTTTTTTACTCATATTAATCAAAGGTTTTATCTCCGGATCATAAATCTTTCTACCTTTACTACCACCATAAGCAAATGCTCTTGCAATTCCAATTGCTCCGATTGCATCCAGCCTGTCCGCATCCTGCACGCATTTACCTTCTATCGTACTTGGCACAACTGAATCGTTTCCTGCAAATGATACTTCCTCTATAATCTTACACACAGTTTCAATAATTTCATTATCCACACCGTTGCCTTTCATAAAATCAACTGCCTTTCTCTTCGAAGCATAAGTTTCCGGTGAAAGCTTGGCATCATCTACATCGTGTAATAATGCTGCTAACTGCACAATCTGCATATCCGCATTTTCCTGCTTTGCAATTTCTACCGCCAACCGATAAACCCTAATGGTATGATGGTAGTCATGCCCACTGGAATCAGCAGCAAATATTTGTTTCACATATGTTATAGCATTTTCTATCATAATACCTGTCTCCAATATCATCACAACCCTTCTTTGATATAAAAATCTTGTAATACCAACCAAAAACATTCCATCTATATGTGAATAATATCCATAATAAATCATTTAATCTATACTGTTACAGAATTCCTCGATTTCTTCTCTCCTGCATTCCAAATCTTCCTTATATTCCACCGAACACAAACCAAGTCTATCACAACATTCAATTTCCATATGTCCATAAAAATGTTCTATGGTTGCAATAATCCTCTCACATTCCTTCATTCCCGGTCCAGTTCTTAATACGATAACATATCCCTTCTTACCACTACTTATCTTGGCATGCGGTTCATGTGTGTTACACCACGGAGTGCATCTATCAATAAAAGATTTAAATTGTCCTGGTACATCTGCCCAATACGACGGAGAGACAGATATAACAATATCGGCCCATTCATATTGCTCAATTATCCTATCAACATCATCATTCTGAACACATTTTGCTGTATTATGACAAGTTCTACATCCTTTGCAATATTTTATATCATAATCATCAATACATATGTTTTTAACATCATGTTTCTTTTCCAGACAAGCAGTAACTATATTAACAATTTCTGCTGTTGCTCCATTTCTTACAGGACTACAATTCATTATCAATACTTTCATTTTGACCTCCGTTTTCATGTACCACTTTTTTATATGATATCACAGAATCACTACATCATCAATAACAATCGCAACTTCTTGCGATTGTTTCCTAGTTTCCATTATATAATTCGGGTGCATAAAGTGAATCGGAGATATGCAGAGGAATCATCTTCCTCTGCCACTATTCCACATCTTGTCTTCTACTTTTTCATTATTAGTATCTCTACCAACACTCTCATCATAAATCCTCTGAAACTCCTCATAAAGCCTATCTCCATCCAGCTTTATCTCCAACCGTTTCATTACGTCCGAAAACAGTCTTATACTTCCACTCACATCTGCAATATCAAATCGAAATACATCTGCCTTAACAGAATCACTGACATTCTCATAACCACCAAGCTCTGATATTCTACTAACAATCCAGCCAGCTTTGTCCACAGGTTCAGTTTCTCTAGTTTCCACAAATTCACTTTTATCTGTTACATCAGTCATACTTTCGCCAACTCTTACCACATTCACATCAGGCGAATTATGAGGCTCTGGTATTCCTATGCCATCTAAATTAGTCTGTTGTTTTCTAACTCCATCAGTTGGCTCTTTCTGTCTGCCTATTTCATTCTGATTATTGTCTGGATTTATTACCACAACATTCGTCCCCGGCTCAACAGCCACATCTTTCTTGGACACAGCCTCATCTTCCATCCCCGGTATCTCAACATCCCTGTCAGCAACAATCTCCTCATTCTCCGACACCGCATAATAAGCTGTATACAAATCTTCTTTTATAATGTCATCAGCAAGCTGTATCTGCCTCTTAATCTCTTTTTTCTCCTGCTTCAGCTCGTCCAGTTCTTCCTGCACTTCCACATGCCATATCTGATATTCCCGGTACTGCTCTTCATTCTTTATACTGCGTTTCCGACTATAGCTTTCTCTGTATATCTCATGCTGTCTGTCCTCAATCTGCTGAATCTTTTCTTCCTGCTCACTTATGAAATCCACAAGCTCCACAACACTTTTGATGTCATTATTCACAAGCAACAGATATTCGTCCTGTAACCGATGAAATCTCTTCAAATCTTCCGTATACTTAGCTCCACCAACAACAAACCGCTTCTGCTCTACAATCCTTAACCTGTATAACTTTGCATAAAATTTCTTCTGGAATGGTGACAGCTTCGTCCTGTGCAATCCTCTGATATCCGACGAATAAAAGTAAGGCTTTGCCATCCAGGGCATATCCACATGATGCCTTAACGTCTCCTCTGAAAACATCTCGTCCAGCTTTGCCAGTTTATGATAATACCGAAATCCCGGTGCCTGCACTTCCATCCACGCATCTTTCTTGA
>ENA-OPNB01002522-OPNB01002522.1-human-gut-metagenome-genome-assembly--contig:-NODE-2522-length-10356-cov-12.075721_pt1 | contig 10356 bp, 8 predicted proteins | sample MGYA00241528_ERZ501754 | MGnify/ENA primary metagenome ERZ501754 (study PRJEB25962, sample SAMEA2042646) | human gut metagenome | biome: human gut; feature: human-associated habitat; material: faeces... | reverse complement strand
ACGGCATCACGCTCGCCGCCGACCTGTATGCACCGAAAACGATTTTCGGAGGTAAGCTGCCTGCTATTGCTGTCAGCGGTCCGTTTGGAGCTGTAAAGGAACAGTCGTCGGGGCTGTATGCCCAGACATTGGCCGAACGAGGATTCCTGACGATTGCTTTCGATCCTTCGTTTACCGGTGAAAGCGGTGGACAGCCTCGCAGCGTAGCTTCGCCGGACATCAACACCGAAGACTTCTCGGCGGCGGTGGATTACCTCGCGACACGTCCGGATGTGGATGCCGAACGAATCGGCATCATTGGCATTTGTGGTTGGGGTGGTTTTGCTATCAATGCGGCTGCCAACGACACACGTATCAAGGCAACGGTAGCTTCCACAATGTACGACATTAGCCGCTGTACAGCAAACGGTTACTTCGATGCCGCTGACAATGCAAATGCACGTTACAAAATGCGTCAGGAGTTTAACGCCCAGCGCACGGAAGACTACCGTACCGACACTTATCCCCGCACCGTGACGAACCCGGAACCTACCGGTGATGCGCCGCAGTTCATGAAGGATTATTATGATTATTACAAGACCGAACGAGGTTATCATCCTCGTTCCATCAACTCCGGTTTGGGCTGGAACAAAACCTCCAATCTTGCATTTCTCAACGCACCTATCCTTGCGTATGCCGATGAAATCCGCAGTGCCGTGTTGCTCATTCATGGAGAAAAAGCTCACTCCCGCTATTTTAGTGAGGATACTTTCAAGAAGCTGAAAGGCGATAATAAAGAATTGATGATTATTCCCGATGCCGTACATACGGATTTATATGACCGGACAGACATTATTCCATTCGATAAACTGGAGGAATTTTTCAAAGAATACTTAAAATAGAAGACTTCAAGAACAAGGAATTGCCTATATCCTGATTGGCTTCAGTTCGCGGACGCAGCAATGTGAACATGACTTTTAAAATTAATAATGACTGACAACTAAAACAATATATCAAATGAAACTGATTAAAAATGCTGAATTCGGGGGCGAGCGTCCCTTGTTCGAGTCCCACGACCTTCGTCTGGAAAATGTGATTATTCGTACCGGTGAATCGGCCATCAAAGAATGTAGCAATATCGAAGCTGTAGATTGCCGCTTTGAGGGTAACTATCCCTTCTGGCATGTACACGGTTTCAAAATCGACCGTTGCTATTTCGATGTCGGAGGGCGTTCGGCATTGTGGTATTCCGATCACCTGAAGATGACCGACACGATTATCGACGCACCGAAGATGTTCCGTGAAATGGACGAAATAGATATCGAGAACGTAACGATGAACGATGCCGACGAAGTATTCTGGCGTTGTAATGGTATCCGCATCAAGAATCTCAAGCTGCACGGCGGAACTTATCCTTTCATGTTCAGCAACAACATTTATGTGGACGGACTGGAAAGCAACAGCAAGTATGTGTTCCAGTACGTGAAAAATGTAGAGATTCATCATGCAAAGATTACAACGAAGGATGCCTTCTGGGAAGTGGAAAATGTGACCATCTACGATTCCGAACTCAACGGCGAATACCTCGGCTGGCATTCGAAGAATCTACGTTTGGTCAACTGCCACATTACCGGTGAGCAACCGCTTTGCTATGCACACGACCTTATTCTTGAAAACTGTACCTTCGGACCTGACTGCGACCGTGCCTTTGAGTACAGCACGTTGCAGGCCGATATTCACGGAGCTATTACAAATATCAAGAACCCGATGTCGGGATGCATTGTGGCTGACGAATTCGGTTCCATAACCATAGATGAGAACATCAAGGCTCCTGCCGATTGTGAAATCCGTCTCCGGGACGAGCGTACCTGTTTTACCGATTAAGATGAAGATATGAAATACAACTTTGACAAACAAATTTCAAGACGGGGAACCGATTCCTACAAATGGGATAGCGCAGAAAGCGAAAATGTATTGCCGATGTGGGTGGCTGACATGGATTTCCGTACAGCTCCCGCTATCGTCGATGCTTTACGCCGACGGGTAGAACACGGCATTTTCGGTTATACCCGTGTGCCCGACAGTTACTACGAGGCTGTTACAGGCTGGTTCGCACGTCGTCACGGTTGGACGATTGACCGTGAATGGATAATTTACACATCGGGCGTAGTCCCAGCCATCTCGGCAGTCATCAAGGCTTTGACCGTTCCGGGAGATAAGGTATTGGTGCAGACCCCGGTCTATAATTGTTTCTTTTCTTCAATCCGTAACAATGGGTGTGAAATGGTATCATCACCGTTGGTCTTTGCAAGTAATACTTTCACCATCGATTATGAAGATTTAGAGCGTAAGACTGCTGATCCGAAAGTGAAGGTGATGCTGCTGTGCAATCCTCACAATCCTGCCGGAAGAGTATGGAAACGTGAAGAATTGGTACGTATTGGTGAAATTTGTATTCGCCACGATGTTATGGTCGTTTCGGATGAGATTCATTGCGAACTGGTTTTTCCAGAGTACCGTTACACACCGTTTGCTTCCATCTCAGAAAATTTCCGTCACCATTCGTCTGTATATCTCCCAGTAAAGCGTTCAATATTGCCGGATTACAGATTGCGAACATTATTTGTGCTGATGCTAACCGTCGAGCGAAAATCGACCGGGCCATTAACGATAACGAAGTATGTGATGTCAATCCTTTTGGTGTAATTGCGACTCAAGTAGCTTACAACGAAGGGGAAGAGTGGCTGAACCAACTCATCAAATATTTACAGGCCAATTTTCTCTATATGCAGGAGTTCTGTCGGGAGCATCTGCCCGAGTTTCCTATCACGGCATTGGAGGGAACCTATCTCGTTTGGATGGACTGTCACAGACTCGGCATACACTCGCAGGAACTCGAACAGCGATTGGTTAACGAAGCCGGATTATGGCTCAATGCAGGAACAATGTATGGGACTGAAGGAAAAGGATTCATGCGCTGGAATATCGCCTGCCCACGTACTACACTGGCAGAAGGATTGAAACGTTTTACTGGTTTCGTAAGAAATCTTTAAGAGATATATACGGCAAATTCATTTTTAATAGAACGCAACTATATAGTTTACTATACCAAGCATTACGTATAACAAAGTAAATAGTTGCGACTTAATTTTTCATCTCATTTTTTCTTTTCTTCCACAACTGATAACTATTGATGATGTTTTGCCACATATTATATACAAAACAGTATAAAAGATTGATTTTCAAAAGAAAAGCCCACCCATTACTAATAGCGGGTAACAAAATAGTAACAAAAAAACGAAGAAAATCGCTTTGTGGTAGGCTTCATGCACAAAGGTAACAAAAGCCCTCTAATCATAAAAATAAAACTGGCGAAAAGAAGAAGACTATTTTTCTTTTCGCCAGCACATATAATTTGCTGTCAATAGAAATAAGTTTAGTCCGTTTTGTATATATAGACAAAAGATTAAACTTACCTTATTCTGAATATTATTGTCAGTTCAATAAAGAAATCCGATAACAAGGTCTGATATGTTAAGAGTAAATGTTCCGCTCAAAAAAAAAGAAGTAATGATTTGGAAACAATCATAATTTCTACAATATACTTTCTTATCGCTCAACAATATTTTATGAATGCAAATAAAATAGAAAAAGGACAAGGCTTTCCAGTTCTTTTTTTCTATTTTTGCACACTATTTTCACAATAAAAATTATGTTATGAACATATACTTACGACTTGAACGTCCCGAAGATTATCGGGAGTCAGAAGAGGTAATGAAAGAGGCATTTTGGAATCATTACACTCCCGGATGTGACGAACATTATCTGTTACACATCATGCGGGATTCTCCCAATTTTGTGCCGGAACTCGATTACGTTGCAATTTCGGAAGGCAAGATTGTGGGAATTGTCGTATTTTTGAAATCTTTTATCCTTGCCGATGACGGGAGCAAGAAAGAGGTATTGAGCATGGGTCCAATAGCTGTTTTGCCGCAATACCAACGCATGGGCATCGGCAGGAAACTGATAACACATACTTGCGATTTGGCAACTCAAATGGGCTATCGCGCTATTTTATTGTGCGGTGAGCCTAATTACTACTCAAAAGTAGGATTTGTGGCAGCAGAACAGTTCGGCATCCGCACCGCTGAAAACAAGTTTTTTGAGGCATTACATGTATATCCTTTATACTCCAATGCTTTGAATGGCATTTCCGGACGATACTACGAAGACACTATCTATGACATAAGCCCGGATAAGTCTGTAGAATTTGACCGTTCGTTTCCTCAAAAAGAACGCATAACAGGTACTCCTACGCAAAAACGTTTTGCAGAAGTGTTAGCCATGCAGAAGAATTACAAACCCATACAAAAGCATTTTATTGATTCGTGTACCCATCCTTCATATAAAGATTTTCAAGAGCTGTATGATACGAGCTTCCCGATATTTGAGCAACGAACACATGAGCAACAAATGGAAGCTTTTCAAAATAAGGCATACAAACTTTTAGCATTCACGGAAGGGAATGTTTTTCTTGGATTTATATCCTATTGGCAATTTGACACCTATTGTTATATAGAACATTTTGCCATCAATGCCCGTTTAAGAGGCAAAGGATATGGCAGTAAGCTACTTGACTGTTTCGTCCGTTCCATGAACAAAATTGTACTGTTGGAAATAGACCCGATTACAGACAATATATCCGAAGCCCGCTTGCGGTTCTACCAGCGATGCAGATTCCATGAAAACCCTCACCCGCACAAACATCCGGTTTACCGTAACGGATATTGTCCCCATCCATTGATAGTCTTGACAACCCAAAGGGAAATTTCCCCAAAAGAATACCGACAGTTTGATGCCGACTTACGAAACATAGTGATGAATTTTAAACATTAATAAAGACAATGAAACGAAACAAAGTTGCAATTATCTTTGGCGGCAAGTCTGCCGAACACGAAGTGTCGCTCGCTTCTGCAACCAATGTATATCAAGCAATGGACAAAGAACGTTTTATGCCCGTCCTCATCGGAATAAATAAAAGCGGCGAATGGTTTTACAATGGCGATTATCCGTCCAGTACAGTAAATCTTACAGAAAATGATTATTTTCAAAAGGCACAAAACGTATATCTATCATCGACTGGAGATAATATCAAAGTCATAAACAAAAAAGACAATACTGTCTTGGCAGATTTTAATGTAGCTTTCCCCATCGTACACGGTACATTTGGCGAAGATGGTACATTACAAGGCATTCTGAAATCGGCAGGGATTCCCTTTGTCGGTCCGGATGTACTCGCCTCAGCCATCGCAATGGATAAGGATATTGCCAAACGACTTTTCCAATTGGAAGGCATTCCTGTTGCATCATCATACACCGTTTACAAACACAATGCGTCAAGTTATACATTCAAACAAATAACCGACCGCATGGGACTCCCTTGCTTTGTCAAGCCAGCCAATGCAGGCTCATCTGTCGGAGTCAGCAAAGTGAGAAGCGAAGCGGAATACCGAAACGCTTTACAAGAAGCATTCCGTTACGACAACAAGGTACTTGTGGAAGAAGCCGTTATCGGCAAAGAGTTAGAGTGTGGTGTCTTAGGAAACGAAGATGCCCGTGCATCAGTAGTCGGTGAAATTGTGGCTACGGAGAACTTCTATTCATACGATGCTAAGTACATCAGTTCGACCGGGGCAACCCTACAAGTTCCCGCACGCATAGATAACACTTTATCCGATTCCATTCGGGAATATGCGGTAAAAGCTTTTCATGCCATAGGCTGTGAAGGTATGGCACGTGTGGATTTTCTGCTTTCCGACAATGGTAAACTTGTACTGAACGAAATAAATACGCTTCCCGGATTTACAGCTATCAGTATGTATCCCAAAATGTGGGAACAAACAGGTATATCCGAGAAAGAGTTAATAACGGAACTCATTACACTGGCTGTGCAACGGCATGAGCGTGACACTAATCTATCTGTAGAAGTGAAGCCATGAAAGCCGAAGAGTCCGTCATTATCTAATGGGAAAATATCATTTATGTCTATAATATTCAAAATCACATTTTCTGACAGTCTGTAAGAATATCCAAATTCCCCTTTTCTGCTTCAACAAAAAAATACTGGCGAAAAGAAGAAGACTATTTTTTCTTTTCGCCAGCACATTATAAATTGCAGCCAATAAAATTAGTTTAGTCCGTTTTGGACATATAGACAAAAAACAGACTAAACCTAACACAAAATCAATATTTCACATGCCGATATTCATTTGGAGTACAACCTGTCATTTTTTTAAACCAGTTACTAAAGTTTTGCGATTGCTGAAATCCTAATTCACAAGCTATTTCATTCACTCTTTTATTTGTCCCCAATAATTTCTCTTTGGATATATCCAACATCTGACGATGTATCAACTTCAAGGCTGACACTCCGGTTGTTTTACGTATCAAATCATTAAAATAATTTGTAGATAGACACAGTTTATCTGCACAAAATTGCACTGTCAACACTCCCTTTTCTATTGCATCCCCCGAATGAAAATAATTATTTATGATTTGTTCAAACCGTACCAAAACGTCTTTGTTCTGAACCTGTCGAGTCGAGAATTGTCTATCATAAAATCGTACACAATAATCAAGTATCAACTTAATATAGTCAATAATTATAGAAACACTACATTCATCCCGATTGCGTAATTCCTTTTCTATATGCTCAAAAAAACAAATAAGAATATTTCGTTCTTCTTCCGTTGGAAATAAAGCTTCGTTAATATCGTAAGAAAAGTAAGAATATTGCTGCATGATTTGCGAAAGAGCTGTCCCCTTTAGTAAATCAGGATGAAACATTAAAACGTAACCTGTCATTTGATGGTATTCGCCATCATCTTCTGCACCTCCTACCTGCCCCGGAGCAAAAAATACCAATGCTCCTTCTTTATATTGATACATACCACGCCCATAATGCAGTTTAGCCGACTGTCCCCCCTTTAAATAGACAGCATAATAGCCAAACAAACGATACATCTTATAATTTCGTATTGGCGGCAGCTTGGAAAAATTAACGACATTAACCAAAGGATGCAATGTTTCTGCACCTATCATATCGTCGTACTCTTGTATATGGTTTACTATTTTTACATCTTCCATTCTTATAAATTCCAATCACTTAACAAAAGTATTTAATATCTCATTATGGTTCAAAGATAGAAAGAAAAAAGAATATGTGATTTGCATACTTTAATCTGAATTTTAAATACCTGCCATTTTTTTTGCCATTGTAATTTTGCAGCAAAAACAAATAATATGAATTTAAAGAAACGCATTATTCTAAGTCTTATCCTTTTAAGCTATTTTATAACAGCAATAGACGGTTCTATCGTTATCACAGGATTGACAAAAATTGCAGAAGATTTAAGATTGACACATACTGAACTTTCATGGGTACAGAATGCTTATGTATTGGCATTTGGTGGATTTATGCTTATGGGGGGAAGTTTAGGAGATACTTTCGGAAGAAAACGAATGTTCAATCTTTCTCTTATCCTATTTGGTATAGGGTCTTTAGGTGCAGGAATAGCACAAACTACGCCTATAATGATTGTATCTCGTTTCTTTCAAGGCTTCGGAGCTGCCATTTTAGCCCCGACTTCATTAGCTCTCATCATGGATTATTTTGAAGGAAAAGAACGGGTAAAAGCTGTAGCTTGGTATGGTTCTATTTCCGGTTTGGGCTTATGTATAGGATTAATTGCTGGGGGAGCTATTACCAGTTACTTATCATGGCGTGACGGATTTCTAATAAATATTCCCATCATCGCAGTAATGCTTCTGCTATCTTTTAAATATTTAGACAACAAAAAGATTACAATATTCAGATTCGATTCATTAGGAACAATATTATCTGTTACTGGTATTTTTTGTATTATATATGCCATTGACGGAGCTATAAACATTATTACATGGTTTATTATTGGAACTATTTTATTAATCATATTTGTTCGTAATGAATCCCAAAATCCTACACCAATCATGCCTTTGCACTTGTTTTATGACAGAAACAGATGTAGTGCTTACATAGCACGAGCCTTACTGATAGCTGCACTAATGGGTTATAACTTCTTTATTTCTGAATTTATGCAAATAAGATTTCATTATACCCCTCTTTGGGCTGGTTGTGCATTTTTTCCTATGACAATAACTACATTCATTGGAGCTATCAAAGTTCCGAAATTAGTCGAACGATATGGAGACAAAAAAGTGCTGACTTTAGGTTTCTTATTGCTTATAATAGGTTTTTGTCGTTTACTTCTTTTGGATAATTGTAGCTCCTATCTGTGGGGAATCGCCATTCCTATGATTTTTATAGGTTTCGGACAAGGGTTTGCTATGAGTCCCCTTACTAATCTCGGCATTTCCAATGTCAACAGCAGTGATGCCGGAGCTGCATCCGGCTTGGTCAATGTTGCACATCAAATTGGTGGTGCTTTTGGCTTGTCTATAATGGTGGCAGCCAGTAATGGCTTAGATAACACATTAGCTCGTTTCCATATAGGTATGCTTGTAGCTCTCACTTGCATTGTACTAGCCTTATGCAGTATTATAATCAAAACAAAATGTAAATTTAGTTATATAATTTATTTAATAAACAAAGAAAGAAATCATATTAATAGAAATGATTAAACAATTATTTCAACAGAGATTTTTCCGATTATTATCAGAATGCTCACAGCGTAAAGTTTCCGTAGTAGAACTAACAGAAGCTATTGAAGAATTGGCTGCACATATAGCTGATTTCAGTATCAATGAGCAGGATTACAGCATATTACTGCGTTATTTTTCTTTTGGCTTGCATCGTCTTAAATCGTACCGAGTACGGTTTGAGCAAGAAAAAAATACCCTATATACATCTTATTGATGAAGCAATAGGACTTTTAAATACAGAAATACGCCTTATCGAATGGCGTATCAAGTACCCGGAACAGTTACAGAAACACACCAATAAACAACCACTTTCCCCTCTCTATCTTGCAGACAAAACTACCCTTATCAACATCATGGAAATGGTAAGTGGTTTATTTCTCTCCAAAGACATCGTATATCAAAATGGCAAACCTGCCTATTTAGTGGACTTATCCAAAGGATTTGAATGGTTATTCAACGTCAAGATAAGTGACTGCCACCAAAAACATGAGGATGTGATAAAACGAAAGCCAGGCAAACTCACAGAGTTTCTTAATGGACTGGCAAACTTAATCCGAAAAGAACATGACAAAAAAGGATACAGATAATCAGTGTCTTATAGCTTATTTATAATGGATTCCATGTACACCCCTGTAATTTTCTTGCGTTTTTTTTCTGAATTTTGCTTCATCAATTCACAAAAAGTATAATCTGAAATATGAAGCAATTATGTATATAGAAAATGACGAGTTCAGCGAATGGATGCAGAAATTATATGCCAAACTGGAAGAAGTCGGCAAAGACATAAGGGTATTGCGCAATGCAGACAAAGTGCTGCCCGAAGATGACAATCTATTAGACAATCAAGATTTGTGTTTACTATTCAAAGTAGGTATCAAAACCCTACAACGCTATCGGGCTATTGGTGCACTGCCTTACTTCACAATCAGCGGAAAAGTGTATTACAAGGCATCCGATATCCGGGAGTTCATTAAGGAAAGATTCAGTGCAACCACATTGCGAAAGTTTGAAACAGAACACTGCACGAAGAAGAAATGAATTTGAAAAGCCGGGGCGGTGAACATAGTTCACCACTCTGGCTTTACTTTACTTATGGTTTACCCAGCTTATCAGCTTCCTTTCTCAACTGTTCGGCTTGCTCATTGAGTAGCCTTGCACGCTCCAATGCTTCCGCTTGTTTCTTGCTGCGATATTCAAAATCTATCACAGAATCGGTCAGAATTTGAATGAAATCATTATCCCTCTGCCAGTTGAATTTGGTTTCCAGTATATCAAGGACCTCTCCGTTTGCCCACCCCTGCATCAGCAAATAACGGTATTTCATATCATTGTCCTGCAACTGCTGCATCCGTGTAACCAAACGGATATTTAACCATATGGAAGCGGAACAGAGAACCAGCACTGCCGAAAAAACAAACAATCCCGGACGAATCCAAGAAGTAACCTTGTTGTAAATCCGTTGATAGAACGGCAAGGGGGCAACTTCCTCTTTATCCGTCTTGTAGGAATTCAAGGTATCAACCATTATTTTAAAATTACGATAGATTTCCAATGATATTCTCTTGGTGTCCTCGATATGCTGCTGCTGACCTTGCATCTTGTTCCGTACATCGTCAAGTTGGCTTTGGATAGTCTGCAACTTCTCCACAGGAACAGCCGGATTACTATGCAGCCTCG
>ENA-OPNB01002519-OPNB01002519.1-human-gut-metagenome-genome-assembly--contig:-NODE-2519-length-10365-cov-1.812900_pt1 | contig 10365 bp, 7 predicted proteins | sample MGYA00241528_ERZ501754 | MGnify/ENA primary metagenome ERZ501754 (study PRJEB25962, sample SAMEA2042646) | human gut metagenome | biome: human gut; feature: human-associated habitat; material: faeces... | reverse complement strand
AGCCGGCTGAGCCGTGCCATCAATCAGATGCTGCTGCGGTTGAATCAGGCGTTCGACGCACAGCAGCAGTTTGTGGGCAACGCCGCCCATGAGCTGCGCACGCCCCTGGCGCTGATGCAGGCGCGGCTGGATCTGTACATGGCCACAGACCACGGAGATAATCGTCCGGAAACCGCAGAAACGATTTCCATGCTGCGGGAGCAGACCGAGCGGCTATCCAAAATGGTGCGGACGCTGCTGGATATGAGCGACTTGAAGGCTGTGCCGCGCACGGACAAAATCCAGCTTGCCCCCATGATTGAGGAGGTGCTGGCAGATCTGTCGCCGCTGGCGGAAAAGAGCGGCGTGGCGCTCTCTCAATCCGGCGAAGATCTTTGGATTACCGGCAGCGACGTGCTTGTATATCGATCGATTTTCAACCTGGTAGAGAACGGCGTAAAATACAATCATCCGGGCGGCAGCGTACGCGTCGCCGCGTCGCGCCGGGGCAGCAGCGCGGTGATCGAGGTCAGGGATACGGGCTGCGGCATCCCGGAAAACTTCAGAGAAAGCGTGTTTCAGCCTTTCTTCCGGGTGGACAAGTCCCGCAGCCGGGAAAAGGGCGGCGTGGGGCTGGGCTTATCGCTGGTCTGGGAAATCGCTCATCTCCACGGCGGCAGCGTGCGCATCACGGAGAGCGGCAAAGACGGAACCGTGATCGAGCTGACACTGCCCATCTCTGCGGAGGAACAAGGCATACCATGCGGATAAGCCAGTGCGGGACAGGCTACGAAAGACTCCTGCCCGTTCGTTTGTCTTGAAAACACTGGTTTTTCAGTCGCTTGTATGGTATAATACTATTTCCAGATGAAAAGGCGCAAGCAGATGGCGCAGGTGAATCTGGAAATAGTATAATATTTGTTCTTTTAAATATGGGCAGGAGGTGGATATATGGCTGCCGCAAAACGAAAATCCATTGCGAAGCTCTGCCTTTCGCTGGGTCTGTTCGTTCTTGCCGGTTTTTTTCGCCAGGCGGATCGCGTGGGCGCTCCGCTGCCCTCTGCCGCTTTCTTTCTGCTGACCAACCTGATTTACATCGGTCTGGCCATGGGCTGGGGCTTTTCCATATCTCGCAGGATTCTGCACCGCTGTGATCGGCGCTGGCTGCTGCTTGGATGCGCCATGGCCGTGCTGTGGCTGTTCCTGCGTACGGTCAAATATCGCTTTTTCAACGACGATGCCGTTACACGCTATCTGTGGTATTTGTATTATGTGCCGCAGATTCTTGCGCCGCTGTTCAGCCTGTTCGCCGCGCTGCAGCTTGGGCGGCGCGATGGCGACACGTTTTCGCTCCGGTGGTATCTGCTGTTTATTCCGGCGATATGCCTGATTGGCGGCGTGCTGACCAACGATCTGCACCAGATGGCCTTCCGTGCCGCGCCGGGCGCTGCAACGCTATCAGCCGACTATATTCACGGCTGGGTGTACTATCTCGCCATGGCGTGGATTGTCGTTCTGCTGCTGGCAACCGGGGCTGTTATCTATTGCAAGTGCCGCGTGTCTGAAAGCAGGCGATACGCATGGGTGACACTCTGTGTATTTCTGGGCGGATTTGCGTTGTGCGCGCTGAGTTTTGCTAACATCTACACGTTCCACAAGATACCGGAATGCTGCTGCCTGACGTTTGCGGCGTTCTGGGAGAGCTGCCTGCAGGTGGGGCTGCTGCCAACCAACGACCATTACCGCTATTTCTTTTCCGAATCCACTGTTGCCGCGCAGATTGTGGACGAGCAGGGCGTCCCCATCTACCGCGCGAAAAATGCGCCGGAGCTCACCGCCTGTCAACTGGACGCAGCAGCGCGCGAGGCGATTCTGCTGAACGCGGACACACGGCTGCAAAGCGCGCCGGTGCAGGACGGGCGCGTGTACTGGGTGGAGGATATTTCGAAAATCAATCGGATTCAGGCGCAGCTTGCCGAAATCAACACCCGGCTTTCGGAGGAAAACGAGCTGATTCAGGCGGAAAACGAGCTGAAGCGTCAGCGCGCGCAGATTGAAGAAAAAAATCGGCTCATGGACGAGATGATTGCGCTCGTGCAGCCTCAGCTGCTTCAAATCAACCAGCTTCTGGGCGAAGAAAGCGGTCAAAAACTGGATATTCAAAAATTAAAGCAGATCTGTCTGCTGGGCGCGTATGTCAAGCGGCGGGTCAATCTTGCGCTGATTTGCGATAAGAAAGCGGTCGTCCGCGCGGACGAGCTGACCCACTGCCTCCGAGAATCGCTGACTTATTTGACGCAGTACGGCGCTGTCTGCGCGCTCCATCAGGAAGGAACAGACAGCGTATGCAGCTGCCATGCGCAGAGCGCTTACGACTTCTTCGAGGATTGTCTGGAGGCCGCGCTGCCCTCGCTCAGCGCGCTGATGGTGCGCGTGGAATGCGGCAAGCGTTTTTCCATTCGCCTGATGATGGAGGATGCGGCAGGTTTGCCGAATGTGGACAAATACATGGCTCTGGGGGAGCTGACCATCGACGATGCGGACGGCGCGCTGTGTGCAACGCTCGCTTTTGACCCGGGAGGTGAGCGCGCATGACTCCACTTTACGCCGGTTTGATGTGCACATTGCTGCTAAGCGGAACGGTTGCCGGTCTGTTCGGCTGCATGAGCGCCGTGCGCTGCCACCGCCGCTTTGCGTTTGCAATTTGCCTGACCATCGTTTCGCTGGATTTTGCAGCACTGGCAATGTTGCTTTCCCGGCTGCCGGAAAGCGCGGTGCTCTCGCCTGCGCCGTGGACGGCTGCGGCGCTGCTCCTCACGGTGCTCAGCCTTTCTGCGTTGTTTCTATTGCGGCGCAAAAACAGGCGGCAGCTTTCGCCGGTTTCCATCAAGGAAAGCTGTGACCATTTGCCAAGCGCGCTGTGTTTTGCGTGGGAAAACGGGCTGCCCTGCCTGAAGAACCTCAAGATGGACGAACTGAGTCATCTGCTCACGGGAGAAGCGCTGCTCAACGCGAACGTTTTCTGGAAAGCGATTGAATCGCAGCCTATCGTCACGCTGGAGAATGGTCAGACATGGAGCTTTGAGCGCGTACAGATGGAGATGGCAGGAAAAAACATTTACCAAATCACCGGCACGAATATCACCGAGGAAGCGCGGCTCCAGCGGGAAGTGGAAAAGGACAATCTTCGCCTGAAAGGCATGAACCGGCGGCTTCGGCAATATGGGCAGGACGTACAGGAAGCAACGCGGGAAAAGGAGATTCTGCGCACCAAGACCCGCGTTCATGACCAGATTGGCCGCGCGCTCCTGCAGACCCGGCAGTTTCTCTCCGGCGCGCAGGGCGATGCGGAAAGCGTCTGCGCCGTGTGGCGGCAGAACGTTCGGCTGCTGCTGGGAAAATATTCGGATGAACAGCGTGTCGACACATTTGATCAGCTTGCCCGCGCCGCGCGCGCCATCGGCGTGACCATCGAGCGCCGCGGCGTATTTCCGGCGGAGGACACGGAGAGCGCGCAGCTTGTTGAAATCGCCGCCCATGAATGCCTGACGAATCTGGTTCGCCACGCGGGCGGCACACGGCTGGAGATTATCGGCGGGAAAACCGCGTCCGGCTGGCGCGTTCGTTATCTCAACGACGGCCCCAGCGTTGAAGGCAGCGGTCTGACCGCGCTGCGCGCACGGGTGGAAGCCGCTGGCGGCGCAATGGAGATTGCTCACGCCCCGCGTTTTGAACTGACGCTGACATTTTTCGAGGGGAGGCAGGGGATTCCATGAAATACAAAGTCATGATTGTCGAGGATCAGACCATGCCCCGCGAGCTGTTCGAACTGCGGATTCAGGCGTCGGAGCGCTTCGAGGTGGCGCTGTCCATCGACAACGCCGCGCTGGCGGACGTATACTGCCTGCGCTTTCCCGTGGATCTGATCCTCATGGACGTAGTCACGCGCGGCGGCGAGAGTGGGCTGGACGCAGCGGAGCGAATCAAGCGTACCTTCCCGCAGATGAAAATCATCATCGTGACCTCCATGCCGGAATGCTCCTACCTGAGTCGCGCGCGGGAGATTGGCGTGGAGAGTTTCTGGTACAAGGAGGAGCAGCGTGAAAGCCTGCTGGACGTGATGACGCGCACGATGGCGGGCGAATCCGTCTATCCGGACGCAACGCCGGAGCTGCAATTAGGGCTTGCCAGCAGCTATCAATTCACCAGCCGCGAGCTGGAGGTGCTGCGCGAAATGACCGGCGGCGACACCAATCAGGAGATTGCCGAGCGACTGCACATGTCCGTGGCAACCGTCAAGACGCACATCCTCAACATGCTGGAAAAGACCGGCTTCAGAAATCGTACCGAGCTGGCCGTGCGGGCGCGGGAAATCGGACTGGTAATCCTGAACCGGAAAAACTGAATAACATGGTAAAAGAGCTGCCTGCGGGCGGCTTTTTTGTTTTGCGGTGCGAAAAATAGCCATTTGGTTGATGTGCAGCACTTCCATTTCTGCTATTCTTAACGTATAAGGGGGGAGTTCTATGAGAAGCATCGTTGTCAGTATGCAAAACATGCTTTTATCAGAGGCCGTCGCACGGACGCTTGCGGAAACAGGAGAGTTCCGCGTGGAGCAGGTTCTGCCCGGAAAAACCAGCGATACCTTCTCACTCTGCCGGGCCATGCAGGCGGATATCCTGCTGATGGAGGTCAGCCGTCTTCCCGCCTACACGCTGGAAAACCGCCTGAAGCTGATCGCGTGCGTACGCAAGGTAATGCCGAACTGCAAATTCGTGCTGCTGTGTGATGAAAACGTCGATCCGGAATTGGCGCACCGGGTGATGACTGTCCGGCAGGATCGATTGATTGATGCTTTCCTCTATGCTTCCGTTACCCACGCCTATCTGACTGCCGCGCTGGATGCGCTGTGAGAAAGGAGCGACCGCCATGAAAAGACGATCCCAAGGGGTGCTGCGAAAAGGCTTCGGCAATCAAACATTTTTTGAGGGACTGATGGAGGAATACGGATTTAACACGTTTGTGCTCTAATATTATGATTGATGAAGAAATGGAGGAATCAATTCATGAAAAGAAGGCTATGCCTGGTTCTTTTCCTGCTGATGCTGGTGACCTGCGTCACAGCGTCGGGCGAAGCTGCCGACTGGAATTATGACGCGAACTACGGCATACTCCGCGGCTATAACGGCGCGGGCGGCGACGTGGTTGTGCCCGGCGAATTAGACGGTTTCACGGTGGATGTGATCGGTGTCAACGTGTTCCGCGGGGAAACCATCACCTCGCTGACATTGCCCGAAACCGTGCTGGAGCTTCGAAGCAACGCCATCAGCACATGCGACAACCTGACCCGCGTTTCCCTGCCCCAGAGCCTTGTGGTCATCAACCGCATGAACTTCTTCAGCTGCACGGCGCTGACGGAAGTTACCATTCCCGCAGGCGTGCGCTATATCGGCGACGCTTCATTCAGATACTGCGAATCGCTGCGCAAGATTACCTTTGAGGGTGTATGCCCTGCAATCGACATTGACTGCTTCAGCCTTCTGCCTGAGGGCGCGACGGCTTACGTCCCGGACGACCAGCTGGATGCCTATATAGCGGCGTTTGAAAATGCCGGCAGTGAGGTAAGCGTCCAGCCCAGCGGCAAAAACGCCGTGATTGTGGAGAACAACGCCTATGTGGAATCGGAGTTCGATTTTGACGCTTCCACCGGCACGATTACCTCCTACAACGGCTACGCCACTTATCTGGCCATCCCCGAAACCATCGGCGGCGCGCCAGTAAAGGCCATCGGTCCCGAGGCGTTCGCGCAGCACACCTATCTGGCGCTGCTGGAACTGCCTGAAGGGCTGGAAACCATCGGCGATCGCGCGTTTTATAACTGCGAAACGCTGGCCCGCGTTCACTTCCCCTCCACGCTGAAGTTCATCGGCGACAGCGCGTTTTACAACGCCTACAAGAGCAGCGTTCTGGAACTGCCTGAGGGGCTGGAGCATATCGGCGCATACGCCTTCTATTTTGCCGGCATCAAAGGCTTTCTGACGCTGCCCGAGGGGCTTAAAACCATCGGCGAAAGCGCGTTTGAATCCTGCAGCAACATGGGTGGCAATCTCTATCTGCCCTCGACGCTTGAGTCGATTGGCTCCCGCGCCTTCAAGGGCGACTACAACATTCAGTACATCGTTCTGGAAAGCCTGACCGCGCCCACGCTGGGCGAGGACGTCTTCGCGGGCTGCGATTATCTGTACGACATCGACCTGAACGCGCACGGCACGCGTCAGGAGATGCAGCAGTGGCAGGCGTATGTGGACGCGCTTGGGCTTCCCTGCCGCGTGTGGCGCGCGCAGGACCCGACTGCCCAATCGCCTGAGAAGGGCGCGTATCGGTACGAAAACCGCGTGTTGACCGAATACACCGGCACAAGGACGCGCATTCACCCCCATCTCACCGTTTCAAAGGAGGCGGTGGTCGGTCTGGGCGACGGTGTGTTCAAGGACAGCCAGACCATCGAATACTTCTCCGTCGCCCACAACGACGAATTCACCACCATCGGCGCGGAAGCCTTCATGAACAGTTCCCTCCGGAATGTGGACCTGTTCGACTCCGTGACCACCATCGGCGCGCGGGCGTTCGCGGGCTGCACGCAGCTGGAAGCCCTGACCCTGCCCGACTCGCTGACCACCATCGGCGAAGGCGCGCTCGACGGCCTGACAGGGCTGAAAAAGCTGGTGATTCAGTGCGATCCGGCAATCATCCCCGCAGGCGTGTTTGCAAATCTGCCCGCGTTGAGCGACGTGACCGTCGAATTCGGCGCAATCCCGGCGCATATGTTTGAGGGCAGCGGCGTGACCGTGCTCACGCTGGGCGCGGGCGTAACCGAAATCGGCGACAGTGCGTTTGCCAATACCGCGCTGACAAGTGCCGAAATACAGAATGTGACCGCCATTGGCGCGGACGCGTTTAAAGGCTCCGCGCTGGAGCGTGTGCGCCTGAACGCGGCCGCTTCCGTAGGCGAGAGAGCCTTCGCGAACACAAAGCTGACGAAGATGGTCATCCCCACTGCCGGCAGTTTCCCGCTTTCCGCCGTCGAGGGCACGAGCGCCGAGCTGCGTCTGCCTGCCGACGCGACCGATGAGCAGCTTGCCGCATGGAACGAGACGCTCCAGCGCCCGTGGTACGACCCCATGCTGCGCGAGGGCGAAGTAAGCAAATTCGTAAAGATGCCCTTCGAGCCGACTCCCGCCGAGAACTTTGAGTTTGATCCGGATACCGGTCTGATCTCTGCCTACATCGGAACCGACGTGGATGTGGTCGTGCCGCGCGAAATCAACGGCGTAACCGTGGTAGGCTTCAAAAACTACAACGCCTTTGACGCGTGCCATGACTATACAGATTCCTCCGTGGCAAGTGACCGCACCGAATGGGTGCGCCTGCGCACGCTGGTGCTGCCCGAAACAATCAAAGAGCTGCCGGGCATGATGCTCGCCTACTGTCAGCAGCTGGAGACCTTCGTCTGCTACGCGCCCCTGGAGAGCACCGGCGGCAATCAGTTTATGCTCTGCCGTAGCCTGAACAACGTAATCTTCGTCAACGGCGTGCGTGAAATCGACAACTACGCCTTCGACAGCGCAGGACCGCTGGGCAACCTGTACTTTGGCGAACATCTCATAAGGATCGGTCAGCAGGCGTTCAATTTTGCCGGCCTCAGTTCCTTCGTCGCCGACGCGGAGCGTGTGGAATACGGCGCGTTTACTGAATGCAAGAACCTGACCAGCCTGCACTTCACCAGCAAGATGAAGGACTTCGGCGAAAACTGCATCGTCAACTGCCCGAACCTTGCCGAAATCTGCTTCGACGGCTGCGATTTGACCGCGTCCCCCATGGGACTGATGATGAACGTCGCGCCCAAGCTGACCGTGCGCGTGCCCGAAGGCATGAGTGAAGAAAACCTCAAGCACGCTCAGAATTGCCAGAGCTGGAGCGAAAACCGCAGCGAGGTTACCGTAATCACCGAGCCATGCGCCCACGCGAAGCCCACGCTGCCCGATTTGCCTGCGCTGCTCCCCACTCTGAAGCTGGATACGAGCGTGGAAACCGCCGCGCCCGCGCAGCCCGGCACGTTAGGCGCGGCTGAACCCGAAATTGCGCCTGAACCCACCCCCATTCCCGAACCTGTTGCGCAGAACGCTGGCATTCCCGATGAGTATCTGGGCGTGTGGTACGGCGTGCGCATGGAGATAGGGGGCACACCCTATCCGCTGGCCGACATGGGGCTGGATGTGACCTTCACCCTCGGCGCGGACGGTGCGGCTGAAATGAACACGAACGGCGACGTGGACAGCATCCATTGCGCCATGCAGAGCGGCGTACTCATGGCGGACGGCATATCGTTCACGCTGCAGGACGCGCTCCTCACGGTTTCCATGGACGACGTGACCATGGCGTTCAGCCGCGAGAAGCCGCAAGCCTCAAGCGCGGCCGTCCCAAGCATCAACGAAAGCGCCATTATCGACAATTTCAGGGGCTTCTGGACGCTTGCGCGCGTCACAGCGGACGGCATCACACTGCCCGCTGAAGCCGCTGAAATGGCGGGGGATACGCTGGTTATTTACGGCACTACCTGCGACCTGACCCTGCATGGTACGACGCTGGACGGTCTTTCCTGCCGCATGGACAATTTCACGCTGCTCATCTCCATCCTGAACGGCGAGACTGCCGTCACGCTGCGCGAGGATGGAACGCTCAGCCTTGAAATGAGCGACCTCACGCTGTGGTACGAGCGTACCGGCGATGCCCCCGAAGCGGCCGCCGAACCAACTGCGGAATTCAATCCCGCCGTCACGCCCGAACCCGCCGCCGGCGCCGAGATTATGCTGGAAAAGAAGTACGTCATGACCGACGCGGATGTAAGCGGCTACAACATGACCGCCGCGCAGCTGGGCAATTATGAGTATTCCCTTTTCTTCCATGAGGACGGCACCGTCAAATTGGTCATAGCAGGCGCGGATATTCCCGGTCTCACATGGGTCTTTGGCAAGGCGCCCACAGAAGCGGGTGAGGTCGACGGCATTGTCATCAACTATTACACACAGGCGCTGTACATTGTGCCCACGGAAAAAGGCTGCGATATGGACTATTTTGGCTCTATGCTGATCCATTTTGCGCCGGAAGAATCCGCAAAATAATGCCGTTTCTGAATGAAGCACTGCGCTGTGCTACGCGGAACGAGCGACCGTCATTTCTTTTTCATTGATCAAACAAAAAGAGGAGGATTTTCCCCCATGAAGAAAATAATCGTTTTCCTGTTGACCGCACTGCTGATGCTTTCCGTGGCCTTCGCTGATTCTGTTCCGATGAGCAAAGAGGATCAAATGGCCAGTCTGGTGAAGAATTTTCTGGAAGAAAATGAATTTCCCTATGAATATGACGACTATACCTTCACCGTGCCCTTTTCCGTTGATAACTCGATGGAATACGCCTTTATAACCGTTTATATCTACGATGATATGCTGTCCGTGTCCGTGGACGCGCCGATTCACGGAACCCGGGAGGTCTTTGAAAAGATGGCCGTGTTCACCACGCTGGTCAACAACGAGATCTACTATGCACAGTTCCGCCTTGATCTGGATGGAGACGAATTCTATATCTCCTGCCGCTCCTGCAATCTGGTGGAGGACGTTCTCCCCGGCGAGAACGAGCTGTTCTACCTGTTCGCCATGCCGCACAGCTATATGGAAGACTACGGCGACGGCATCGTGGCGGTACTCAACGGCGGCGATCCCTACGAAGCATTTGAACCCTGTCAGGCGGCGGTAGACGCGCAATGACAAACATCACCAATCCATATTTGAGCGCAAAGGCTGTCGCCAAGAAAAAAACGGATATTCCCGTTGTGCTGGTCTGTGCCATTTTTGCGGCGGCGGCTGTCTCCGCGACGATAACGATGTTTTCACAGGGGAAAACGCTGTCCGGCGTGATGGGTATTTTCCTATTCGCTGCGCTCATAACGCCTGTCTTTCGCATTCTTCGCCATGCATACCGCAGAGCCTGCGCGCGCCGTATCGCAGGCGCGCTGCTCCCGCTGACCGAAGAAAGCCTGAGCTTTGACCAGCTGGGCACGGTTCTCTCCTCCAGCAAAGCCCTTGAGCAGCTCAGATCGCTCATCGGCACGGGATACCTGCAAAACCTGCAGATTAACGCGGTGACGCGCACGGTTGCGCTGTACACGCCGGAGGGCACATTCGTGCAGTGGATCTGCCCCGGCTGCGGCGCGAAGAACAGCGGCCGACGCGGCAGCGCGCCGCGCTGCACATACTGCGGTCAGCCGTACGCAAAATGACAGCCATCCCCCCGGCGTTCACGACAGCAAGAAAACGGCCGATTTCCGCG
>ENA-OPNB01002517-OPNB01002517.1-human-gut-metagenome-genome-assembly--contig:-NODE-2517-length-10369-cov-2.163564_pt1 | contig 10369 bp, 7 predicted proteins | sample MGYA00241528_ERZ501754 | MGnify/ENA primary metagenome ERZ501754 (study PRJEB25962, sample SAMEA2042646) | human gut metagenome | biome: human gut; feature: human-associated habitat; material: faeces... | reverse complement strand
ATGTGGGACTGGCACAAAGGAACAGTCAAAAAATCCGCAGAAGGCGATGGAGGTAGGAGCAGAAACAACGCCAAAAAGTGTTGAAGCAACGAGCAGTCCTATGGTACAAAAAATAAAAAACACAAGCGGGAAAAGGGAAAATCCAAAAGATTTGAAACAAATAAAATTATCCGTTGAGCGCTGGGACACGAAGCAAAAAGATTTTTCTGTTCAGGCAGTCAGATTTGGCACTGGCAGTGGCTGTGTTTCGGAATTTGGTCAGAATTGGGAGTTTATTTCTTATAAAGAAAATCTCAAAACGGTCCAAAAGAAAAATCCGTCGTATTTTGTGGAATTAACTGATTATCTGGATGAAAATCACACAAAATATAAGGCGGCGCGTTATTTTAAGAATAACAATTCTTATGTCCTTTATGAAAGAAGTGAGAAAGGGAAGAAACATAATTATTTGTGTCTGGAAAACCAAATGCTTACTTTGGAGTATCCGAAATATATGAACGAGAACCAAAAGTATATTTCTTTTCCGTATCCATCATGTAAGAGTCTTTCTGATTTTAAAATCGAAGAGTCTTGGGAGAAAAATGAAGACTTTTACGAAAAGGAATTTTGGCAGTTATATTCATATGAGGATTTAAAAGCATTTTATCAGAATTTTGAAAAAGGTACTGCCGAATGTTCTGACAAAACGCAGACTATTCTTGTGAAAGCAATGGAACACGATTATGATAATAAAACAAGTGATGCAAGTGTTTTGCTTGATTTTAAAAATCATAATTTTATTGTGAAGAACCCGCAGGGTAAAAAGATTTTTGATAAAAATGACGTATGGAAAGCGTATGAAAAGCAGTACACAAGTGCCGGGAAATTTGGCAGTAAGGAGTTTTTCTATAATAAAAGCAGTGTGAATATTTTATGTGTGGAAAAAGGAAAAAGAACGGTATGTATTGAGAATCAGGATGTGAGAGATACCCTGTTTGAGGATTTGGGCTGGAACTGTGTAGGAACAAGTATGGATATGAAGGTTTCGCCGAAATCAAATTCTAAAAATATATATTTAGATGTCACGCTCCATATGGAGGAGGATGGCAAGTGGGATAATCATGCGGTGCTTAAACTTGACAAAGATGGAAAATTTGTCGAATGTAAATAATGGTTGTGGAGTGTAATGAAATATGTTATACGATTTTCAAGGGAAAACGAAAATAGCCGCCATTACAGCGAATAATGACGGCTAATCTTACAAAGATTTGATTTAGTATTCGAGGGAAGCCGCTTTTCTAGCTTCCCTTTTTCTGTGTCTAATATATCATATTTTCTTAGTGTGTGCAAGAAAAAGGAATTTATAAGATAAAATTATTGACATATAAAGAAAAAATATGTAAAATGACAATAAAGCGATAAGGGCGTGGAAGATTATTATGATACATATAGTTCAAATAAAAAAAGTCTAAATCGCTTAAGAAACCCATAAAATATAATTGAATAGTTTTACAAAGTATGAAACAGAACTCCTAAGGGGGGACACTATATGCATGAGGAGATAGTAGGGATAATACGAGAAGTGTGTGGGAAGGATATTGACGAGGATATGTCTTTGTTTGGTGACTTACAGATGGATTCGGTGGAAATGATAGAGTTAGTCTTGCGCATTGAAGAAAAGTATTTGTTTGATTTTGAAAGTTATGATGAACTGATGAATCATATGGATACAGTAAAAGATTTTGTATGTTACATGGAAGAATATATTACAAAGAATAAGGGGAACTAAAGAGTGTGGGATTTTGATAAGTATAAAAACAAGGTTGCAGTAATTTCAGATAAAGGGCAAGTGATTTCTTACGGTGAACTAAATAATCGTATAAGAAAAATAAAGGCTTGTATTTGCGATAGAGCATTGGTTGCTATCGTATGTACAAATACAGTTCCTTGTTTGGTTTTTTACCTGAGTTGTATTGAAAATGGAATGGTTCCTTTGATGATACCGGAAAGTGTTTTACAAGAACATTTGAAGAAATACATAGATGAGTATAGACCTCATTATTGTTATATACCAAATGGAAAAGAAGTTGGAATTTTGGATTCTTATGAGTGTGTCATGCAAGACCAGGGCTATGTGTTGTTAAAAAGGAAACAAAGGACGGAGTATGTTATTCATGAATCGTTGGCGTTGTTATTACTTACTTCCGGCTCCACAGGTGGTGCAAAGGCGGTTCGACAGTCCTATAAGAATATACAAAGTAACGCGAATTCAATTGTGCAATATTTGAATTTAAAACAGACAGAAAGAGCAGTGATTTATATGCCTTTGTGTTATACATATAGTTTATCGATTATACATTCGCATTTACTGGTGGGGGCGTCAATTTTGTTGACGGAATATAATGTTTTACAGAAAGAATTTTGGAAATTTTTTGCACGACATAAGGCAACGAGTTTTTCTGGGGTTCCTTACACTTATGAATTACTTCGAAAAATTAGATTTGATCGTATGCACTTACCGTATTTGCGATATATGACACAAGCGGGAGGGCGATTGAAGGAATGTGAATGGGAATATATAGAGAAATATTCAAAGACTCATTCGGTTTTGTTTTATTCCATGTATGGTCAGACAGAGGCCACTGCCAGAATTAGTTACCTTCCTTGGCAAAAGATGAATAAAAGGGGAAGTGTGGGAATAGCGGTGCCGGAAACGATTGTAACGATAGATGAATATGGTGAGATTATAGTAAAAGGCAATCATGTTTGTCTTGGGTATGCAGAAAACTATAAAGATTTATGTATGGGTGATGAGTGGCATGGTGTTTTACATACTGGTGATATTGGAAAATATGATAAAGATGGCTACCTTTATATAACAGGACGTAATAATCGTTATATAAAGATGTTTGGGAAACGTATAAATTTGGATGAAGTAGAACATCAGCTTACACTGCATTTGAAAAGGGAGGTGTTTGTATCAGCAGAGACGGAAAAAATATTGATTATTTCAGTGGAGAAATTAGGGCATCAATTGGTGGATTGGTGTGCAAAAACATTTCATTTACCGCAAAGAGCATTTGAAATAATTAAGAGAGAAAAAATACCAAGAAAAAGCAATGGGAAGGTGGATTATGGGAAATTATAATGCGAAACGAAATGAAATGGCAAAGTATGCTTATCGCGAAATTTGTTTGTATCAGAAATTAGCGGAAATAAATAAATTTGATATTAATGCAATTTGCCTAGATGATGAGTGGGAAGAGGTTCCTTTGTGTTCAAAGCAAAAATTACATATGAATTTAGCAAATATGTTAAACCCACGTTATATATTATTGGAAAATAGTTCACAGATGCAGCATGTTTTTACATCCGGTACTTCTGGACAGTGTTTGGAAGTGTGTTGGCTTCTGGAGGATACAAAAAAATCACTTTTGCCTCTTTGGCTGAAAAGAATGAAGCAATATGGTATAGTTCCACAGGACTGTTTATGTACTTTCTTTTCTGCTAAAAGGTACGACAAAGAACCAAATTGGTATATACAAACCAATAGGGAAATATCATTTGCAAAAGAAGATTTATATGAGAAACGAATGTTGGAAATTTATAACAAAATAGTAGAAGCGAATGTCAAGTGGATGATAGTTCAACCATGTTTACTTGAACTATTATATCAAGTTATGAAAAAATATGAATTGCCAGTCTGGAATTCATTAGCATATATTGAATTGACTGGGGAGTTTTTGACGAATTCATTTTATAAACGAATGAAAAAATGGTTTGGTGTACCGATTGCCAACCAATATGGTACGCATGAAGTAAATACAATTGCCTATGGAGAAACAACGGATTATTTGGATGTTGTGGAATCTAATGTCTATGTCGAGATTGTAGATACAAATGGTCGTGTATTACAAGATGGGAGTGAGGGTGAAGTTTGTCAGTTTCAATTTATACAAAAAGGATATAATGTGATGCATGTTATACTGGTGACGGAAGGAGGATATGAATTTGGGCAAGTTTGCCGGTGCATTACGGAACATATATATCAAAAGGAAATGCAGGATATGCATTTTGAATTTGAGAAGAGGGAGTTCCTTTTTGGGAATGACGAGAAAGAAAAATGGGGGTGGTTTCTGTCAGAAATATAATGTAGTCATAGATTTTAGAGTTTGTTATTAGAAAGGATGAAGTGAATGAAAGAAATCAGAAATAACATTATTAAGAGAACAGTTTTGTGGATGTCGATGTTTTCCGTGCTTTTGTATTCAACAAGAGTATGTGGAATTACAAATCTTATCGCACAGGCAGCAGAAAAGGATGCACCGGAAAGTGACTTTGTGATTGAGGAAAATGATAATATTCAAAATACAAGCAAAAAGGATAATTATATCGTGGTGACTGACGATTCCAAAACAGCAAAAGTTATTGAAAAAAAATACGGTGAAGCAAACACGATAGGAGGCAAGAGCAAACACAATATGCAAAAAGAAAGTGTCGCAGTCTGCAAAATGACAGGAAGTCAGGCTCAAACACTTCAAGAACGTGATGACGTTTTGCGTGTTGAAAAGGACAGTACGATGAAAGCAAATGGAAAACGTCATAAAAGAGAAGTTGTAAAGATAAAACAATCCAAGTTGAAAAAAGAATGGAATATGGCAATGATTCGACGTGATGTAAATGATACTGTATCTACAAAGGATAAGGTAAAAGTTGCTGTTATTGATTCGGGTGTCGATTTTGGAAATGATGTGGAGTTGAAAGGATTTATTGACCTTGTTCCAGGATACGAGGAGTGCTTGCCATACTATACAGATATTACTGGTCATGGTTCTGCTGTGGCAGGGATTATTGCTGCTGAAAAAAATGGAAAAGGTATTACAGGAATTAATACAAATGTTGAATTGTATTCAGCAAGAGTACTTGATGAGAATAATTCTGCACCTACAAGTCGTGTTATTGAGGCCATTTATTGGGCAATTGACCATAATGTAAATATCATAAATATGAGTTTTGGAATGAAAGAAGATTCACAGGCGCTCCACAATGCAATTAAAGATGCATATAATGCAGGTATTCTTCTTATTGCGGCTGCAGGAAATACTTCGCAGGTTGAATATCCGGCTGCGTATGAAGAGGTTGTGGCTGTAGGAGCAGTGGATAGTGATGGTATTGTTTGCGATAACAGTGCAAAGGGTGATGAAATAGAACTTGTAGCACCGGGCGAAAAAATTGCATCTACAGGTGGATATGAAGGTATATTGATTTCTTCTGGTACGAGTATGGCTGCACCTCATGTAACAGGGCTTGCATCGTTGTTGTGGCAAAAAGATATGAGCATGTCGTCCGAGTTTATTCGTTCATTGCTTAAGGCAAGTGCAAATAACTATGGAGATACAAAATCTTATGGGTATGGTCTGATTGACTGCAAGTATGCAGATAAAATATATGCTTCCTTTAAAGAAAAGTACTCGAAGAATGGTACGGCATCGAATGTGGAGCAGTATAACAATACTGCTGTTGTAACAACATTAGCTGAAAATACATATGTTGAGGGTAGTTGGAATACAGCTGAACATCAAGGGTTTATCGGAACTCCTGGGAAATTGACTAGTGCAAATATTTCTGAAATAAAACAAGGTATAGTATTCCCAGATAAAAAAGGTGGTATAATTCAAGGAGTTAAAAAAAATCCAGCATTTCATGGGGCAAGAAATTACGTTTTAAATTCTATATACTTGTCATATATCGCAAGAGATGGAAAAATTCAAGAAGCGTCAAAGTATTTTGATTCAGATATAATAAATGCGAATAAAAATATATTAGATGATATGTATAATAAACTAACCCAATGTGGAAATAGTATAACGGGAAGGTATTTTTTGTGGGGTATTGCATTGCATAATTTGACAGATACATATGCGCATCAAGCTTATATTAGAAATCCATATAATAACCAATGGTATTTTCTGATACATCCAGATAGTGATAAAGTAGGTTGTCCAGGACATTTGGTAGGAAGCGATAATCCATATATTGCAAGAGGACGTTTTGATTCGACTCAAATTTCTGCAACATTGGGACTAACAGAGTTGCTCAATGGAAATGCATGGACTTTTCGTGTATATGAACATTCAGGATACTTTCAAAGTTATTATAGCCGAGAAATGGATGGGTTTGAATATTATCATTGGGAATTCAAACTGAAAAATTTGTATAAAAATGCTCGGGAGGTTGATTTTGGGGCGGGATACTCTAATGTGCTAAAGCAAGCAACTTATGGCAGTGTTAAATAAAGGAGAGTTCGCTATGAATATAAAGAAAAATATAATAGTATCTATGACCATGATAATTTTAACCCTATGTTTGCAGGGGACGATTTCAAGTGCTGTAGAAGGAAAGCAGAATCTTGATTACTGGGATATCACCAAAGAATATATGATGACCAATCAGAATGTAACTTATCACGCATATTTATCCAAAGATAAAAAAGAGAGCTGGATTTTCAAAGCGGATGTTGCAAAGGATAAGAAGAACGTCAATGTAGTGATTCCGGATAAAATTGAAAATGCGCCGGTTGTTATGCTTGGATTTATCTCAGAATTTTATAATATTTATGTTCCTAAGTTGAAAATACCTGGTTGGGACGATAAAAATATGGAAGAATGGGAAGGTTATATAACATTTTTTGGAGATATAATAGAGCCATGGCATGGTGTAACACCACAAAAAGTAAACGTAAACAAAATTATAATGCCAGATTCCGTAGAAACAATTGGAAAAGCAGCGTTTTCATATGTTTCTTCACTTAAATATGTTTATTTATCTAAACAAATAAAGGAAATTAACGAATTTGTTTTTGTTGGTTGTAAAAACTTGGAGAAAATAGATTTTCCTATTAGTGTGCAAATATTAGGGACAAAAGTTTTTCAAGGATGTAAAAAGCTTGCTGGCTTAAATCATGAAACAAAAAATTTGAAAAATGATACGCTTACATTTTCCGGTAATATGGTTATCAATCAAACAGAAAAAACATTGATTCAGGTAATGCCGGATGCAAAGAAAATCACAATACCAAAAAGTGTGAAATGGATTGAGCCGACGGCATTTAAAAACACTAGTATTAAAACGGTAAAAGTGTCGAAGAAAAATAAATATTTTGCGGTTCATAAAAGATGTTTGTATCGGAAGGCAGAAAAAGAACTTGTTTATGTGTTTGGCAAGGGAAGCACGTTGACATTGTCGAAAAAAATAAAAGAAATTAGTGAAGACGTGGTTGTAACCAAAGCCAAACTGAAAAAGCTAATCATTTCACATAAAGTAAAACGGTATAACAATTGGAAAAAGCCATTTGTTAAGAATAATAAAAAGATAAAAATTTATTACCGTGGGAAAAAGATACATTAATGGAGATGCTAATGAATAGAAAGTGTCAGTTACCAATACAGGACGATGTTTCTGTATATACTTATACGTATTATGGTTTTGCAAATAGTATAATACAAGCAAATGCATATTCTGATAACTGCATTGTCAAGTTTGAAATAGTTGACAAATTGCAACATAATTGGACGGTAAATTTGCATAATTTTGATGTAAAAAAAGAGACTGATGGTAAAGTCATTGAGTTATTTTCAAATGTTCCTTTTCGGCAGAATCTGCTGGGAGTAATATCAAGAAACTTGGAGGAAGTAGATTCGATTCGGGTTCGGATTTATTCCCAGCAGTATGCTCATCCATGGGGAGCGGTAAACTTGTTTATAGATGATGGTGAAGAACAGCAGTTATTAGATGGTGATGATAATTATTTGGTTAGGCTGGGGTACTTTAACCGGGAGGGTGTTTATTTTAGGCTCAATAATGTTCCTCAAAAAGTTGAGTATAACAGTAGGACATTTTCTATTGAGTTGTTACTTTGCAGAGAATATCAAAGAGTTGCAGCATATTTGTGCGACGGAAACAAACAATACCTTTTGTCGAGTGCGGTATGTAATGAACTGAATCAAGGGAATTGGAAAATTGGAGTTCAAATTCGCCAAAATGATAGTGTATATCCGCATTGGTTTTTTCGTAATTTTTTGCAAATCAGTTGTGATTTAAACAGCGTAAATCGTCCATTAGATTTTATGTTTGGAATCGAAAAAGATTGGCATTTTTACTGGGTCAATCAGTTTCTAGAAACGAGCAAAATACCATTTAGTTTTGTTAAGTCATATGGTATGATGAAGTTTATACGAAATAGCATTGATGAGGGGAAATACATTGAACTGCGTTTGGACCAGTATTATATTTCAGACCGGGAAGAATATCGTCACAGACATTTTATGCATCAAAATTTAATTTATGGGTATGATGATTCCTTGAAAATATTATATTTGCTTGGGTACAACAGTGTTGGTAAAATGTCTAAGACGACTATATCTTATGCGGATGTAAAGTATCAATTTAATAAGCGCGGCTGTGTGTCAAATGTGTATTTGATAGAATATAAACCGGAAGCGTATGGGGTTACTTATCAGCCAGAATATATTCGTCGTATGCTTATACAGTATTTGGAGAGTTACAACAGCAGTTTGGATTTTGGACATATTATTGAAGCAAGAAATCGTGTGTTTGGTTTTGCATGTTATGCGGAACTGATGTCCGAAAAGGGACTTAATTTAATATTGAAAGATCGTCGTGTTCTTCATTTGTTGTATGAGCATAAATTTGTTATGGAACAACGGTTGGAGTACCTTGCTTATTTTGAAAACCATAATGCTAAAATAAGGAAGTGTTTTGAGGACTATAACGATATTGTAGGTTCTGCTTTAAACATAAGAAATTTAGCGTTAAAGTACCAAATAAATGGTGATGAAAAAATTCGTAATAAAATTTTTAATAGCTTGAAGGAGATGATGGATAAGGAGAAGAAAATACTTTCGGAAGTTGTTGGATTGTTGTCCTAATTGTTTCCTATATGCGTAAATAATGGTTGACAATTCCGATTTTCAAATGTATACTATGACAAGATAAAAGGTTTACATTTGAAAAAACGGAGGATGAACAATGAAAGAAAAAAACTTTTTTAACCTGAAAGATATGGTGTTAATGGCGTTATTTGCAGCGCTTACCTGTGTACTTGCACCGCTTGCTGTGCCGATTGGTCCGGTGCCGATTTCGCTGACAAACCTCGTGATTTATTTTAGTTTGTATGTGCTTGGCTGGCAGCGGGCAACCATCACGTACATTGTATACTTGCTGCTTGGTCTGGTTGGACTTCCGGTATTCTCTGGATTTGAAGGTGGCGTTGGTAAAGTTGCCGGTCCTACTGGCGGTTACTTAATTGGATTTATTTTCATGGCAATTGTATGTGGTCTTTTGATGCAGGTTAAGAAGGATAAGAAGATTGTAAATATTGTTTTCTGCGTTGTCGGAATGCTTATTGGTACCGCGATTGCATATGCATTTGGTACGATGTGGTTCTGCTATTCGACAGGAACAGGACTTGGCGCAGCAATGGCGCTTTGTGTAATTCCATTTATTCCGGGCGATTTGATTAAAATTGCGATTGCAGCAGTTGTTGCACCGACGGTTGCAAACCAGATAAAACGAATTTAAGAAAAGATTCAAACTAAAAAGGAGCAGCTCTCCATGTACCACCGTGTTTACACGTAAGAGACATGGATAACTGCTCCTTTTGTTTTATTCGTTATGCAGGGAACATTAATCAAAGTAATCAATTTTCATTGCATGTTTTACTTCACTCAAAGTACCGGCAGCGACTTCTTTTGCCTTAATACTTCCTTTGTGCAAAATTTCCATAACGGCTGGAATATCTTTTTCAAGTTCTTTTCTTCTTGCCTGAATTGGAGAAAGTTCTTCCATAATAACAGAGTACAAGAATTTCTTAACCTTCACGTCACCCAGACCTCCGCGGGTGTAGTGGTCTTTCAATTCCTGTAAACAACTGTAATCCGGCAGGTATTCTGCAAACAATTCATCCTTGCAGAAAGCATCCAGATAAATAAATACCGGGTTGCCATCAACATTTCCCGGATCCTGAACACGAAGATGATTCGGATCCGTGAACATGGACATAACCTTCTTCTTAACCTCATCTGCCTCATCGGAAAGATAAATGCAGTTTCCAAGAGATTTACTCATTTTTGCCTTACCGTCAATACCTGGCAGACGCAGGCACGCCTTGTTGGAAGGAAGTACGATCTCCGGCTCTGTAAGCGTCTCACCATATACTGTGTTAAACTTGTGTACGATCTCTTTGCACTGCTCCAGCATAGGAAGCTGATCCTCTCCAACCGGAACTGCTGTTGCGCGGAATGCTGTAATATCAGCTGCCTGGCTGATAGGATAGCAGAAAAATCCAACCGGAATGCTTGCTTCGAAATTA
>ENA-OPNB01002509-OPNB01002509.1-human-gut-metagenome-genome-assembly--contig:-NODE-2509-length-10389-cov-1.681924_pt1 | contig 10389 bp, 9 predicted proteins | sample MGYA00241528_ERZ501754 | MGnify/ENA primary metagenome ERZ501754 (study PRJEB25962, sample SAMEA2042646) | human gut metagenome | biome: human gut; feature: human-associated habitat; material: faeces... | reverse complement strand
GGTGTCTCGATGTAACCAGGTCCAATACCATTACACTGGATATTGTACTTACCATACTCAGAACAAATATTTCTTGTAAGCATCTTAAGACCACCCTTAGCAGCAGCGTAAGCTGATACTGTCTCACGGCCTAATTCTGACATCATTGAGCAGATGTTGATGATCTTACCATGTCCTCTTTCGATCATTGAAGGAATTACTGCCTTTGATACGATGAATGGTGCGTTAAGATCTACGTCGATAACCTGTCTGAACTCAGCAGCTGTCATCTCGCACATAGGAATTCTCTTAATGATACCAGCGTTGTTTACGAGGATATCGATTGGTCCAACTTCCTTTGTGATCTTCTCTACAGTAGCGTTAACAGCTTCTTCGTTAGTAACGTCGCAAACATATCCGTGAGCGTCGATACCAGCTTCCTTATAAGCTGCTAATCCCTTATCTACTAATTCCTGCTTAATATCGTTGAAAACGATTTTTGCACCAGCCTTAGCCATACCACTAGCAATAGCGAAGCCGATACCATATGATGCACCAGTTACAAATGCAATCTTACCTTCAAGTGAAAAATTAACTGACATTTTAATTCTCCTTTTCCTAATAATAATTTATAAATGAAACCCTCTATAGGTTACATTCCTTAGTAAAATATGTACTGACGGATTACTTTAAATCCTTCATGTCTACCCAGTCCATATCATCGAAATCCTGGTTTTCTCCAGCCATTCCCCAGATAAATGCATATGCATGTGTAGCTGATGCTGAATGAATTGACCAGCTTGGTGAAATAACTGCTTCTTCACTTCTCATGATGATATGACGAGTTTCTGTTGGCTCACCCATGTAGTGAACAACGATATCTTCTTCTGGAATCTCGAAGTAGAAATAAACTTCCATTCGTCTGTCATGTGTATGACATGGCATTGTATTCCATACGCTTCCTGGCTCAAGAGTTGTGATACCCATCTCTAACTGGCATGTCTCAACCTGACCTGGTAAAATATACTTTCTGTTAAGACGCTTATTACATCCTTCAACAGAACCAAGCTGAAGCTTGAACTCATCCTTGATATCCTTTTCTGGATCAATGAATACTGTAGGATATGTCTTATGTGCTGGTGTTGAGTTAAAGTAGAACTTAGCTGGCTTAGAAGAATCCTCGCTCTTGAACTTAATCTCCTTAGAACCCATACCAATATAAAGACCATCTCTATATTTAAACTTATATTCAGTACCATCAACGATAACTGAACCGTTGCCACCTACATTAAAGATACCCATCTCACGTCTCTCAAGGAAATATGCTGCCTTAAGCTCAGAACCTGCCTCAAGTGTAAGTTCCTTATTAACCGGCATACACCCGCCTACGATAATACGATCAATCTGGCTGTAAACAAGCTTGAAATCATCAGCTGGGAAAAGATTCTGGATAAGAAAATCATTTCTCAGTCTTTCTGTATCATAACCCTTTACATCTCTTGCGTTAGCACCCTGTCTTACTTCCATCGTAACTCTCCTTTTCAATTCACAAACCTAGGGCAAAGCCCCGTTTGGTGTTTATAATACCACAAAATCCAATTATTTACAACTATTAACCAACTATTCCCTTTATAAGTACATTTTTTTCGACAAATTCCTGCGAAAATGTATACGCATCCTTAATCATTGTTTCTGCTTCTTTAGTCTTTTCTGCATTATCACAGTAAATTCTTGCAATCACATCACCTTTGCTGACTTTGTCGCCTATTTTCTTAGAAAGCACAACTCCAACTGATAAATCAATCACATCGTCCTTGGCTGCCCTTCCGCCTCCAAGAATCATTGAAGATTTTCCTATCAGCTCAGACTGGATTGACTGGATGTATCCATCGCTATCTGCACACACCTCTGTTATTGTATCAGATATCTTTAACTTATCTGTGTTATATACTGCGTCAGGATCTCCACCCTGGGCTTTAACGAACTCTGCCATCTTGTCCAACGCACTTCCGTCACTTATTACTCTCTCCAATTCTTTTCTTACAGTTTCTTTATCAAGATCATCTCTTGCAGCAAGCACCATATATGTTCCAAGATTAAGGACAAGCTTAGTTAAATCCTCTGGTCCTTCACCTTTTAAAGTATTGATAGCCTCGATAACTTCAAGTGCATTTCCAACTGCATATCCTAACGGCTGGTCCATATCAGTAATAAGTGCTGTTACATTTCTTCCAGCTCCCTTTCCAATACGAACCATCTCCTTAGCAAGACTTACGGCATCAGCCTCATTTTTCATAAATGCGCCACTTCCGGTCTTGACATCAAGAACAATCGCATCAGCACCAGAAGCCAGTTTCTTACTCATAATACTGCTTGCAATAAGCGAAATATTCTCGACCGTTGCCGTAACATCCCTTAGCGCATATATCTTCTTATCTGCAGGTGCAAGATTACCTGTCTGCCCTGTTATTGCAATTCCTATATCATTAACCTGCTTAACAAATGCTTCCTCAGACAGAGAAGTGTTAAATCCCGGAATACTTTCCAGTTTATCAATCGTGCCTCCTGTATGTCCAAGTCCTCTTCCACTCATCTTTGCAACTTTGCCGCCAAGTGCTGCAACCATAGGTGCAAGAACAAGTGAAGTCTTATCTCCAACGCCACCTGTACTGTGCTTGTCTACTTTAATTCCATTAATCCCCGACAAATCCAGCTTGTCTCCGCTGTTTTCCATTGCAAGCGTCAGGTTAAGAGTCTCATCATAATCCATATTTCTGAAATATATTGCCATAAGAAGGGCAGAAGCCTGATAATCAGGTATATCCCCCCTGACATAGCCATTAACAAAGAACTCTATCTCTTCTTTAGTAAGCTTTCCACCATCTCTTTTCTTCTCTATAATATCAACCATTCTCATAATGCAGACCTCCTACATAATCTTATTAAGAAAACTCTTTCCTATCTTAACCGGTTCTGTGCCAAAAATCTCAGCCAGTGTCTGTGCAATATCAGCATAAGTGTCACCTGTTCCAAGATTAACGCCATGTTTTAAACATTTGCCATATACAAGCAACGGAACATACTCCCTTGTATGGTCAGTTCCCTTATAGGTTGGGTCACAACCGTGGTCAGCCGTAATAACAAGCATATCTGTGTCTTTCATAGTGTCTAACACCTGTGCGAGTCTATCATCAAATTCTTCAAGCCCCCTTGCATAACCTTTATAATCTCTTCTGTGTCCCCATGTTGAATCGAACTCAACCAGATTAGTATATATAATTCCTTTATTATCCTGCTTCATATAATCAAGTGTTACATCCATTCCATCCTGATTGTCATTAGTGTGCTTAGACTCTGTAAGTCCCACACCAGCAAATATATCATGAATCTTACCGACTCCGATTACATCAAGCCCTTTATCACGGACTCTGCACAATATATTATCCTCACTTGGCTTTAGTGAGAAATCCCTTCTGTTAGGTGTTCTCTTATAATTGCCATTCTCCCCGACAAAAGGTCGTGCAATAACTCTTGCTACAGCATTCTTTCCTGTAAGGATATGTCTTGCCGTCTCACACATTTCATAAAGGCTTTCTACCGGCACAACATCTTCATGACATGCAATCTGGAAAACTGAATCTCCTGATGTATATACAATTGGTTTTCCTGTCGCAACATGTTCATCACCAAGTTCAGCAATTATCTGTGTTCCTGAAGCCGGCTTATTGCAAAGTATTCCTGGAATTCCTGTCTTTTTAATGAATTCATCAATAATACAGTCTGGAAATCCATCAGGATACACAGGAAACGGATCAGGAGAATATATTCCTGCCATCTCCCAGTGTCCAATTGTCGTGTCTTTTCCTGCAGACACTTCTGCCAGTTTTCCAAAACACCCGATGGGATTATCACAACTTTCAAGGTTATGTGCACCGTCTATATTGCCTATTCCAAGCTTTACCATATTAGGAATATCAAGACCTCCATTAGCCTCTGCAGTATGTCCCAATGTATCTGCACCTTCATCTCCAAACTTAGCTGCATCCCTGGCCTCACCAATTCCAACACTATCTAAAACTATCCATATAATTCTGTTAATATTCATAGCCACGCCTCCCGACAATCTTTAATATATTGTACCACAAAGAATACTTTCTGTATTATTATTTTGCATTTTTGAAAACAAATGTTATAATCACATATACATTGTGTTTTTTATGCAAATGTAATTAATTGAATATACATTTTTAAGGAGAAAATTATATGAGTTTCGAGTTCGTCACAAAGCTTCCTACGCCTACTGAAATCAAAGAACAGTACCCTGTACCAGAAGAAATAAAAACATTAAAAGCTGAAAGAGATGCTGAAATTGCTGATGTTATAACCGGCAAATCAGACAAACTTCTTGTTATTATCGGACCTTGCTCAGCAGATAATGAAACTGCTGTCCTTGATTACACATCAAGACTTGTTAAGGTTCAGGAGAAGATTAAAGACAAAGTTATTATTATTCCAAGAGTTTACACTAACAAACCAAGAACGACAGGCGTAGGTTACAAAGGAATGCTTCACCAGCCAGACCCTGAAAAGAAGCCTGATCTTCTTGCCGGTCTTGTTGCAATCAGAAAAATGCATATTGATGTAATGAAAGAGACACATCTTAGTCCTGCTGATGAAATGCTTTACCCTGAAAACTACTGGTATCTTTCAGATGTTCTTTCATATGTTGCCGTTGGTGCAAGATCAGTTGAAAACCAGCAGCACAGACTTGTATGTTCAGGAATTGATGTTCCAGCCGGAATGAAGAATCCTACAAGTGGAGATTTTTCAGTTATGTTAAATTCTGTAGTTGCTGCCCAGTCTAAGCAGACATTTATATACAGAAACTGGGAAGTTAATACACCTGGAAATCCTCTTACACACACAATATTAAGAGGTGCCGTAAATAAACACGGCCAGACTATTCCTAACTATCACTATGAGGATTTAATAAGACTTTATAACATGTATGCTGCAAGAGATCTTGAGAATCCTGCTGTTATTGTAGATGCTAACCACAGCAATTCAGGTAAGCAGTATCTTGAGCAGATCCGTATCGTCAAGGAAGTTCTTCACAGCTGCCATCACTCTGCTGATGTTAAGAAGCTTGTTAAGGGTGTTATGATTGAAAGTTATATTGAGCCGGGTAACCAGAAGGTTGGCGACGGTGTTTATGGAAAATCAATCACAGACGCATGCCTCGGATGGGCTGAATCTGAAAAGCTTTTATACGATATTGCAGACCTTATTTAAAAACATTTTCATTATGTCGGGATTAATGTAGCTTTCTGTAAATGTTCCGATTAATGTAAGTAACAATGACATACTCACAATAATGACCGTTCTTCTTAAAATGTCAATTCTGTTTAGAAAATAATGACACATAAGGAGAACGGTCATTATATATAACAGATAATGTGGAAACAGCCATACCAAAACCATAACTACTCCCCCTGCACCGTGATACATAACAGCCTTTGTCATACATATTCCAAGGCAGAATCCATTGTATAGACACAGCCAGTATACATACAATTTTCTGAATGGGGTAATCATGAATACTACCAATGTTATGAACTTCCTTAATCTGTAAGATAGCACCTCCTGCCATACATTTGCATATGCAGCATTAGAATTAATGTATACAATCAGATATTCAGTTGAAAACACATCACCATAGTGCCACATTTTTATAAAGCATGTACCAAGTATAATTCCCGCAATAATTAATGCAACAAATCTTACATTCTTAATTACCCACAATAAAAAAGCCTTCATATATATCCATCAAAATGTACTTTGAATCAATATATGAAGACTTTGTCTTAATTATTCTTTTTACGGTTAAGTAAGGCATCATAAGCAAGAACTGCTGAAATTGTCTTGGAATCCTGTATCGTTCCTGCAAATATCATGTCTTTAAGTTCATCCAGTGTGTATTTTTCTACATCTATGAATTCATCTTCATCAAGATGCTGACTTGTTTTTACAAGACCTGTTGCAAGATATACATCTACCACTTCATTGCAGAACGCAACCGCAGTAACAACTGATACAAGCTTGGTAAGATTATCTGACCTGTATCCGGTCTCTTCTTCAAGTTCTCTTGCCGCCGCATTAATTGTCGGCTCATCCCAGCCATTAAGACCACCTGCAGGAATCTCAATCGTCTCTCTGTCAAGTGCGTCTCTGTACTGTCTTACCATGAGGAGACGTCCATCATCTAACACAGGAACAACAGCTGCTGCTCCTCTGTGGTCAATATAATCCCATTCTGCCCTATGTCCGTCGGGAGTCTCTATAACATCTGTATATATATCAAGTATTGAACCCTTATATTTAAGAATTCTATCCACTCTTTTAATATGTTCTTTCATATTCAGCCTTTCTATATAAAAATGTTACTTAATGCTTGTACATTTGTCATAGCAGGCGTCAGTTGCTTTGATAAGTGCATTTCTGAAACCATTCTCTTCAAGTGCAGAAACAGCCTGAATTGTTGTTCCACCAGGCGAGCATACTTTGTCCTTAAGTACTGCCGGGTGTTCTCCTGACTCAAGCACCATCTTTGCCGAACCAAGGACAGTCTGGGCAACCATCTTATATGCATCATCTCTCTTAATGCCATACTTTACGACACTATCAGCAAGGGCTTCAATGAACATATATACATAAGCAGGTGAACTGCCACTTGCACATACTACTCCATCCATAAGCTTTTCATCAACGTAAACAACCTTACCAAATGAAGTAAAGAATTTATCTATAACATCTCTTTCGTCAAAAGAAAAATCTGTCATATTATATGATACTCCTGTCATTCCCTCTCCAATAAGTGCAGGTGTATTAGGCATTGCTCTTACAACTCTTATATTGCTTCCAAGAGCGTTCTTAATAGACGCAATGGTAATTCCCGGTGCTATTGATATAATAACGCTTTCTTCTGTTACCACATTTACAATATTCTTAAGTACTGTTGGATACATCTGTGGTTTTACTGCAAGCACAATATACTTGGCATTGTTGCCACATTCAGCATTACTTTCTGCAAATCTTACACCTGTCTCAGATGATATTCTTTCACATTTTTCCCTGTCTGGTGATGAAAATATAATATCTGATGGTGAAAATGCTGCCAAAGCACCTTTAAGCATTGCATATCCCATGTTACCCATTCCAATAAAACCAATCTTAGCCATATGTATATCCTCCCAACTATATCATGATATATAACATCTGCTTATTATATACTCAGTTATTAAATAAGCTTGCTTATAAAAAGCAAGCTTATATTAATTATATTCATTTAATTATTTGTTTTCAAGTAACTTTTCTACACTTACAAGCTTAACACAGAGAACAAAAAGATCAGCAGCCTGCTTCATCTCTTCTGGAGTTGGGAATGATGGGGCAATTCTTATATTAGAGTCCTTAGGGTCCTTTCCATAAGGGAATGTTGCACCAGCACCTGTAAGCTTAACACCTGCTTCTTTACATTTTGCAACTATTGCCTTGGCACATCCATCCATAGCTTCAAATGATATAAAATATCCACCCTTAGGCTCTGTCCATGAACCAATTCCAAGTCCGCCAAGTTCTTCTTCAAAAACACTTTCAACAGCCTCAAACTTAGGTCTCATAAACTCAGCATGCTTTCTCATATGTTCCTTAAGTCCGTTAATATCCTTAAAGAATCTCACATGTCTTAACTGGTTAAGCTTATCATGTCCAATTGTCTGGATTGTAAGCTGTTTCTTAATATCTGCAATATTATTAGCAGATGTTGCAAGTGCTGCAATACCTGAACCTGGGAAGCTCACCTTAGAAGTTGAAGCAAACTCAAATACCATATCAGGGTTACCAGCTTTCTCACACTCGCTGATGATATCAGCTATCTCATCCTTATTATCATCATATAAATCATGGATAACATAAGCGTTATCCCAGAAAATTCTGAAATCTTCAGCAGCTGGCTTAAGTGCAGCCATTCTCTTAACTGTTTCTTCAGAATATGTATATCCCTGAGGATTAGAATACTTTGGAACGCACCAGATACCCTTTACAGAAGCATCCTTGCTTACATATTCTTCTACCATGCCCATATCTGGACCAGACTCTGACATTGGAATGTTAATCATCTCAATTCCAAATCTTTCTGTAATTGCAAAATGTCTGTCATATCCAGGAACTGGACATAAGAACTTAACCTTATCAAGCTTGCACCATGGAGTATTACCAAGAATACCATGTGTGTATGCTCTTGAAATCTGGTCATACATAATATTAAGACTTGCGTTTCCATACACAATAACATGATCTGGTGTTGTTCCCATCATATCTGCCATAAGCTTCTTTGCTTCTGGAATACCATCTAAAACACCATAATTTCTGCAATCTGTTCCATCTAAAGCCTTAAGGTCTGATGAACTATTGATTGTATCAAGAAGTCCTAATGAAACATCAAGCTGCTTAGCTGATGGCTTACCTCTTGACATATCTAACGCAAGCCCCTTTGCCTTAGCTTCTGCATACTCTTTGTTCAAGCTTTCCTTTAAAGCTAAAAGCTCTTCTTTACTCATATCATTGTACTGCATAATCTTCCTCCTAATCAGCATATAATCAACATGCTCTATTCTACAATGTATATTTCATAATTGCAAATATTTTTAAAAATAACTTAATATTTTAAAACATCTCTCTAAAATGCTTAATTATATTAAGTGTGTTAAAATCAAAAAAGGCTGTCACATAACGAATTAACATTATGTAACAGCCTTGGTTTATGTTAGTTTACTTTGCGTAATCTACAGCTCTTGATTCTCTGACAATACTAACCTTGATCTGACCAGGATATTCCATCTGATCCTCAATCTGCTTAGAAATGTCACGAGCCATGATTACCATATCTGAATCACTAACGACTTCAGGAACTACCATAACACGAACCTCTCTACCTGCTTGAATGGCAAAGGATTTCTCAACTCCCTTGAATGAGTTGGTAATATCTTCTAATTGTTTCAGTCTGTTTGTATAAGTTTCTAACGTTTCTCTTCTTGCACCAGGTCTTGCAGCTGAAATTGTATCAGCAGCCTGTACAAGACAAGCAATTAAGCTTTCTGGCTCAACGTCTCCATGATGTGCTTCTACTGCATTAATAACAAGAGCTGATTCTTTATATCTTCTACAAAGATCAACACCTAACTGAATATGTGAGCCTTCCATCTCGTGGTCAACAGCTTTACCAATATGTAATAAACCAGCACGCTTAGCCATCTTAACATCAAGTCCTAACTCTCCAGCTAAGAGACCTGTAAGCTGTGCTACTTCAATAGAATGCTTTAAAACATTCTGTCCATAACTTGTTCTGAATCTTAACTTACCTAAGAGTCTTACAAGCTCTGGATGGATACCATGTACACCAACCTCAAGGGTTGCAGCTTCACCTTCTTCTTTAATTAATGTCTCGACTTCTTTCTGGGCTTTCTCAACCATCTCCTCAATTCTTGCTGGATGAATTCTTCCATCAAGTATGAGCTTCTCAAGAGCGATTCTTGCAACCTCTCTTCTTACCGGATCAAAGCCCGACAAAACTACAGCCTCAGGTGTATCATCAATAATAAGTTCAACACCTGTAAGTGTTTCAAGAGTTCTGATATTTCTACCCTCTCTACCAATAATACGGCCTTTCATTTCGTCATTAGGAAGCTGAACTACTGATATTGTTGTCTCAGCCACATGGTCTGCGGCGCATCTCTGAATTGCATTAACAACAATTTCCTTAGCCTTCTTGTCTGCTTCCTCTTTCGCTCTGCTTTCTAATGTCTTAATCATTACAGCAGTATCATGTTTAACTTCGTCTTCAACAGTCTTTAATAGATATTCTTTTGCCTGTTCGGAGGTCAATCCTGAGATTCGTTCAAGTTCCTGCTGTCTCTTCTTCTCAAGTTCTTCAACCTTTTGCTTCTGTTTACCAAGTTCTTCTTCTTTCCTGGTAATGTTAGAGTCGCGTTTCTCTACAGCCTCAATCTTTCTGTCAAGTGTCTCTTCTTTTGAAAGAACTCTCTTCTCATACTTGCTTATCTCAGCTCGTCTTTCCTTAGTTTCCTTCTCAAGTTCGTTCTTAGTCTTTAAAGACTCTTCCTTGACTTCCAAAAGAGCTTCCTTTTTCTTGGTTTCAGCTGTCTTAAGAGCTTCATCTATTATCTCTCTTGCTTTCTCATTGGCATTACCGATTGTTGCATCGTTACGCTTGTTGATTGCATTAGACGAGATAAACCAAGTAATAGGAGCGACTATCACTAAAGTAGCAATAATTGCGATTACTATTGGAATCAACGCAGGAGCACCTCCTTATTTAGTTTTCATTGTACA
>ENA-OPNB01002508-OPNB01002508.1-human-gut-metagenome-genome-assembly--contig:-NODE-2508-length-10396-cov-3.155788_pt1 | contig 10396 bp, 3 predicted proteins | sample MGYA00241528_ERZ501754 | MGnify/ENA primary metagenome ERZ501754 (study PRJEB25962, sample SAMEA2042646) | human gut metagenome | biome: human gut; feature: human-associated habitat; material: faeces... | reverse complement strand
AAAGTCTGGCGGCGCTCCGGGTCTTTCCAGATCCAGTCCTTGAAAGCGTCCTCGATCTGCTGCTGTTTCATCTGGGCTTCCTGCGTGGCAGCGGCGTTCAGCACTCGAATCTTGTTGCCCTGCATATCCTCTTTGGTGTCAAAGATGCGCACATCCCGCAGGTTCAGGCTATCCTCCAGGATTTTATAGGCGTTGGCCCGCTCAGTTCCATACGTCGAGTAAGCAGCCACATTGTTCTGTCCAACGGCATTCTTGCCGGAGATCTGCCATTCCGCCGTAAAGGGGGTATAGTGGACCTCAATGCTGCGCTGAAGGTAAAAGGGCGTGTCAAAGGTCTCGTACATGAATTGCTGGATATACTCCTTGTCGATCCACGTTGCCCCCAGCCGCACCTCGATCTCGGAAGCGTCCAGGTCTTTGGGCTGCGCCTTTTCCAGCGCCTCCACATTGGGACGGAAAATCTCGCTGACCTCCAGCGCCCGCTGTGCCTGACGCAGCTTGCGCCGCACATTGCCGGACAGGTATTCGTCGGCGGTCACATAGGCAGGCCGTTCTCCCTCCGGCACCGGCCCAGGCAGGCGGAAGATCACGCCTTGCAGCTCAGAGGCCAGCTCGTCGCTGGTCTTGCCGGTAAGCTGTTCCATGTACTCCATATCCACACGGGCCTTTTCCGCGATGGATACGGCCAGGGCTTCGCTGGCGGTGTCCACGGAAGTCACCGCCTCATGGGGCTTGATGGTCCGCTTGGTGAACATATCCGCCTTGCGCTCCAGCCTGCCATCCTCGTCCACGATCTCCAGCGCGCAGAGCAGATAATAGCTGGAATCGTCAGCAAAGGCCAGCCGGTTTGCCCGGTCATTGATAAGGCCGTACTTAGCGGAAAAATCGTCATAGAGCCGGTTCAGCTCCGCCTGTTTCTCTCGGATGTCGCTGTCCGGTGTGGCGGCGTCCATTTGCAGGTCAATCAGTTCCTGGACACAATCCCGCAGCCTCACCATGCCCTTGACACGGGCCTCGGCGGTGGCATTGAGATCAGGGCGCACCATGCGGCTGTTCTCCCGGAAATACACTGCACCGTCCACCACGGTGTAGGAGTAGTTCTTCACATTGGGGTCGGCGGGGATGGAGGTGTCGATGGCCTCGCCCTCGCCCAGCTCCGGCAGCTCGGCCTCCTGGTAGGTGCCGCGAATGTACTTCACGGCATCATGCAGCTGATCGGCCAGCTCCAGCCCCTCAATGGGGTTCACGGTGTAGTCCATGCCGTGAGCGGTGCTTTCCGGTTCCTGTCGGCCCAGCACCATTTCCGGGTGGTCCAGGAAATAGCGGTTGATGGCAAAGCCGTCCTCGGTCTGGCCGGTCTGCGTCCACTCCGGCACGATGTCCAGCGGACGGTCCCGTTTTTGGAGGAAGATGATGTCCGAAACGACCTCGGCACCTGCGTTCTTTTTGAAAGCGTCATTGGGCAGACGGATGGCCCCCAGCAGCTCGGCGCGCTGGGCCAGATACCGGCGCACGCTGGAATCCTTGGCGTCCATCGTGTAACGGGAAGTCACAAAAGCCACCACACCGCCGGGACGCACCTGGTCCAGAGCCTTGGCGAAAAAGTAGTTGTGAATGCTGAAATTCAGCTTGTCATAGGCTTTGTCCCGGACCTGATACTGGCCGAAAGGCACATTGCCGATGGCGAGATCATAGAAGTCCCGCCTGTCGGTGGTCTCGAAGCCTGCCACGGTGATGTCGGCCTTGGGATAGAGCTGCTGGGCAATACGCCCGCTGATGGAATCCAGCTCCACGCCGTACAGACGGCTATTTCGCATTTCCTCCGGCAGCATACCGAAGAAGTTGCCCACGCCGCAGGACGGCTCCAGGATGTTGCCGGTCTCAAATCCCATGCGGCCCACAGCCTCGTAAATGGCCCGGATCACCGTGGGGCTGGTGTAATGAGCATTGAGGGTGGACCCTCTGGCGGCAGCGTATTCCTCCGGGGTCAGCAGCTCCTTCAGCTGGGAATATTCCTTGCTCCAGCTTTCCTTGTCAGGGTCAAAGGCGTCGGCAAGGCCGCCCCAGCCCACATACCGAGAGAGGACTTGCTGCTGCTCCGGCGTTGCCTGCCCGGTGGTTTTCTCCAGGTATTTCAGCAGCTTGATTGCCTCAATATTGGCTTGGAACTTGGCCTTGGGGCCGCCTTCGCCCAAGTGATCGTCCGTGATACGGAAATTCTCGGCGGTGCGGCGCAGGTTCTCCTTGTACTCCCCATAAGCGGCTTCCTCGGCAGCCCTGGCATTGGGGAAGGTCTGCCACTCGCCATTGATCTGGATGGAAACGGGGTGTTCGTCCAGCACTTCATCCAGGGTCTTTTCCGGTTCGATGGCAGGTGCGGGAGGCTCCGGTTCATCGGTCCGCAGGGTCTGAACCACCACATCATAGGGCAGATGGTTCTTGTCGCCCGGATAGACAGCCACCGTCTCGGATTGGAAGGTCGGGGCTTCGGCAGCCGGTTCGGGGCGTTCCTGACCAAAACCGTCCAGCTGACGGGCATACATCCCGCGCAGCAAAGGCGCAACCTCATTCCACTGGAAGAACAGCATGGCCAGACGCTTTTCATCTGCATCCAGCACTTCCAACTCAATACCTTCCGGCATCGTGCGGTAATCGGCGGTCTCGCCGGTCTCCAGCTCCATCGTTTCCACGATGTTGGGATATGCCCGGCTTAGCCACAGGGCCACCTCCTGGTTGCTCTTGCCGTTGCGAAGAAGCTCGGAAAGCTCCGCCTTGTCCGCCTCACCAATCAGGCCATGGGCAAGCACATCCCGCAGGTCCTGGTCCACCGTATCCAGATTTGCAGGCAGGAACTCGGTATAGAAGTCATTGCGGTTATCCTCCCGCAAAAGCTGCTCAAACCGTTCCCGGCTCTCAGCCCGGTAGATGGGATAGCTCATGCCGGTGGGCAGCAGCTGCACCGTGTCATCCCGCAACTCTGTGATCTGATGGGGACGATCATCCAGATAGACAATATCACCCACATTGTAGGGAGGAACTGCTGGATCGTAGGAGGTTCGCTCTCGGACCGTGCCACGGGCCGCAGCATATTCTTCATCTGACACAGGAACACGCGAATTGTCAGGAACGGGCTGTTCCTGCTGGTCCGCTTGTGCGGTCTCCCTGGATATGGCCTCCACATCCCGCATGACCTGCTGAATAAAAGGGTCGTTGTCCAGCTTTTCCGGGTCCACCACATGGCCGTCCACAATGCCGCGCTGGGCCAGGGCCTCCCGGATGGCGATGGGGTCCACATCGTCCAGATTGTCCTGCTCGACCTGGGTATAGAAGCGATCCTCCTTGATGAGCTGGGCGATTCGGCGCTGTACCTTGGGCCAGGGCAGCGCCGTTCCTTCGGGGCTTTCCGGGCGGACCGCAAACGGAGTTTTGCCGTCGCTGCCGTCAAACTCATGGGCCAGCCACGCAGCGGTGTCTTTCTCCCGTGCATGGTCCTTCATGTAGCGGACAACGGCGTGTTTGCTTTCGATTTTGCCATTCCAGTCCTGGATAGCCTTGTCGATGTCATTGTCCGAGAGAGGGCGCAGCAGCTCATGGAGCTTGGGATAGGTCTCGTCTATGACTTCCCGATGAAGGCGCTGCCGGAACTCCGGGGTGTCAGAATAGAGGCGAAGCAGCCCCATATTACCGGACCCCAGGACGGCACGGCGAATAGCGGCGTTGCCCTCGATCACGGCGTTCTCGTAGTCACTGTGACCGCAGGCATTGCGATATGGCACATCTTCCATAACAGCGGCAAGTACAATGGGCTTGTATTGCTCATGCAGCTCCCGAATCGTAGGGGCTGCGGTTGCTTCGGTATCCCGGAATACTCTGGTCCCGTCTGCGCCAAACTCCGCTTCCTGGGCATTGATGTGTTGTTCTGCCTCATGGTCGATAGAGGGCAGGGAATATTCCTGACGCTCCCTGCCGCCCTCCGGGACATCGGAAATGGTCACATCATGCTTATCCCGCAGCTGTTCCACAACCTGCTCCAGCCGGTTTGCCGGAAAGCCGCACATTTCTACACGGCCACCGCCGGGGATGGTGCGGGTCGTGAGATTAAGGCCCAGTTCCGCAGCAGAAGTTTTAGCGTCCTCACCGTACAGTTCAAAGAAATCGCCCATCTGATACAGGACCATATCATCCGGGTGGCGCTCCTTGACGCCGTTGTATTCCCACACAACCGGGTCCGGCTGCTGGGCTTGCAGGGCATCTTCTTCAGCCAGGGCCTTTTCTGCCTGGATTTTGTCGTACTCCTCCTGTTCCTGTTCAGTGAGATAGCGTCCTTTCTGGATCAGGTCGGTAATCCGTTTGGCAACTTTCTCCCAAGTGAAATGCACATCCGGGCAGCCGTCTTTTTTGTAGTGCAGACCTTTTCCGTCGTGGCTTTCATCGCTTTTCATTGCACCGGACAGGGCATGAGAGTGACCGCCAATACCATACTCGTGTTTGAGAAAATCTACCTTTTCCTTATCCGTATGGGGTTCCTGGAAAAAGGTGAAAACTCGGCCCTTACCGCCCTCAAATCCGCTGCCTCTGGTCATGGCCGCGTCAATCTCGTCCTCGGAGATAAACTGCTTGACCGAAGGTACTTCCGTCAACTGAGAGGTAAAGGTGGTGCGAGGCAAGGACAGATCTCGCAGGTTTTCCCAAATCTCTTTGGGCTTGTGGTAGTGGAAGCGCAGCAAATCCCGATCCTGCTGGTAGGCCGTCCAGAACGCAGCGTATTCTTCCGCAAGGTTCTGGCGAAACTCCGGGCTTTTCAGCTGCTCGGTGAGCCATGCAGATTCCTCCGGGAAACCGCGCCCCGGATTGTTGGAAAGGATGGGCAGATACCCAGCTTCTCTGGCTTCCTCGCTGAAATCGTGGTACAGATTCCAGAACTTTTCCGCGAGGAGGGAGCGTTCATAGCCCGCAGCCTCAGCCAGCTCCACATTGGTGGCAAACTGGCCGTCCTGCAAAAGCTGGACGATACGCTCAGCGGCACTCTCCCAGGAAATGACCTGGGCGGACTTGTCGTAACGGGCTGTTTTGCCATGGGACAGATGGATTCCATCCTCGGCATACCATGCAGTGATGCTGCCAATCCCGTTGCCGCCATGGTACAGATTTTTTAGGGTGTCTGCGATCTCAACAGTGGACTTCTGTTCTTCAAAGGCCGCGACAATGCGCTCTCTCTGACGATAGGTGTTGCCGCCCAGCCGCAGCACATGGTCGATGTCAGCCTGGGCAAAAGAAAAAGCAGAGGATGTTTTCACATTCTCTGCTTCATCTATGATTCTGATTTGTTCTGCTTCGGAGAGGAAGAAACTCAGCTGTGAATAAGCTCCGCCATCAGAATCTCCTCGGCCTGGGCCTTGCAGGTGTTCATCAGGCCCACCCACTTCATCGGGTCGCTGGCTTTCAACTGCTCCGTCGCGCCCGCTGCCGCCGCCAGCTGGGGCATCATCTGCTCCAGACGGCTGTTCGCCGTCTCGTCGATCTCCAGCAGGTGCGGGTACAGCTTCTCGGTCAGCAGCAACTGATTGTAGATCAGGGGTCGGTGGTCCTTCAGGTACGCTTTTCGCATCCTGCCGTACTTGCCCAGGGGCTTCTCCGGCTGTTCGGTCAGCTTCAGGTCGGGAATCTGATAATCTCCGTTCATCGTGTAAGTCAGGCTGTTCTCCATGTGTAACGCTCCTTTCCGCGAGTTGCTCGCGCTCATAGATCTGGATGGTGACGCCGATCTGCCGCAAAACCTGCTGGTTAATCTGGCTGACCGCCGCGCCCAACGCCCCAACCGTGGCCGGGGTATTGAAATCGAAAATCGGCATGAAGTCCTCATGCTGGAAATACTGGTCTGTATCCAGCCCACAGCGGGACATCAGGGCGTAGGCGATGCTGACGGTGGCGGCGGACTTAAATTGGACTTCGATGTTGAGATCATCGTACTCCTCCAGGAACGAACCGTCAACGATGTAGCGGAAGTCCTGCTGATGCTCGTCCCAATACTCACTCGCCAGTTTTCCGGCTACATCCGTGAGCTGCTGGGCGAGATCGTCACCGGCAACGCCGTAGTTGCGTTCCAGCATGGCCGACACAGGCCCAATGTGCTGTTCCTCCAGCTGCCACAGCCAGGGGGTACGGGAGTGTTCGCGGGTGCCGGTGTCGGAAATATCGAACACATAGCGCAGGCGAGGCTTGTCGCCGGAATCGTCCACCAGGGCAATACCCTTGGAGCCACGGCGCACATACCGGCCCATTTTTTCATTCCATAAATCATACTCGGCGCAGGCGGTGGCATCCGGGCGCTGGGCGTAAATCATCATCTGCTCATGGAACGGGTACTTATAAAGGCGGGCGGCAGTGGTAAGAAAAGCCGTCCATTCCTTCCAGCTGCCCACAAGCTGGGTCGATACCTGTTCGGCCATCTGCCGGTAAAATTCAGCTTTGGATGGCATGGTTTTCTGTCCTCCCTTCATGTTAAATAGAAATGGGGCGGCACATCAGGCCGCCCCGCTGGATCTTTGCGTGGTTCTTACTCGTCGAAATCCGGGAACAGCTCAAGCTCGGCAAACTCGGCGTCGCTCATGGCCTGGAGCTTGCCCAGGGCACTGTCGGTCAGCTCCCGCAGCTCGGCTTCCTCCGGCGAAAGCTCACCGCGCATCTCCGTCAGAGCGTTGATCAGCCCGGTGCGGCTGCCGGTGTTGTAGATGCAAAGAAGGTTCGTTTCCTCAAAGGTGAAGTTGTTCATATCAAAGCTCCCTTTCCGCGCTCTTTTTTTGCGCTGTCTTTTTTGGTTCCGTTTTAGGCTGGCTTTTCAGCTGCTCCATGACGGACTTTTTCTTTTCCCGGTCCTCCCGGTGGGCGGCGGCAGCCAAATCCATGAGGGAGATCGGCTGGCCGCTGCGGGCCTGCTGTTCCAGCTGGGCCACCGTCGGCTCCTTGGGGCCGTTGTTGATGATTCCGTCGATCATGCCGTAGTCATCCTCCACCGCCATTTCCGCGTTCTTCAGCGGATTGTCCGGCAGAAATCCGGGAACTTGCTCAAAGCCGAAGCTGTCGCAGTAATGACAGGATACCTTGCCATCCCGCTTGATGGCAACGATGTCGCTTACGCTCATAGATGGATGGCCGTAATCGGTGGGATGTTCATTGTTGAAGCGGTAAAAAAGTTGTTCGGTGGTATCGCCTTTCATATCAGCGGGCTGCAACGGGGCGGTATAAACCAGCTCATAGTTGTTCCGCTGTACTGTCTGCCCGATGGACTTGATCCATTCCAGGCCCTCGTAGCGGATGTCCCGCAGCTCGTCGGTGTGCTTCACCTGATAAATAGCGAAGCAGTCCCCCTTGTGGGAGAGAAACGCCTGCTCCCGTTCCTCCTGGTGGGCCATGCGGTCCTTGACCAGCTTATCAAACTCCGGGCTTTCCTCCCATTCCTCGCGGGATACAGCAAAGATGCCGTCATGGGCGTCCAGATCGGCGGTATCAAAGGCCATTTCCGGGTTTTCACCCTCCTGAACGATGTAAACGGTCAGGTCGCGCTCCATCAGCTCATAGGCCCGCTCTTTGGAGAGGGGCAGAAGGTCACCGTCCAGGTAGCCGCATTTCTCCAGATCATCCTGAGTCAGTGCCGGGTCCGGCATGGGATACTCGTCCAACGCCTGCTCCTGGGCATCCGGCAGCTGGGTGGCGACAGCTTCTGCGGTCTGCTGGTAGGCGGCCTCCTGCAAAGTCTCGATCATGGACAGCGGGGCATACTTGATGGACTTGCTGCCCATGCCCAGGTCCTCACAGATGTGGCCGATAGCTTCAGAACGCCCCATATTTGCTCCATCCAGCTGGCCGCCGTCCAACTGTTTCATGGTCGCTACATCGTAGAGTGTGTAATCCCATCCGGTGTCACAGGGCTGAACATGAAGATAGGTGGTATCATCCAGCACCAGCAGGGCCTCCCGGTACTCGGCGCTGGGCTGGGATACTTCTTCCGCAGCCTGCTGGGGTGCCTGCTCCGGTTCCGGGGCGGCGGTCAGGTCAATGCCGCGCTCCTTGCAGATTTCCTTGTAGTGCCGTTCAATGTCGTTAATCAGCTGGCAGGAGGTCTTGTTGATGGTCTCCAGACTGGCCCGCAGCTCCTTCAGCTCCTTGTCCTTGGACCAGGAAGCGATGTAGCCGAAGCTGTTCTCGCCGGTCTGGATACCGAAATATTGGCAGACCGCATAGGAAATGCTCTCGGCCTCCACTTCCTCGGTGTTGCGGTTCTTGGCGGCCTGTTTCACCGCCATCAGATCTTCCTCCACCTCCAGCCGCCACTCAAACTGATTCTCGTCCACATAGCGCCAGCCATCCTCGGCGGCGGCCTGTTCCGCCTCCGCTTCGGTGGTAAAGTCCAGGCGATAATCGTGCTTGACGCCGCCCTCACTCACCATCACGATCTTCCAGGCCGGCTCCGCCTCATACTTTTTGGGGTCATGGAGCTTGCTGTGAGCGGTCTCATGGACGGCGGCGGAAATGGTCTGCACCTCGCTCATGCCTTCCCGGATGGCGATGCGCTGCTGATCGGAGGAAAAATAGCCGTCCATGTTCGCGGCCATCGGCTCAAACTCGATGGGAACCGGGGCGGAGCGCCGCACCGCCTCCAGAAACGCCTCATAGTGCGGCACCGTCCCGGACAGGCTGGAGGCCAGCTCCGGCAGAGGCTTTCCGTCCGTCTGCGAAACATCAAACACCTTGACCGGGCGGAACATGGGGATTTCGATTTCCTTTTCCTCCATGACCGCCTTGCCATCCGCATCCAGAATAGGAGCCTGGGTATCCGGGTCGCGCTTCATTTCCTCGATTTTCTTTTTGTAGGGCGTGGGGGCGATGATGGTAATGCCATGCTCACCCTTTTTCACATGGCGTTCAAACTGGTTTTTCCATTTGTTGAACCCGGCCACCAGGGTGGCGTCCGGGCGCTGCATATAGATGAGCATGGTGTTGTTGACCGAATATCGGTGGAACTTGGACATGACGGACAGGTAGCGCATATACTTTTCGCTCTCGAACAGCTCCTTGATACCCTGTTCAATGCCCGCCGTGATTTCCTGCAACCGCTCCCGGTTGGTGGGCTTATCAGCCATGATTTTCACTCTCCTTTCCAAATTGGCGATTTCTGATTGATATTCGGCAATCCACAGCTTTTGTTCCTCCAGGCCGTCCTCCAGGAAAAAATCCAGCAGATAGCCCGTGTAGTCCTTTTTCTGAATTGCCTCCATAAAACGGGGATGGGGATTTTCTTCCGGCGTTTTGGGGGAATAGTCGGTTTCCCACTTGCGGAGCAGATGATAGTAGTCCGCCAGGACACGAAAGGCATGGTCCCGATCCTCTTTGAACTTCTGCGCCTCGGTTTTCTGCCGGTCATAGCGCCTCCGGGGAGGGGCCTGACTGTCATAAGCCAGGCCAAAATCCTGGGACAGCTTCTCAGCGGCCTCCTTGGGAGACAGATTGTAGAGCCGTGCGGTGAAGTCGATCACATCGCCGGTAGCTCCGCAGCCGAAGCAATAGAAGTATTCCTCGTTCAGCTTCATGCTGGGATTTTTGTCATCGTGGAACGGGCAGCAGGCCATACCGCTCCGGTTGACCTCGATCCCATACATCTGCGCCGCTTCCCGGACGGTGACGGACTGCTTGACGGCCTCAAAGACGCTCTCGGCCATGCTTACTCGCTGCCCTTCTTGGGGGTGGGCGGCCTGTACCCGGCAGCCTTGGCCCGTTCACTGGCCGCCTTGCGGCGCTCGGCGCTGTACGGCTCCCGGACGGACACGCAGCGTTTGGGAACCGTGAAGGTCTGTCGGTCCTTTTTCACGATCTGGTCCGGGTATTTCTCCGCCAGTCGCCGCAGTTTTTCCAGCAGTCGGGGGTCATGGGTATAGACCTCGGCGGCGGCCTCGGCCTGGTTGTAGAGGATGATGGTTTCCTGTTCATAGAGGGAGAGCTTCATCGTTTGCCGCCTTTCTGCCGGTCAAAGGCCAGCTTGAAATTGGCGTACTTCCCATCGTCCTCCAGCACTACGGTGGCGTCGTAGGTCTTGCCGGTTTTCTCGGAGTACAGGCCGGTCACATGGGCGCGGCCATCTTTGAGCAGCGCCGTCACGACGGCCTTGGTGGGCTGCTTGCGCTTCAGCTCCCACCACTTGTTGTTTTTCCAGATAGCAAATTTGCAGCCCTCGTTCTGGCAGAAGAACCCCTTTTGCAGCTCCGCCACATCGCCGCCGCAGCGGGGGCATTTGCCCACCACTTCGCGGGGCGGCGTGAACAGGTACTCGGTCCCCTTGATGACCTGATAGGTCCTCACCAGCTCCTGGAGCATGGCGCTGATCCCGGCCATGAAGTCCTCC
>ENA-OPNB01002507-OPNB01002507.1-human-gut-metagenome-genome-assembly--contig:-NODE-2507-length-10400-cov-3.122088_pt1 | contig 10400 bp, 15 predicted proteins | sample MGYA00241528_ERZ501754 | MGnify/ENA primary metagenome ERZ501754 (study PRJEB25962, sample SAMEA2042646) | human gut metagenome | biome: human gut; feature: human-associated habitat; material: faeces... | reverse complement strand
GGACGGACTCGCGAGCCATTTAGCGTCGTTTCGGGGAATATCTCTTGATATTTTTCATCATCGATAATCCGCTGAACGTCACGATTAAAACGCTGTGATAAATCTGCGCTGTAAGACGTAGCGATTATCTGAAGATCGGGAAAACGCCCGAAGGCATAGGCAGGGAAGCGGCGGGAAACCAACTCACTTTTACCGCTTCTCGGAGGCATGGTAATAATCAACCGAGGAGATTTCCTATCGGCGACAGCCTGTAAAAAGTCATCAAGAGCTGTGCATATCTCACGATGAACCCATCCCATTAGGTAATCAGGTTTGGTGTACGTAGTGAAATAAGCGAGCGATTTACGTGCCTTAGCTAGTCTGATCTCCTGTATCGTTGGAAGCCGCATTCACAATACCCTCCAGCGCGTCTAACTGTTCCAAGGTGAGCTTGCTTAGATCCAGCTGGTTAACTTTATCGACCTTGACCGGTTCACCGTCTTTTCCAGTGATCTCCTTCCTGTCAGTCTCCTTCCACCCACAGCGACTCTTCATGTAAAAAATGGTCGCTGCCGGATTCCCCTCTCGAATGAGAGCCATCAACTTTCCGCCAACAAAGGCGTTTGCCTTAGCCTTTCCCTTTTTTATAGCGGTCGCAAAATTCGCAAAATCTTTTTTTCGATTCTGTAGGGTTCGATAACTGATCCCGAGCGCGAGAGCGATCTCCTCCTCGTTGTCACAAACCTGAGCCAGTTGTTCAACCTTCTCTAGGTCAATCTGAATGCGTGGACGAGTCCGCTTCTTTTGAACTTTTTCTTCCATGCCTTCAACCTGCCTTTGGTTAACCGGTCATATCGATGATCTTCTGAATTAGATCCTCGGGTCCGAAACTCTTAACGAAATCCTGAACCTGCTCTTTGTATTCGATCGGAATTGAGAGCGTCAGATTAAAGCTGTCTGCCTCGGGTTCATCTTTTTCCGGTTCTTCCTCAGCGGGTTCGGTAGTTCCACACAACAAAGCATTCAGCTCCTCGTCTGAGAAACCGGTGACTGGCGACAAATCTGTATCCTGCAATTCCTGCAGCTCAATTCTCAAGAGATCAATATCCCAACCAGAATTAAGAGCAATTCGATTGTCTGCGAGGATAAAGGCTCTCTTCTGAGCCTCAGATAATCCGGTTAATTCAATTGTCGGTATTACCTTCAGTCCGAGCTTCTTAGCCGCCTTCAGGCGTCCATGTCCGGCAATCACTCCACCCTGTTCATCAACCAGGATAGGATTGTTGAACCCAAATTCCTTGATCGAACTGGCGATTTGATTCACCTGTTCCTCAGAATGCGTCCGGGCATTATTTGCGTACGGAATCAAGTCATTGACCGGCCTGTAGAGAATTTTGAGTTCAGATTCTTTCATAGCTTTAAAAAGGTGCGCCCAGCATTTTCAGCCGAGCGCACTCCAACCAACCCCAAGGAGATAGTTTGTTAAGGCGGTTTTCTCCGCCATTCTCGTCAGGAGAATTAGAAATCCAGCGGAGTGAGCATCTTCCCGTTGGGAATCTAGGCTTGCTGGATGTTGTAAATGGCTCGGTGCTTAAGCCCACCGAGAGGCTGGCGGTTTGTCGATAAACGTTGTGGACAACAATGAAACCGCAAGAGAAATCAAAGAGCCAAGCAACCCAAGATAATTGACAGAATCAACATGAAATTGATTGTCCGGAGTGCATAGCCTCGTCTGTTATGGATGGCATTAAGTGCATCGATTGAGCGCTGATACTGTTTGAGCAAATCCTTCTGGACGGATAGAACTGGCACATCATCTTGGTAATGAGTGTTCAGCCATCTCAGGTAATCCTTGCAGATTCCGGAAGGATAAGCAGCGCCGCTTGAAAAGATAATCGACATCAGCAAGGACGCAAACCCTAAAGCAGCGGAAACAACTGCCAGCCACAACCTCCAGCCTTGGAAGAAATGGTTGTCGAATAGATAAAACAGGACACCGAGAACCACGACGCAGAAGCCTTGGTAGAAGGCTAGCCGCTTGGTTTGCTCCGGAAGCTCGGCGATAATTTTTCTATCCAGTTCGGCTTTGGCGGTATCGATAAGGATGGATGCAGTCTGGATGTCGTACTTATTAGGTTCGATCATAAAAGTTCCGTTGTTGACCTCTGAGAGGCAACAGATAACAAAAAAGCCCCGGAATCGGAGCTCTCGTATTCGCCTGACTTAACCCTCAGTGTCTCGTTCTCTTCGGACACACCGGTTCCTCCGCAAGGAACCGTCATCTTTAAGCCTTTAGGCGGCCTGGCAAACAGGCTTGAAATTGTCTACTTGTGACTATACACCAAAAAGAAGCCCCTCGGGCTGGAGGGGCGGAGTTTCAAATTTCGATTGTTAGGCAGCGTGCGTCAACGCCCAATACTTGTAACAGTCGAGGTCTTTGACTGAAAACCCGAGATCGTCGAGCGAACGTTCAAGCTTTACAAGATTTAAATCGTTCACCGCGTCCCACAGCTTACTTGCGTCCGGTACATCCAAAGCCTGCATGACCCGCATTGCCTGCATTAGAGGTTTTCTGAAAAGGTAGCGCTGGTAGTAGCAGAATGTTTGTAGAATCTTCAAAAAGTCCGCGTCAACAACGTATCTTTGCGGCTTCTCGGTCTCGGTAGGCTCAGAGGCTGGTACTTCAGGCACGCTCAAGTCAACAACTTCAATAAAACGCAGGCAGTCCTCGAATTGCGACTGTTTGAGTTCTGTGTAGCGTGGGATTTGGTAGCGTACCTTGATCGCGCGGTAGATCGTCTGATAGTACACAGCCGTTTTCTTTGCGCGTCTTGCTACTGCCTGTTGGATTGCAACCTGCTGCGCGTTGGTGATGGTATCGCCACTCTCGATTTGCTTTTGCGCTCTTAGTTGAGCTTCCATTCGCTCGAACTCATCGTAAAAGGCACATTTGAAGTCGAGGGCCTTTGCGCCTGTGAAACCCATGGCGAGGATACTGAAGCCCTTACGGTCCATCCAGTAAAACGGAATTTTGCGCATCGTTGCGCCTAACTTTTTGATTTCCTGCGTGAGCGAAAAATTCCGCTCACGTTCAAATTCGGGTTTAAGTCCGACGAGTTTACGAATAGATTCGAGAACATCTTTATGTTGTTTGCCAAAGTACTCGGCAACCTTGATGCTAGATGTAACCGGACGGCCTTCAATAACCGTGAAGGCATTGGCATTAATGAGATTTGACATTAAAGTCTCCATTGAGTTTAAAAACTTGCGCCATCCGCCAAGATGGTGAGCAAGGCTTAAGGGTTGGCGGACCGCCTCAATGGATACGGCCAGTCTTTCGACTGCCCTCAGCCTCGCTCATAAGAGACTTTTAAAGGAGGTGGCGTTTCGCCATCCCCTTGCAATCAGCTATAAAAAAACGCCTTACGGCGACTGATCGCCATTGAGATCGGGCCGCCAAGCCCGCGCTGTTGTTCAACAGCGAGGTCAGTATAGCGAGACTCCGAGAAAAAATAAATAGGTTCATCTTAAAAAGCATCTTTAACCTTCCTTTCGTTGATTTGTTCGAAATATCGAATTCGAAAAGCGAAAAATATCAAGGCATCTTCAGTCCACCGATCAAGCTTTCTCCGCTTGATGTTCCAGATTCGCTTACCTGCCTTGCTCAATGAAGACTGGGAGCCAAACACATATAGCAGAACAATCAGTTTCGCTGTCCGGACATTCAACCCATGGGTTCCGATAGAGAGAACTTCGGTTCCCGGCGCCGAGAAGTTTTGCCAAACGACATTGAGAAAATCCGCGTCCCTCATGTCGACTTCGCGGGCCTTCATGCCGCTGTTGCCATCATCCTCTGTGTAGTCCTCAGAGAAATCCGTCTTGTTTCTTGTCAGTGCGAGAGCTCTCTCTACCGCGTAAGCAATTGAGACGTTTTTAACAACACGATCACGATATGCCCGGCGCCAGTTGTCCAAACGAGGTCTGAGATCGTCAATGAGTTTTTGTTCTGTTTCTGTCATCCAAGAGTCCTGAGATAGCTGAACAAGCAGCAGAGATAAGCAATTCCAAAGGTGGACAGCACCAGCGTTTTCACTTTTTTCCGGAGCTTATCTCGAGGCTCCAAAAAATCCTCGATCCATCGAAGGATCCATAGGAGTGCAAAAGTCGCGACATAGACAGTCATAGTCCAAAAAACAATTCCCTCTATGCTAATAGGCCTCGACATTCCAACCCCCTCCTTCTTTCTTTGGTTTCGGCGTGACGATGAACAACGGAATCGGGCACTCATCAGCGCAGACCTTGCATTTCACTTTTGCATCTTCTTGGAAGATCCTCAGAGACCCCTTAACTTCATGAAGCTCTAACGTTTTATCCGGACGCATGACCAAAAAATCAGGCGTGTATGAGCATCGGTTTGAGGCAATCTTCCATGTGAACCGCTCGAACCAGTATTTGAGAATTAACCCAGCGTTTTTCTGTTGTTCAAGGTAATCTCGATAGGCGGCTTCGGTTCGGTTCATTTCACCGACCTTGAGCCTGCCTTTTGCTTGTAAAAACCTTTTCATTTATCCCTCCTGATGGATTTGTGTTGTTTGGTTGAATTCTTTGATGCTGTTTCCAGAACATTAGAGTTCCGTTGAGCGATGATCTGAGCGTGTGAAGGCCAACGTTCAAACTGCGAGAAGAAGTCTCTCCTGCGTTGAATTTGATCGTCTCCCGCTTGTTCAAACACTGAGCATCGAGCAAACGAGACCGGATAGCACTCGATGCCGGCGCCTTTATCCGGATGATGGCAGTAGACGTTCATGTCTCCGAAAGAGGCCTTTGGCGGGCGCCGAATGTTTCCTGCTGGATCGATCCAGTAGCTTTCGGCAAACTTGCAGTACAGACAGCAGCCGGTCATGATCAATCCTTATTCTGTAGCCACAAAATAAATGCGATTAACAAGGACGCCACGCAGCACATAGAAAGATAAGCAACGTCCTCAAGATCAAAATTCATGTCTTTTCTCCCGTCCGATTTCAAACGCAGCTCTCACCAGTAGCCCAAACAGCTCCAGATTGACGAAGACCACCGGCGCCAAAATGATCATCAGCAACTGCCATGCACTCTCTGACATAAGACCTCCTAAAAGTAGGGTTCAGGCGCCGGCTCTGACTGTGTTAGCTCCAGCCACGGCCTCACCGGAACACGCGTCCACGATGTGCAGAAATTCAGACTGGCGTTGTCTCTCCAAAGCTTGATGAACCCCTCCCACGCCCCGTTTCTCTGCTTGCACAAGTTCAGGACAAAATCAGGCTTGGTGTCATCAACATCCTTTCCCTCTGCCTTTTTCTGAATCTTGGAGATATCACGAGCCAACACAAAAACGTTGAATGCAATGTTGGTGATATTGGAGCTTCCCTTAATGGATTCTTTCGTCGCAGAATCAAACACCGAATAGGTTTTTGAACCGCCGTCTCCACGCTTTCGGCAATGTGCAACTACCACAATGTGGACGTTGTTGACCTTTGCAAACTCGACCAGTTTGCCCATAACGTAGTCGGTTTCTTTCTTGTCCATATCGTCTCTAACGCACATCATCAGAGAATCGACAAAGAGGATGTTCGATTTGTAGTCTTGGACGGCGGAATCCAGCAGGCGCAGCAGTTCATTAGGCGTGACTTTCCGCTGCAAGTCGCAAATTCGCATTTTTGAGGCAAATTGTCGAAAAAACAGATCGACATCCGGCGCTTCAATCTTTCGCTTGTCCTGACTGCAAACTGTCTGCATGAGCATGCGTTCAATCGTTCTAACCGGCGCCATCTCAAAAGAAGCGATGTACAGAGAGGCTCCGCAAGAAATGAGGTGAAGTCCGATCTGCCCAAGCAGAAGAGATTTTCCGGAACCGTTTTCACCGGCCAATACCGTCAGTTCTCCAGGACGAAATTCAAAATCGATCGGCCGGCCGATGCAACCTTCATTAGTCTGTGTGAAGGGAAGCGTGAACTTGGACACATGGGTCTTCTTCGCGTCCAGATAGTTCTGGAAGTCATTCTTAAACTCGAGAACATCTTTGTTGATGAAAAACTCAGGTGTCTTGCACGCCCTGCTCTCGTAGTCTGCGAGCGATGTTTCTATTTCTGCCCCGCCCGTCGGATCGCCCCAATAGCCATCAAGCTCAGGCGAAACGCTTGTATTTTTTGGATTCATAGTCAAATTTCCATGCAATCAGTTGTTTGTTTTTGAACATCACCGAGACGACAACGGCGGCGGGTAGGGATTTGGGAATTTCGAGCATCCAACGACGGACGGTTTCTCTGAGTTCGGGCGTATCGTCGACATCGATAAAGTCGATCAGAACAGTCTTACCTCGGAGAAATTCGGCCTTGATGTGATTAGGTTCGTCGCAGAACGTAACAGTATCGTCGGAACCTGAGGACGTCTTCTGGGCAGCACCTCGATTTCATCCTCATAAATCGCATCAGCTTGGTAGAGCGCCAGTTCGCTTTCAGTCAGCCGAGGAAAGAAAACCAGCTGAGTAGTTGTAAACGCATCAGGATGCTCGTAGAACGTTCTGCCCTGATCATCTCGAACAACGGCGGCAGCGGCAAACATCATTTCTGCTCCCTATGATCTGGCAAGTCCTTAATGTCGAATGCATTCATTCCCGCATGGAGCTTTTCGATGAACCTGTCTCTAGCACCGATCGAGTACGTAACCGGAGGAAGCTCCTTGTTGTATTCGGCAGCCGTGACCCACACCGCATTGGGGTTTTTCCATTCGTCTTTAACGTAGTCCGCCTTAAAACCAGTCCATCCTTCGGCTAAAACCCGTTCGATAGCCTCGGTCATGGTCCATCCTGCTTTTTTGCATTCGGTCTGCATGAGCTTGAGAGCGTACGAGTTGAACGGCTTTTTTATCGCCTTACGGTGTGCAAGGAAATCATTCCAACGGTCAATGGGAACGTCATCGGGTTTTTGAAGTCCAGACGGTTCATTTTTGACCTTTTCACTTTTCCGAACCTTTTCCGTTTTGGAAACAGTTGGCTGAGTGTCTTTCTCTTCTTCTGCATTCAAAAGCGGAAGTTCTTCCTCTGTTGGATCGGTTTTTGAAAAAGAAGATTTTTCAGATACACGCCCCGCGAAATCCTCAGAGACTTCCGGATGTTTTTCGCTCTTTTCGGTGCGTGTATATGTTTCTTGTTCTTGTTCTTGTTCTTGTTCTTGTTCTTGTTCTTGTTCTTGTTCTTGGCTTCGGAGGGCCTTTGAAGGGGCTTCTATGGGGCTTGCAGAGGTCTTATTTTCGTCTTGTGTTTGGCTAGAAAACTCTTTGAAATCAGGTGCCGGGATATCCTTGAACCCAAGGTTAAAACACTCGTTATATTCTTTAATAAACAGGTACTTAAAGTTTTCTGGCATAGATTCAATTGCCGTCTTAATGCCCGTTACTCTTTTGTCTGTTGGCTTTAATTCCTGTGCAATCTGGAATAACGCCATCTTTTTAACGAACACATACTCGCTTTCATAGTCGTAAATGGCGAAATCTTCCCTTTGAAGGGTCTCCAAAGCCTCTCGAATACCCTTTAAAGGCCCTTGGAAGGGGCTTGGAAGGGGCACCGAAGGGGCTTCTAACGGAAGACCAGTTTCTGCTGAGATTTGACACAGCGGACAATAAAAGACTCCGGTCATGTCATTGTTCGGACAAGAGAGCAGATAAGCCGCTACCAATTTGGCCGAAATATCGCCTCTTAGTTTCCTACCTGTCTTCCCTATCCAGAATTTGGGTGTAATGCTCGAATATTTACGCATTTTTTAGCGCTCCTATTCAAATGGAAGAAATCCGATCGGCAATAACTCTCTTTGCATCATCCCAAGGAAAATCAGGCCGCAGCTCTTCCATCTTCACTGCACCTTTCGTGAACTGTTCGATTTTTGCGCAGTGACGGGAAGGGATAGGACGTTCATTCCTAATCCAATTTGAAATATTTGAGGCTGGAACACCTAAAAAATCAGCCAATGCCTTCTTGGACGGCGATCCAGTCAATTCAAAAAATTCAGCAAGTTTCATAAAAACCACCATTACCTATTTGGTTAGATTTTATCATTATCTAATTGATAAGTGTCAATTATCAATTTGGTAATCTGTGCCTAAGGAGATAACTATGAAAACAGTTGCTGAAATTCGTCGAGACAACTTAAACACGCTCGTTAGCAGAGCTGGTTCCCTTGCGGAGCTAAACGAACAGTTGGGCAGGAAACGAAATCATCCTTCGCTCGGCCAGATAAGAAACCGATCTGATAGAGGAAATGGAACGTTTTACGAAATGGGCGACAAGCTGGCCCGTGATATCGAAGAAAAATTAGGTCTCAGTTATGGCTGGATGGATACCAACCACACTCCCGACGACTGGCCAGATGACAACATCATCAACTTGAAAAGAATCAACATCCAAGCCTGCTGCGGGTCAGCTGGAATCCAGAATTACGAGGATGATGCCTTCGTTGAACAAATCCAGGTCTCACGTCCTTGGTTCCAAGAAAACATTAGCAAGATTAGAGAGCAAGGATATGAACTCATAACCGCCTCTGGAGATTCAATGGAGCCAACCTTTAGAAATGGCGATTTGATTGTGGTAGACCGTCAAGACAGAGATCTTAAGCGGGACGGTGTTTTTTGCGTTCTAGTAGATGGAGACCTGTATGTAAAGCGCGTTCAGCGCATCCCCGGGGCTGTTCTTTTTATTTCGGACAATTCCCTTTACAGGCCATTTGAGATTCCCATCAAAGAAGTTGAATTTAGGCTTCAAGTCTTAGGTCGCGTCGTCAACTCCATGAACCTCAAAAGGTACGACTGAACGGATAGCAGGAGCCGATATGGAACTTCCCTTGCTGAGAACTTTGGAAAAAATCTGCAAATATTATTAATTGGAGAAATGTGCTATGACAGAACAATTTCTTTCTTGTGATGCACCATTAGTCGTTGAGTATCTGAATGCAATCAATAGGTCTTCTTGCCCCTGGTGCAAAAGTAACGACTGGAGCATGATCACAGAGAGCTCGGCCATGTGCGTAGGAGAACCAGCATTGGAAATGTCCAACTCCGTCAGGTATACAACTCCCCCTGTTACTGAAGGAGTGAGAGACGCAAAATTTATCCTGAAGCCCTCAGATGAGCCTCCTAGTGTTTACATGCGTTTGAGATGCAACGTTTGCAGCTGTGAATTGAGGTTCGACTATTTCCAGTTAATTAAAAGGGCTAAAGCCTGGAAAAATAACCAAGAAAGGTAAACGCAATGGAAGCCGATCAGGGGAATAAGATAAAATTAGCTCAAAGAGATCAAGACTCGGTGGGCGTAATGATGGGGCATGAGACTCGTCTAGGGTACATAGAAGGCAAGCTGGAGAGCTTTGCGACGAAAGCAGACATAAAAGACCTAGAAGGAAAGATAGCGCTTATCGAAGAGCGTTTGCAAACAAAAATAAAGGATGAAATCAACAAACAGACAAAATGGATAATCGTGGGTATTTGGGTTCCGTTTATTCTTGCTGTTTTAGGATGGCTGATAACTCATTAACGATGAGAATGGATTGTCTGCCTCCTTTTCTATGTGACCTTGAAGTGAATTTTTTCTTTAATTTCAATTTCTCCAATAATTTCTGAAGTAACTCTCTTTATGATATTCGGGCTTTATGACTACTAGTACAAAAAATCCTATCGAAAGAAGAACTTTTCTTCTTTACGGAACCCCGGGCGACGGTCCTCTGGTGATTGTTTTAGTTCAAGATGAGACAATGTGGCTTACTCAGCGCCAAATGGCAGATTTGTTTGGAGTGACCCCGCAGACAGTTACTCGCCATTTGCAAAACATTTTCGAGACTAATGAGTTGGACCCGGAGGCAACTTGTACAAAAATTGTACAAGTTCAAACTGAGGGGGATAGAAAGGTCGAAAGAGAATTAACGTATTACGATCTGGATGCTGTAATTGCTGTTGGCTATCGCGTTAACAGCAAACAGGCTACACGGTTTCGCCAGTGGGCAACTCAAGTTCTTAAAGAATACATCATCAAAGGATTCGCCCTAGATGATGATCGTCTAAAACAAGCGAAGACTGTTCTTGGAAAAGACTACTTTCAAGAATTGCTGGAACGAGTTCGCTCCATCCGAGCAAGCGAACAGCGGATCTGGCTTCAAGTTACTGAAATATTCAAGGAATGCAGCATCGACTACGACAGTCATTCATTGGAAGCAAGACGCTTTTTTGCAACTGTTCAGAACCGTTTTCACTTTGCCATCAACAATCAAACTGCCGCCGAGATTATTCATGCCAGAGCAGACCACACGAAGCCTCACATGGGTTTGAAAACGTGGTCTAACAGCCCGGAGGGCTAATGGCTAGCCATTGAATATCTAATCAAACCTATACATACTCAGCTTCCT
>ENA-OPNB01002499-OPNB01002499.1-human-gut-metagenome-genome-assembly--contig:-NODE-2499-length-10422-cov-2.870647_pt1 | contig 10422 bp, 11 predicted proteins | sample MGYA00241528_ERZ501754 | MGnify/ENA primary metagenome ERZ501754 (study PRJEB25962, sample SAMEA2042646) | human gut metagenome | biome: human gut; feature: human-associated habitat; material: faeces... | reverse complement strand
GGGGGAGGCGGCGCGCTGCCGCCGGACTGCCCCATCTGCTGCGACAGATTTTGCGCCATGTTCATCACCTGCGCCATGGCGTCCGGATCGGAGAGCAGGGTATTCAGTTTTTCCTCCCACTCGCTCATCGTGACGCCCTCCCGCGGTTTTTATTTTTTCGCGCTGTCGTTGATGCGGTTCATAATGGCCATGCCCTCGGGACTTTTCATCAGGTTCGAGAGCATTGTGGCCAACTCTTTCGTGTTGCCCGCCGCGGCATTCTGCGCCGCGTGATTGAGCGCCGCGCCGCCATCCTGAGAGGTGAGCATCTGCATGAGCCTTTGCCCGTCGCCCGATTGCAGGAGCGACTGCGCTATGGCAGGATTGCGCTTGAACTTGTCGATGAGCTGCTGCGTGCTGTGATCCATAGCTGTGCCTCCGTTTCCTGTCTTTCAAGGCAGTATATGAGAGGGACGCGGCAGTTGTGCCGCCGCAGCGGCGAAATTTTTGAAAAATTTTCCGAACCCGTGAAAGAAAACGCCCTGCCCGCGCACATGTATGGTGTAAGGCCTTTGAGGAGAGAAACATATATGTTTTCAAACGAAGCATTTGCCCAAAATGCAGAAAAGTACATGGACACGGTCTTTCGCGTGGCCTACGGCTGGCTCAAAAACCCGGACGACGCCAACGATGTGACACAGGACGTATTGATAGAGCTGTACAAAACAGATAAGGCGTTCGAGTCGGACGCCCATTTGAAAAACTGGCTCATCCGCGTCACCGTCAATCGCTGCAAGATGCTCTTCCGCTCGCCGTGGCGCCGGCACGAGGACATCGACGACTACGCCGAGACATTGTCCTTCGAGCAGCCGCGGGACGGCGAGCTCTTCAAAGCCGTGATGGCGCTCGACAAAAAATACCGTGTGCCGCTGCTGCTCTTCTATTACGAGGGGTATACAACGGCGGAAGCCGCGTCGATGCTCGGCATTCCCGAAAAGACCGTCAGCACAAGACTTTACCGCGCAAGGGCGAAGCTCAGAACGATTTTGGAGGAGGAGTAAAGCAATGACAGAAAAAGAGAGATTTCAACGCGCGTTCGCGCCGCTGCACGCCTCCCCGGACACGATGACGGAGGTAATGAAGATGACAGAACGGAAAACGAAACGGCCCGCGCTGCGCCGCGCGGCGACCCTTGGCCTCGCGGCCGCGCTCGTGCTGGCGCTCGGCAGCGTCGCCTATGCCTCGGATCTCGGCGGCATCCAGCGCACGGTGCAGCTCTGGCTCAACGGTGAGATGACGGATGCAACGCTGACGGTGAAAAACGGTCACTATACCGTCAACTATACCGACAGCGAAGGAAACGAGCGCGAGCGGAGCGGCGGAGGCGTCGCCTTCGAGCCGGATGGCACGGAGCGGGCACTGACGGAGGAAGAACTCTTTGAGCACCTCAACGAGCCCGAGGTCGAAGAGCGCGAGGACGGCACGGTCATGGTCTACTACCTCGACCAGAAGCTCGACGTCACGGACAAGTTCGACGAGGACGGCGTCTGCTACGTGCAGCTTGAGGGCGGCGAAAAGACGATCTACATGACCATCAAGCGCGGCAACGGCTACGCAACGAGCACGACAAAGTACATCCTGCCCAACGAATTCAACAACTGAAAGAAAAACGAGAAAGGTTCCGCACAGCGATGCTGTGCGGAACCTTTCTCCTATTGGGGAAAGCCTCGCAGAGTTTCGTGCCCGCAGGCACGAAATAAAATCAGATCGTTTTTCGCCGCGGCGTGTACGTGGTGAAAAACACCTCTCGCGGAGCGTGTGTCGAGCTGCCATATTGGTGGCGAGGCACGGAGCGCAGCGCGGCCTTCTCCAAAAAGCGGCAAAGCCGCTTTTTGGAAGATATTATTTCTGCGCCTTGCCGTAGTCGCAGTCTTTTCTGAGCGGGCAGCCGTCGCAGTTGGCTTTGCGGGCGGTGCAGCGGTCGCGGCCGAACAGCACCAGTCGGTGGCAGAAGTCGTTCGACTCCTCCGGCGGCAGGATGGCGCGCAGCTGCTTTTCGACGCTCAGCGGGTCCTTGCTGCCGTCCGTCAGGCCGAGGCGGCCCGTGATGCGGATGCAGTGCGTGTCGCACACGTAGGCGGGCTGGCCGTAGATGTCACCGAGGATGAGGTTTGCCGTTTTGCGCCCGATGCCGGGGAGGGCTGTGAGCTCCTCCATCGTGCCGGGGACCTTGCCGCCGTACTTTTCGAGCAGAATTTTCGCGCACTCGACGATGTCCTTCGACTTCGTGTTGTAAAATCCGCAGGAGCGGATCGCGTCGCCGACCTCTTCATACGTCGCGTTCGCGAAGGCCTCGAGCGTCGGGAACTTCTGATAGAGCGACGGCGTGACCATGTTCACGCGCGCGTCGGTGCACTGGGCGGAAAGGCGCACGGCGAACAGAAGCTCGTAGTCCTTTTTATATTCGAGCGAGCAGCGCGCGTTGGGGTAGAGGACCTTCAGTTCCTCCACGATGCGGCGGACGGCGGCTTTGGATTTCATGGCGAGACCTCCTGCGTTTCATCAATACTGCCGACAGTATAGCACAGAGACACGGAAAAATCGACAGAAAAAGTCTGTGCAGTGAAGAAAAAACGTGCTATAATCATTCCATCTGTGAAAAAGGAGGCTTGTGCGATGCGGCTACTATTCAAGCAGCGCTTTTTTTCGTGGTTCGACAGCTATGATATCTACGATGAGGACGGCAACACCGTCTTTACGGTCGAGGGCAAGCTTGCCTGGGGGCACTGCCTGCATATTCTGAACGCCGCGGGCGAGCACATCGGCACCGTGCAGCAGCGCGTGCTGACGTTTTTACCCAAGTTCGAACTCTACATCGGTGAGCAGTACTACGGCTGCATCTGCAAGGAGTTCACGTTCTTTACCCCGCGCTTTACACTTGAGTGCAGCGACTGGGAAGTGAACGGCAGTTTCATGGAGTGGGACTACACGATCGACAGCGCCTCGCGCGGCTGTATCGCGACGATCACGAAAGAGCTTTTTCATTGGACGGACACCTACGTCATCGACGTCGCCGACCCGCAGGACGCGCTGGGCGCGCTGATGGTCGTGCTGGCCATCGACGCGGAAAAATGCAGCAGGAACAACTGATATGAGTGAAAAGAGGCCTTTGGCGGATGAGATCCGCCCGCTGACGCTCGACGAGGTCGTGGGGCAGAAGCACTTGCTCGGAAAAGGCGCGCTGCTGCGCCGGCTCATCGAGTCCGGCTCGAGCGCGAATATGATCTTCTACGGCCCGTCCGGCACGGGCAAGACGACGATCGCCAACATCATCGCAAACCGCACGAACAAGACACTGTACCGCCTGAACGCGACGACCGCAAGCTTACAGGACGTCAAGAGCATCATCTCCGATGTCGGTACGATGATGGCACCGGGCGGCATTCTGCTCTACCTCGACGAAATTCAGTATTTCAACAAAAAGCAGCAGCAGAGCTTGCTCGAATTCATGGAAAACGGCTCTATCACGCTGATCGCGTCGACGACGGAGAATCCGTATTTCTATGTTTACGGCGCGCTTTTATCCCGCTCGACAGTGTTTGAATTCAAAAACGTCAGCGCGGAGGAGACCATCCCCGCGGTCGAGCGCGCGCTCGGCATTTTGAAAGAGCGCAGCGAGCTGCCGCTCTCCTGGGAGGACGACGTGCCGCGTGTCATCGCGCAGCAGTGCGGCGGCGATGTGCGCAAGGCCGTGAGCGCGTGCGAGCTTTTATATGAGGCGGCGGACGTCACGAACGGCGAACTTTTGCTGAAAAGTGAAGACGCCTTACAGGTCGCACAGCGCAGTGCCATGCGCTACGACAAGGGCGGTGACGCGATGTACGACTGTGCAAGCGCGCTGATGAAGTCGCTGCGCGGCAGCGACCCCGACGCGGCGCTCCACTACCTCGCAAGATTTTTAGAGGCGGGCGATCTGGTCACGCCATGCAGGAGGTTACTCTGCTCGGCGAGCGAGGACGTCGGCATGGCCTATCCGCAGGCTATCGCCATCGTCAAGGCCTGCGTCGACACCGCGATGCAGCTCGGCCTTCCCGAAGCGCAGCTGCCGCTGGCGCAGGCGGCGGTGCTGCTCGCCACCGCACCGAAGTCCAACAGCGTGATCGAGGGCATCGGCGCTGCTTGGGCGGATGTGAAGGCGGGCAAGTGCGGCAATTTCCCGCGCTGCCTCCAGAATGTCCACGCCGATTCGACCGGCGGCGCGCAGGGGCAGAACTACAAGTACCCGCACGCCTACCCGAACCATTGGGTGAAGCAGCAATATCTGCCCGACGAGCTCAAAAACGTGCAGTACTACCGCTACGGCGACAACAAGGTCGAGCGCGCCGCCGCGCAGTACTGGGAAGCGATCAAGGGGTGAGCACATGGACCTGAGGTTGAACGATATTGTCGAAATGAAGAAGCCGCATCCCTGCGGCGAAAAGCTCTGGCTCGTGACGCGCGTGGGCATGGACATCAAGCTCAAATGCACGCGCTGCGGCCGCGAGGTGATGCTCCCGCGCGCCAAGGCGGAAAAGGGCATCAAGAAAATCGTAGAAAGGGAGGAACCCCATGAATAAGAAGACGAGAGCCGTTGCGATCCTGCTGGTCGCGGTGATGATCTTATCGCTCGTTGCATCGATGGTTATTCCGTATTTATAAAATACAGCGCGATAGCGCTGCACATTGCTTCCTGCGCGAGCGCGGGGGGGCGAGCGGCGTGCGCGCCGCGGCACCAAAGGGGGTATTCTCTTTCCGAAGAGAATACCCCCTTTGAATCCCCCAGAGAAAGGCGAGGGGCCTTACCCCTCGACCCTGCACATTGGCAGTCTGTAGCTTGAAGGACTGCACGCGCTGCGCAGTGAGGGTGCGGTGTACATGGCTTCGCCATGAATCTTCTGCAAGTCGTTACAGATATCAGCCGCGCCTTGCTATCGTGAGGCGCGAGTGACGGTAGTTGGGCGGCAGACTGCGTACGGAATGCGGCATTACTGCGCTCGCCGCATTGATGAGACTGGCGGTAGACGGGAATTACTGCGCACTTCTACAAGATGGGCAGAGCGGCAGCGGATAATAGAAGAAAATCAAATCGTATAGCAACAAAAAATAGCAGGCACCCGATTCGGCAAGCGCCGCAGCTCTTCAAGCTGCTCGCTTGCAATGTCAAAACCTTTCTCTTGGGGGATCAAAAGGGGGAGGTTCTCTTTTGTGAAAGAGAACCTCCCCCTTTATCCGTCCCCTGCGCGGCGCAGGGAACCAAATCCGTTTTCTAAAGGAAAGTAATTATTTTTTCATCGCCGCAGCGGAAGCATCGAGCTTCTCAATGAGCGCCTTGAGCTTCTCTGCATCGGCGCGGGCGCCGTTGACGACCGCCTCCGGCGCTTTGGCGAGGAATCCCTCGTTTTTCAGCTTGTTCTCGATACCGGCAAGCTGCTTTTCGGCGTTCGCTTTCTCCTTGGCAATGCGCGCAAGCTCCTTTTCAAAATCGACCAGCTCTGCGAGCGGCATGAAGATACGCGCGGCATGGGTGTCGACCTCGACCTTGCCGTCGGCGTCGATGGCGGCATCGGCGGGCACGATGGTCACATCGCTGGCAGAGGCCAGACGCGTGAAGAACGGGATACCGGCGCTGAACGTATCGGCGTGCGCGGTGGCGACGGTATAGTGCACCTTCTTCGACGGCGCGACATTCATCTCGTTGCGGCGGGCGCGGATGGCGGTGATGGCCTCGATGACGGTCTGCATCGCCTCTTCCTCAGCAGGGAAGCTGAACTTTTCGTCGTATTCCGGCCACTTCGAGAGCATCAGGAACTCGCCCTCGTGCGGAAGCGCCTGCCAAATTTCTTCCGTGATGAACGGCATGAACGGGTGCAGGAGCTTGAGCGTCTCGATGAGGACATAGCAGAGGACGTTCTGTGCGTTCTCGCGCGTGATCTGATCGTCGCTGTTGAGGCGGTTCTTCGTCAGCTCGATGAACCAGTCGCAGTAGTTATCCCAGATGAAGTCATAAATTTTTGCGGACGCGACGCCGAGCTCGAAGGCGTCCATGTTGTCCGTGACCTCGCGGATGAGCGTATTGAGCTTCGAGAGGATCCACTTGTCCTCAAGCTCGAGCTTTTCGGGCAGCGCAACGTGGTCGATCGTCAGGTTCATCATCACGAAGCGGCTCGCGTTCCAGATCTTGTTGCAGAAGTTGCGCATCGCCTCGCACTTTTCGACGTAGAAGCGCATGTCGTTGCCCGGGGAGTTGCCGGTGATGAGGTTGAAGCGCAGCGCGTCCGCGCCGTACTTCTCGGCCATCTCCAGCGGGTCGATGCCGTTGCCGAGCGACTTCGACATCTTGCGGCCCTTGTCGTCGCGGACGAGACCGTGGATGAAGACGGTCTTGAACGGCTCCTTCTTCATCTGCTCCATGCCGGAGAAGATCATGCGCGCGACCCAGAAGAAGATGATATCGTAGCCCGTGACCATGACGGACGTGGGATACCAGTACTTGAGGTCGGGAGAATCGAGGTCGGGCCAGCCCATCGTGGAGAACGGCCATAGCGCGGAAGAGAACCAAGTGTCGAGCACGTCCTCTTCGCGCGTCAGGTGCTTGCAGCCGCACTTTTCGCACTCGGTGGGGTCTTCGCGCTTGACGTTGATGTGGCCGCACTCGTCGCAGTACCACGCGGGAATCTGGTGACCCCACCACAGTTGGCGGGAAATGCACCAGTCATGCACGTTTTCCATCCAGTTGATATAGGTCTTGGTGAAGCGCTCAGGCACGAACTTGATCGTGCCGTCGTTGACGACGCGGATGGCCTCCTTGGCAAGAGGCTCCATCTTGACGAACCACTGCGCGGAGATGAGGGGCTCGACGTCGTTGTGGCAGCGATAGCACGTGCCGACGTTGTGGGAGTAGGGCTCGGTCTTGATGAGGTAGCCCTGCTCTTCTAAATCCTTGACGATGGCCTTGCGGCACTCATAGCGATCCATGCCGTTGTACTTGCCGCCGTTTTCGTTGATCGTGCCATCGTCGGCGATGACGCGGATGACCTCGAGGTTGTGGCGAAGGCCGACCTCAAAGTCGTTGGGGTCGTGTGCAGGGGTCATCTTAACAGCGCCCGTGCCGAAGCCGATCTCGCAGTATTCGTCGCCCACGATGGGAATTTCGCGGTTCATAATGGGCAGGATGCAGGTCTTGCCGATCAGGTGCTTGAACTTCTCGTCCTCAGGGTTGACCGCAACGCCCGTATCGCCCATCATCGTCTCAGGACGGGTGGTGGCGACGACGATATCGCCGCTGCCGTCGGAGAGCGGGTAGCGGATATACCAGAGGTGACCAGGCTTGTCGACATACTCGACCTCCGCGTCGGAGAGCGCCGTCAGGCAGTGCGGGCACCAGTTGATGATGCGGCTGCCCTTGTAGATGAGGCCCTTATCGTAGAGCTCGCAGAACGTCTCGCGCACGGCCTTGGAGCAGCCCTCGTCCATCGTGAAGCGGGAGCGGGACCAGTCACAGCTCGCGCCCATCTTCTTCTGCTGCTCGACGATGCGGTTGCCGTACTTTTCCTTCCACTGCCACACGCGCTGTAAAAACTTCTCGCGGCCGAGGTCGTAGCGCGTCAGGCCCTCCTTGGTGCGCAGCTCCTCTTCGACCTTGATCTGCGTGGCGATGCCCGCGTGGTCGGTGCCGGGAAGCCACAGGGCGGAGTAGCCCTGCATGCGCTTAAAGCGCGTCAGGATGTCCTGCAGCGTCGAGTCCATTGCATGGCCCATGTGCAGCTGGCCGGTGACGTTCGGCGGCGGCATGACGATGGAAAACGGCTTTTTGTCCGGGTCGGGCTCGGCCTTGAAGCAGTCGTGGTCCATCCACATCTGATAGATGCGGCCCTCGACCTGCTGGGGCTCATAGATCTTGGGTAATTCTTTCATTGGTTTTCTCCTATCTTTTGAACAATATTGCTCTTATTTGATATTTGCGATGGGTTTTCCCGTCTTTTCGGCAATAAACGCGCGGAAGTCTTCAACGCTCCCGCCGCGGATAGTTCTCTTGTCATACGCCTGCGTATGGTGCGAGGACAGGGCAAAGACGAAGTAGCGCGCCGTCTCGGCGACAGCCACGATCTGGGCATAGGAAAACCGGCTTTCCGTCACACCCGTTGCCGAAACGTAGCCGTCCTCTTCAAACGTGGCGGCGGCGTGCTCCGTGCCCGGCAGCAGGCGCTTTCTCGCAAACCAGGCGTTGAGCCTGTCCTCGAAAAGGCTCACCAGAATGACCACCAGCATCGCCAGCAGCGTCACGACGCCGCCTGCGGTCGTGGCAAGAATTGTCAAAAGGCCGAGGATCAGCACGACTGCCGCAAAAATGTGCACGCGGCGGCTGCGCTTTTTGCGCACGGTTTTGCGCAGGCCCTTAGCCATGGCCGTCAGCGTTTCCATATTGTAGTCGGTCTCAAACTGTATGCCCATATTCGCTTCCTTTCATTAAAAAACGCCCTGAGCAGCTTTGACTGCTCAGGGCGATCAATGACCGTGGTACCACCTGGATTCCCGCATTGTGCGGACACTCATGCCTCTGTAACGGGAGTTCCCGTCCGGCTTACTCTCTTTTCAGCGCGGCAGCTCCAAGGCGACTTCCCCACATCCTGCACAAGGGCTTACACCGGCCGCCCTCTCTCTTCGCTTTCGGATGCGGATACTGCTCCTCTTCTTTGCATTTCTACGCTAAATCATACCGTTTTTTGTGCCGCTTGTCAACTCATTTTGAGGATTTCCTTCTTCAGCCGCACGATGATCCGCTTCTCAAGCCGCGAGATATAGCTCTGCGAAATGCCCATCAGGTCGGCGACCTCCTTCTGCGTCTTTTCCTCCCGTCCGCCGAGGCCGAAACGCAGCGTGATGATTTGCTTTTCCCGCGCAGTGAGCTTGTCGACCGCGTCCATCAAAAGCTGGCGGTCGACATCGTCCTCAATGGGCTTCAAGACAAGGTCCTCGTCGGTGCCGAGAATGTCGGAGAGCAGCAGCTCGTTTCCGTCCCAGTCGGTGTTGAGCGGCTCGTCAAAGCTGACCTCGGACTTCTGCGGCGCGGTCTTGCGCAGGTGCATGAGTATCTCATTTTCAATGCAGCGCGAGGCGTAGGTCGCGAGCTTGATGTTCTTGTCGCTGCGGTAGGTGTTCACCGCCTTGATGAGCCCGATCGTACCGATGGAGATGAGGTCTTCGATGTTGATGCCGGTATTTTCAAACCGGCGCGCGATGTAGGCGACAAGCCGCAGGTTGTGCTCAATGAGCGTGCCGCGCACGCTCTCGTCGCCTTCATCCATGCGCGCGATGAGCTCAGCTTCCTTCTCCCGCTCGAGCGGCGGCGGGAGCGTATCGCTGCCGCCGATGTAGAAGATCCCCCGCCGCGCGATGAGCCCCCAGTCGATGAGATAAAAGCGCAGTCTACGCCACAGCGTTTTGAGCAAGCTCTCCATACTTCTCCCCCTTTTCGCATCCTTCGCACCACAGTCCCGCATATGCACCGCCGTCGCCGAGCGGGTGCTCCGCCAGGGCAACGGCACGCGAGCCGAGTTTGATTTCGTCAACCGTTATTGCTTCACAGCGCAGCAGCGGCAGCGTTCCATCCGCATTGCCGACGCTGCAATACGCAATATGCGGCAGCGTCGCGGTCTCTTCTTCGCTGATGAGGTCTCCCAGTGCGTGACGGTCGATGACCGGCACGCCGAGGCCCGTCACAGGGTCACAGAGCGTGTTGCCCGTGTCGCGCAGCAGCCGCACGCGGGCCGTTTTTCCTCGATAGGCGATGACCACATCCGCCGTCTCGCTCCCTGTCCGCGCCGCGCCGTAGCGGAACACGACGGAAAGCAGCAAATACGACGTCCCCGCCGCGATCAGGAAGACGCCCCACGGCAGGTCTGCTGTCACCACGCCGCGCGCAAGGCGCGCCATCGACCCCAGACTCTGCCCTAAGAGCATCACCACGCCAGCGAGGCCGCACGAGGCAAGGAAAAACAGCAGCGTCAGCTTGACCGCCCGCCCACTGCCGCGATACGCCGCCGCGCCCATCAAAGCGAGCCCAAGCAGCAACAAAACGACGCTTTTCGGCAAAAAGAGCTGCACTGCCGCATAAATACCGCCGACCGCCGCGCCGAGCAAAAGTCTTCTCCGCGCGACTGTCCGCCCTGCGACTCTCGCCGCGCCGAACAACAACAGATAGTCGACGAGAACGTTAAACGCGAAGACGCTTTCTATGTAGATGACCATGGCACACCTCCCCCTGATGGGTTCTCATTATAGCTGTGACCCACCTGAGAAAAGGGCGAAAAAGCGCCGCTACGCTATCTTTTGTCCCAAAGGGCAGAATTGCAGCGCATGGCGCTGCATCGTTTCCCTGCGCCGCGCAGGGGACGGATAAAGGGG
>ENA-OPNB01002498-OPNB01002498.1-human-gut-metagenome-genome-assembly--contig:-NODE-2498-length-10425-cov-2.418611_pt1 | contig 10425 bp, 8 predicted proteins | sample MGYA00241528_ERZ501754 | MGnify/ENA primary metagenome ERZ501754 (study PRJEB25962, sample SAMEA2042646) | human gut metagenome | biome: human gut; feature: human-associated habitat; material: faeces... | reverse complement strand
ACAAGCAGGGAATTATGCACGACTGGTCTAAATATAATCCGATAGAATTTTTTGCAGGTGTAAAATATTATCAGGGCGGCAAAAGAAGTCCAAACTTTGCTGAAAAAGAAGATAAAAAATATTCTTCAGCATGGCTTCACCACAAAGGACGCAACCGCCATCACTATGAATACTGGATCGATCTTTCCTCTGACTACTCCAAGGGGTTACAGGGAATGCCTATGGCACCACGTTACGTCGTTGAAATGTTTTGCGACCGCATGGCAGCAAGCCGTAATTACAATTTAGAAAATTACAACGACCGACTGCCTTTGGAATATTACGAACGTGGCAAATCGCGCTACACCATGCATCCAGAGACTGCAGAGCTGCTAGAACGGCTTTTGCATATGCTCGCCGAAGAGGGCGAAGATAAAACTTTCGCTTATATTCGCAACGAACTGGATCTTAAGCATTCCCGCTGGCATTAAACCACTGTCAGCATAATTTACGACCACAGATCAGGGTGACGGCAAAATAGACTTCGGCACTCTGATCCTAGAAAGGATTTTTATGAACTGGAAACAATTTATTTACCGCTATAAACATATATTTGTCGCACTCTATTTTCCGGTGTATATGGTTTGGTTTGTGTGGCTGGAGGCACGTGTTGATGTACCTTTCACCTACATTCATTGCGCTATAGACGACTATATTCCTTTTTGCGAATATTTTATTATTCCATATTTATTATGGTTTGTGTATGTATTTGCAACATTAGCACTCTTATTTTTCGATCTGAAGCATTTAGAAAACTATTATCAGACAATTGCCACATTGATCATTGGCATGACAGCCAGTCTGTTAATCTATACTTTGTTTCCAAATGCACAGAACATGCGACCGACACAATTTACTCATGACAATATTTTTACACAGGTCATTTCCATGCTGTATGCAACGGATACCGATACCAATGTGCTGCCAAGTATTCATGTATTTAACTCACTTGCCATCCATGCCGGACTTTGCCGCTATGCGACGATCCATAAGCAAAAGATCTGGCGCAACGGCTCTTTTGTACTGTGCCTCTTGATCTGTATGTCTACGCTATTTTTGAAACAGCATTCCTTCTTGGACGTTGCTGCTGCGATCGTATTATTTATGATCGTCTCTTGGATCACAAATATATTGTTCCGCAAACGGACAACAAAATAAATAACCAGCAGGGGATGTAAAACACACATTCCCTGCTGGTTATTATACCTTTTTACTTTGTCAACTCATGTTTCAAGCAACATAGCAAATGCTACTTGATGACTTTCACTTTTATTTTGTATCGTTTCTTCCAAAATTTACGATACCTATACATTTCTGAGTTCTTTGGCGTTTTTATGGTAAGCTTGGAAAGGTTGCACTTTAATCCCCGATAATAAAATATGTTGTCATAAATACATACCAAGCCTTTCACACTTTTGGGAACCGTCACACTTCTTAATTTCGGACATTGATGAAATACAAGCTCTCCTAGTTCTTTCACACCTTCCTTTAGCACTACTGTCTTTAACTTTTTGCAACCTGTAAATGTTTCATTCAATTCCACTTTTCCGTATATGGTTATCTTCTTCAACGCAGAGTTATTAAATGCACCTCCCCCCAATTCTTTCAGTTTTCTAGGCATCCTAATGTAATTCAACGAACAGCACACAAACGCATTCTGTTCAATCACCTTTACCGTATCCGGCAGGATCACCTTTTTAATGTTGGTGCAGAAGGAAAAAGCGGAATCTGCTATCTTTGTTGTCCCCTTTTTTACTTTGACCGTTTTTGCTGTATACTTTCTTGGTACAGTAATTAATTTCTTTCCATTTTTAGTATACAATACTCCCTTGTATGACCTATACCACTTGTTACCGGATGCCACGTTAAATTTCTTCAGATTCTGTAGAAATGACTGCATTCCCTTACAATACCCCTCGTTCAGCCATCCCCCTTCATAACAGTCTATAACCTTAACTGTCTTTGGAATACTCAAGTATTCCACCTTTGGGATCGGGACATCCTCATGTTCTCCGTAAAATTCATTGCGGTATTCCTCATTCGCTGCCCAATCAAACGCCGGCATAATAGAAATCTTTACCACCTTTTTCCCATTGATTTTGGCGGGTACAACTACCTTCTTTTTATCCATAGGTATTCCAACAATGGTGACGGTATTATCTTTTTTTTCACAAAGATACGTAAATCCATCCTGTTGTCCCCATTTTGATTTATACTTCTCTTCAATGGTAAAATATTTTTCCAAAAACTTATAATACTTATCCTCTGCTTTTACTGTTGTCGACTTCGAAAATATTGTTGCGGCACACAGCAACAACAAACTCACACAATATCTGATTTTCATGGTGATCACCCATCCTTTCCTGCACAGTCACTCTGTGCATTATAATAACTGATTTTATTTCTGTATCCTAAGTATGATCAGTCGCATCTTGAAAATAAACGCCACGTTGTTGTCGAATTCGTGACAATTGAGGTGTCTATTTTTCTTGCATATGTATAAATCCTAAACATGCATATATTATTCTTGCCATCCGAAACACTGCCGAAATTATTAAATACATTATGGTCAAACTTATTATGAATGTAATAATAATCTTTCAGCAATCCTGTAACCACAACCTTGGCACCATGGGTATATCTTCTTCCACTTGAGCCCGGTTTATCCGCATAATTTTGATGTGATTTCTTTTTTCTTCCGGAATCCGCCACGTTATCATCCAAAGCCGAATATGTCATTCCTGTCGTTGATGTATAAGCATCTAATTTATCTATAATTTTCTTATACTCATCTTTAGTAAATATATTCTTTCCTCCTTCTCCGATCACATTGACCTTAAGTTTACTTTTCATGTCGTCACTATTTGGCACAATCGATTTGTGAGAAAATGCATCCCCTGCTACATGCAGTGCCATTCCAAGCACCCGCAGTGCTCTGTTATTGGCAGCCGCATTGGTCCCGGTATAGGCATTTGGGATGTTATAAGCCTTACCGCCTTTTTTAAGTTCTTTGGTGCAGATAATATTGATCGCCTTATTGATATATGACAGATTTGCCAGATCAATGACTGCACCTTTGGCAGAATCACTGTTCATGATCTCCGTTATGCTCTTACTCGGATTCTTTTTCTGTAAATATGCGATCTTATACAGGTAGTAGACTGTTGTAATATAATTGGTAAATTTGTGCGCATGCAGGTTCGGTACATCCTTTGCCAGATTCACTGTGGTGCCCCCGCTTGTTCCACTGCAGGTATCCACTGCCAGACTAACTGCTTTTAATACACTTTTTTTCGCTGTAGAATACGAGGTCTGCCAAGCTGCAGTACCGTTTTTCAGAATGCCATCTATAATTTTATCGTGTCCATCTTTCATCCACTTTGCCACCACTCCCGGTATCTCATACCGGTCTTCTGCAGTAACATGGCTCCCACACTCCGGCAGATCACTTGTGCTGCAATTAGGCTGATAAACAGCATCAAAATCTTTCGCCAGCTCCGATGCAGCTTTATAGTCTACGATCTTTCCGTTCCCATCAGCAAGCTGTTTGGCACTGACATCCATACATTGTCGTATCTTATCGGCGGTCCAGTCTGTATGGTTCTCCCACAGTTTCGCCGCTATCGCAGCAATATGCGGTGCTGCCATACTGGTACCGGATTCTACAGTCAATCCTCCCAACTGGGCAAGTACCGGAATATACTCTCCCGGTGCTGACAGTTCAACGCCCGCTCCCTGTACCGAACAGTCTGCCGGCGACATATCTGCACTGACACCGCCAACAGCCATGACTTCCTCATATGCTGCCGGATATAATATTTGATCCGCTTCTTTATCATTTCCCGCTGCTGCTATCATCAGAATGCCTTTGTCTGCAACAGATTTGATCTCTTCTCTTAAAATATCGGAATCATAATTCGTGCCAAAGCTCATGTTGATAATATCAATACCATTTTCTTCACACCACTGCAGCGCCGCAACCACTCTGCTGATCGGGGCTTCGTTGTTTTCATCCAAGATCCGCACGGAATAGACTTCCAGATCATCATCGATTCCCGTCACACCATTGTCATCATCTTTCGCACAGATGATACTGGCAACTGCCGTTCCATGACCGGTCATATCACAGCATAGAACAGAGGATTCTTCCCCGGCGTACAGAAGATCCACACGGTCAGCCACATCAATATCTTCTGTAATGTCTACCCCGGAATCGATCACAGCGATCTTCTTTTTGCCGTTTTCTGCCGTCTTCGGTTTGTCAGATACTCCACGCTCCACATTGACCGCATCAATATTCCATGCTTCCTTAGCAAACTGAATGATCTGGTCTGCTTCATCCGATTCACAGCCGCTTACTATTTCGTCACGTTCTACGGATACCACTCCGGACTCCTGTTCCAATTGCTGTGCTTGTGAATCGGTTAGTTCCAAGCTCACACAGCCGGAACTTTCCAATAATTCTGCCGTACTTTCATTATGGTCCACAGTGTCATACTCTTTTGCCAGCTTGTCAAGCTTATGTCGATCTGCCACGTTCACGATGTAATCTTTTGCTGTTTCTTTGTGCGCTGCCGCACGAACTGTAAATGTCTCTTGTGCCCCGCCAAGGATCATAGATGCCGCCAATATGCTGACCACGATCCCTTTCCTTACTCGTTTCTTTTTCATTTGCTCCTCCTTACCCATGTCACTTTTCACATGTAAAAAATAGATACTCTAGATACAAAAAATAATTCACTCTATACAGAACTTCCGTTAGTTACATCTTTAGTACACCATAGATCTGTTACCTTGTCAACAATATCAGCGTAATCTTAATAATTCTTAAGAATTTGGACATATCTGATCATCTATATAAAAACCCCTCGCCCCTTTTGAGATGCGAATTTGATGGATATATGGTTGAAGATTCACAAAATACTTGCAAGGAAAATTCAAACCTTTTTAACACCTTAATCGTCATGAAAATGATTAAATAACTGGAACATTGAGAGCAAAACATATATCCATAAAAAAGCACACATAAGCAAGCTAAATTTCCCAAAATCCTAATTCCAGTCAACTAACCACCCAAGAAACGCAAGCTGGATTTCCAAGGATTCTAATTCCAGTCACCCACTTCAATTCGTCCCTCTCTCTACTTCAATAACATAGTAAATGAATATCATATTATCTTGCATTTTCCATACCAAATGCTACTGTTATCTATATCTGCCATATATTTCCTATTATATGGACTTGTAAAATATTCTGGTATGGAAAGTTTGAGTTGACTTTTTCTGTATAACACGGAAAAATATGGGAATGCTGTCATTGAAAGCAAGATTGATCACCTTGCACAAAGCGAACGAATTTCGCGACACCAACATGATACCTGCAATATGATGCTAGGGCTCCCCTAGATTTACAGGATCAAAAAAGACAGGAGGATTACTATGTTTTACCATAACTTATCTGATACAGACACCATTCTTACACGCGTTTCCGCTCGGCTGCAACAGCCTCAAAACACTGACCGCAGGAGACGTTATAGCAAAGCTGTTGCATTACTGTTGCTTTTTACAGTGTCTTTCGCTACATTGTTGACCGGACTGCGTGCAGTAAATGCAAACGCTGTACATACCAGCTTCACCCATTCTCAACAAGCAAAGGCCAAGGCTCATCAGATAAATTTCCCATCGACTGATCTTGTCGATAGTATGATTCGACTGCACGTCATTGCCAATAGCAATTCTACTGCCGATCAAACATTGAAATATCAAGTACGAGATGCCATTATTAACGAGCTGCAGCAAGATTTGGCAAATGCAGCAGATCCACAAGAAGCAGAACAGCGAATCTGCGCCGAAAAAGATTATATTATGAATACTGCTGAACAAGTGATTCGCTCACACGGTTTTTCCTACCCGGTATCTGTGTCACTGGAAGATCGCTATTTTCCAACCAAACAATATGGCGATCTGACCTTTCCACCGGGAACGTATCGTGCACTTTGTGTGGAAATTGGCAAATCCGAAGGCCGTAACTGGTGGTGTGTGCTATTTCCATGTCTTTGTTTCGTTGACGAGACTACGGCTGTAGTCCCAGAAAACTCTAAACAAAAGTTGAAGCAACATATAACCACAGAAGAATATAACCGCCTTACAGCCACTTCCTCTCCGGCGTCAAAGAAAAAAACGCCATCGCCTTCTCCCAAGGTCTCGTTTCACTCCGGCATCTATGACTGGATTACCTCTCACTAGTCAAATAGGTGTTGAAACAAACTCCCTTGCGTTGCGAATTTGTGATATAATAAGCCTCAGAGAAAAACAAGGAGGATACTTTTTTGGATAATAACGTAGTATTGACATTACGAATGGAACAATTAGACAGCGAAGATGGTGACGGAATTATAAATACATATCCGGCAAAATACCGTAAAGTCGGTGACTGGCATGTATTTTCCTACGAAGAGACCGTCTCCTCAGACCCTGGAGACCGCACCAAAAACCTTCTTAAGATAAGAGACGAAGAAGTAATCTTGATCAAGAAAGGTACCATCAATTCTACCATGGAATTTCGCAATGATGATGTTTTCCGCGGTTTTTATGACACACCTTACGGAGCTTTGCAAATGGTGCTCAACACCGGTCTGGTACAGATGACAAACGATCCGGACACCATAAAGGAACTAGAACTGGAAGGTGAACCGGATCTCTATACTGCCATTGAGTATGAACTTCAGATGGGCGGAAATAGTCTCGGCAAATATGCTATGGAAATATTGATCAATAACAAGCCGATCGCTTAATTGATAGCAGACCATTTTGGATATTTCTCATTGTAAATATCTCGGATTTGTTTGGTCGATAAGTCTGTGATTGGATTGTTCTTTTGCAGCACGATTGCAATCGCATCCGATCCAATCACCTCATAGGCTAAAAGCTCTTTCTCATAATCTTTTAAGGCACGTGAAGACATTGCCAGATCGCAGTCCCCACGAATTGCCGCATTCAATCCATCCGAGGAATCGGTTGTTTTCAGCGTGATCGTTGCTTTCGGATTATACGACGCATATCCAGCGATCAGCTTCTCCATGATCGGAGCAACCGATGAAGACCCCTCTATTGAGATCGTTCCTTCGGATTTGTCCGACAAAAATGTAGCCGCTTTCTTCTTGCCAACGCAGATTTTATCAACCTCTTTTTGTCCTGCCGACATAATATATCGAAGGAAATCCTGTTCGACACTATTTAACTTTCCTTTATAGGCAACATAATAATCACGACATAACGCATATTTCCCACTACGGATCGTCTTGTCGGACACTTCTACCCCATCCACTTTGATCATCTTATAATCTGCCGACTGCCTTGACAGCGACAATTTATCGGTCTTGTCATCGGCGGTAATACCACTGTCTAATTCATTCGCAATGGCACTGTATGCCACATAACCGATTGCATTTTTGGTAGAAGCAACCGTCTCCAGCATATCCTTTGTCGATGATACTACTTGATCTGCATTCTGTTCCGTAACTTTCAGATTCATGTCAAATTCTGTTCTGGTTCCCGATCCCTCTTCTCGCGATACCGTTAATATCTGTCCCAAATCACGAACATCCGGCAATGATGCCTTCTTGCCACAAGATGCTGTCCCAAAAACAGCACAGATACAGATCAAACATGCTGTGATTTTAGTTATCCTTGTCATTACAAACCTCTTTTCTGCCTGCAGCACATTGTCCTCAAAATAACAACTCTATTTTGCAATGGCTTCCGCGTCCTCAAAATAACAACTCTGTTTTACAATGGCTTCCGTGTCCTCAAAATAACGACTCTATTTTGCAACGGCTTCTGTTTTCGGTGCAAAATCCATACGCTTCAATTCCTCCTCATTAAGCGTGATAAAGCTGACTTCTGCCATTGCCTCTTCTGCAATGCCCACACAGTTATCTGTAATACGACCTATATTTTGCAAAATCTCTGTATAGCCGGTCGAAAGTGCGGTGTCACACTGTTTCTTGTTGACACGCCCAAAATGTGCCTTACTAAACTGTCGATTGATCTTACGGATGCGGTTTTTATCTTTTGTCATCTTATCGACGATATTTTGATCGCCATCTTCCACCGCCGCAATTGCCTCCTCAAAGAGCTTGGTGGAAAGCTGCATACACTCTCGCAGCTCTTCGACAGCCTTTTCCGACAATTTATTTCCATGTTTCTTCATCAGCAGATAGGACTGCTCAATCTCATCACAACGGTCAGCAATTCTCTCAATATTATTAGATACGCATAATAACCCCGCCGTCTGCTCTGACTGCAACTCTGTCAGATTACCGCTTGCAAACATCTTCGAAATATAATTTGAAATGCACACCTGCAGTTCCTTGACATTGTCTGAACATTCCGCAAATCTGCCTTCTGCCGCCTTTACTTTTTTGCCGGAAAACAACTCATTAAGCAACTGTAACGTCTTCTTGGCATAAGATGCAGAACGCTTGATCTCTTCTGATACAAGATACATAGCGGCTGCCGGCTGCATGATCAGTTTGTCGTCTAAATACTGTGGCGCAAACGCACTGACTTTCTCATCCTCGTTACCTCTTACAATGGCCGACACGATCTTAACCATTACCGGGATCAACGGCAGCCAGATCAATGTGCAGGTCACATTAAATGTCGTATGTGCGTTAGCGATCTGTCGCGAGATCACATCAACTTCATTACCTTTTGGTGAAATATATTGCACTAATTTACTGAACACCGGGATAACGAGCAAAAACACTGCACTACCCGTAATATTGAATACGCTATGTGCTACCGCTGTTCTCTTAGCGTTTTTAGACTGTCCGATCGAAGCCAGCAATGCTGTGATCGTCGTTCCAATGTTATCTCCTAACAGAATCGGAATTGCTCCACTAAGACCGATCACACTTGTCACTCCGTCCGCTGCCGGCTGTGACGCAAAATTCTGCAGTACCGCAATCGTTGCGGAACTACTCTGTACAACAAGTGTCATGACTGCACCTAACACAACACCGAGTACCGGAATATCCGATACTTTACCCATCAGATCAATGAATACCGGGCTGCTTGCAAGTGGTTTCATAACGCTTCCCATGATCTCGATTCCTTCAAACAACAAACCAAAGGAGAAAATAACTTTACCAATCTCTGTTACCTTTTCACGCTTACTCAAAAACGATACCATAAATCCAATAAAAATAATCGGATAAATGTAGTCGCTAATCTTGAATGCCATTAATTGTGCTGTCATCGTCGTTCCGATATTCGCACCAAATATAACAGATATACCCTGCGGCAGGCTCATCAGTCCTGCGCTGACAAATCCAATAACCATAACGGTTGTTGCCGAGCTGCTCTGTAATACCGCGGTCACAAGGGCACCTGCTAACGCACCCATGACCGGGTTTTTCGTCAATACTTCCAAAATACGTTTCATTTTTTCACCTGCAGCTTTCTGCAGCGCATCACTCATGCTGTTCATTCCATATAAGAACAGCGCCAGTCCACCTAACAGACCAAATACAACTTCTAAATTCTCTTTCATCGTTGCCATTCCTCTCTAACATTTTCCTTCGGTACACATTCAGCGTAACGCATGTTAGAGATTCTTCATATCATACTCCCGTAAAATAAATGTGTAATCTATGTAAAAAAGCAAAGCCAGCGCTTTGCTTTGCAAGAATTGCTAAAGCAATTCTTGATAACATCACACTACATAACAGCAATTTCTTATTAATTAAAAAAGCAAAGCAAGCGCTTTTAAAACAAAAAAACCTGCAAAGTACATTACATACCTTGCAGGTTCCATGTTTGAAATCTTATTTATGTTTCTTTTTGGTGTCTTTTTCAAGTTCTGCACGTTTCTGATTCAGCTCTTTTGACTTCTTCTCAGCACGTTCACGCATACGCTCTCCAAGCTTTTTCTTGCCCTTAGGTGCATGCTCTAAATTGTTGTGAAGTCCCTTTACATCCATAATGTAAATTCCGCTGATCGTCGCACGAATCTCTTTCTTAACCGGGATCAAATCAAAGATCTTGTCCTCGCAGATAAGAGACATGATTCTCGGACCAATCTTTGCTTTAACAATCGGCACCTTGCGTCCGCGCATATACTTCGGCACCTGTTCAAGCACCATTGGCGGCAGTCCCGAATCTTTGAACTTCATCTTTTTCTTATCAATGACCAGAAGCTTGGCACTTTGTGCAGCCTCCTGCAACTGTCTCTGTGAATCTTCCTGTCTGTCCTGCAGTTTCTTACCATAAATACTTAACGCAACCAACGCCGCAATCAACAGCACAATAACAACAAGCATTACTATGACCCATGTTGATACACCGTATACCGGCATTACATTCCATGTGTAATCCATCTTAA
>ENA-OPNB01002492-OPNB01002492.1-human-gut-metagenome-genome-assembly--contig:-NODE-2492-length-10445-cov-2.425409_pt1 | contig 10445 bp, 6 predicted proteins | sample MGYA00241528_ERZ501754 | MGnify/ENA primary metagenome ERZ501754 (study PRJEB25962, sample SAMEA2042646) | human gut metagenome | biome: human gut; feature: human-associated habitat; material: faeces... | reverse complement strand
TTAAAGGTTTGATAATCATAAATTCTATATCAAACTTCATCAAAGATAGCAATTAAAAGACAAACATCAAACAGTACTATACATTTTCTCAAATTTTATCGGCATTTACAACCATAAGACAGGAAGGACACCCGACTATTATCTCATAACAATACCCGAACCATTGCTATTATTTTACATAAGCACACATTTATATTCCTACAGAGTTGTAAAAAGCAGTTATTCTTTTTAGTATTATTACAAACCTTCCTATTTATTTTTTTATTTTTTATTAACCCCTACATACTGTTACACTCCTTAACAGTATCAACTTGTAAAGCTGTAACTCAAATTTAACCTTATTGTAACACAAAAATAGTGGCACAAAGCTTTGTTAGTTTCGTAAAATAAAATATCTTTGTTTGCTAATTACTTAAATCGAAACGTATGATAACAAACAATTCACAAGAAATATTAACTATTTATTTAAAAACGCTAATGAAAAATCTAACTTTTCTCAAACTGTTCGTTACGACGATGTTTGTAATGGCTACAGCATTATTTGCAGGTTGCGTTGACGATAACGACGACACTGAAGCTCCACGTTTGGAGGTTTCTCCAAAAACGTTAGTATTTGATACCGACGGAACCCCGGTAGAGGGAAGTCAATCTTATTTTGAAATTTCAGCAAACCGCCACTGGACAGCAACTGTACTGGACGATAAAACCTGGGTGACACTTTCCAAAATGGAAGGTGACGGTTCTGACAAAGTTCAGGTGAGTATCCCCGAAGGTATTACAGACGAAGCGAAAGTCCTGATTCAGATTTCTAACAAGGTAGGAGTGCTGATGAAAGAGGAAGTTACGATTAGAAGCGGAAACATTGTTCCTGCTGTTGTTATTTACAATGAGACATTCGGAACAGCAGAACAAATAGATACAAAATGGCCCTTGGTCGCTGATTTTACTGGTTGGGTAAAATCAGGAGAAGGCTCAGACAACGTTAGTTATGAAAACTCAGGCAATGTGTCTGTACGCCAATCCGGTAAACTAAGTGCTGGATATGAAGGTGCTTCAGGTAATGCCAAAGTATTCTTCGGAACTAATAGCCCAACCTTTATAATTAAAGAAATTACATTGAAGCCTGACCAGACAAACCTCAAGCTAGGATTTGGAGCAAGTTATTCCAAGAGTATAAACGGAGGAAATTATGACAATACATTTAAGCCCGAAAGTTTCCATTTCTACCTAAGTAAGGATGGCATAACTTGGTCAAGCGCTATCCAATATGATTACAAGCAGGCAGACGAATTCTGGGTTTATGTAACTTCTAACTTTACACTGAAACAAGCAGTGAATACTCTTTATATTAAGTTTGCTGCGGATATTGAGTCAGGTTTTGCAATAGATGATGTAAAACTCTCCACCGGCAATGGCGGACAAGAAATTGATTTAGGTGGCGGTAGCGAACCGGAAGAACCTGCAACAGAAATTACAATCCCAGCCATTATTGAGATGATGTCTACTGAAGGAACTGTTATTGATGCCAATGCCGATCGCTACTTTGAAGCGGTTGTACAAAATGATATTGAAAACGGGAATTATGTAAATAAGAACCTCGTTCTTGCAACAAAAAATGCTACAACAAGCGGAAATGGCGTTATGCTATACGGAAACCTTGCTGATCCAAAGGAACTTGGAGTCACAAAAGGAGACATAGTTAAAGTTACTCTTAAAAAAGGACTCGCAAAAGCTCAACTTTATAATAAACTTTATGAAGTGACTGGGCAGAATGACGTTTGGGCAACTATAGAAAAAACTGGCAATAAAGCTACTATTAACCCAATTACAATCGAAGCAACTCAGTTGCTAGATTATCAAAGTATGACTGTCAAAATAGAGAATGCAAATCCTAAAGTATCAGGAGTATGGGGTGTGGCCCCAGGAACCGTCATATTTACTGCTGCAGGAACCGACTTTACTGTATTTACAAAAACAGGTGCCACTGGATTCGTAAACCAACCATTCAAGCCAGTAGATAATGGTGGAACTGTAACAGGAGTAGTTACTTTATATAATGGTAATCCCCAACTTGCACCACAAAGTTTAGATGATGTCGCAGCATTCAAATCCACAGATCCAACTATTGTTTCAGCCAATCCTAAATCAATAGACTTCCCTAATGAAGGAGGTGCTGAAGATATAGAAGTTACAGTTGTAAATTCTGGAGATAAAACATTGCAGATAAACGGATTATCAAATCCTTTATCTGCAAAGATTGAAGGGACTAAAATTACAGTTACTGCAGCAGCTAATCCAAAGAATAGTGTAGAATCACAAACTTTGAAAATATCAATAGAGGGAGGTAATGAAATAGAAGTACCCATTACAATCGCAGCTAAACCTTCCGGAAATGAGACTATTATCAATTTGGATTTAACAACAGCCGATAATTACCCAGACAATTTTCCTGTTGGTTCCAAAGAAAAGAAAACAGAAGCAGCTCTATTCAAATTTGGAGAATATGAATATACAGTCTCACCTTCCACTTCCGGAGGATATTATCAAATAGCAAATAGTGGCAAAGTTTATATCTTTTTTGGGAAAAAAGAAGCATATATTGAACTTCCTTCTATTCCAAATAAAAAATTGACTAAAGTCACACTCACAAGTCATACTGGAGCTGCTAAAGCTACTAAAGTAGGAATTACAGATACAAATAATAATATAGTAAAAGGTGGGGAGGCCATTGCTAAAGATGAAAACCATGTATTTACATACAATTTATCAGGAACAATAATAGATACTAAATATAGAATTTATATTGCAAGTGATGCCAATGCTCAGTTAGGTGGGTGGACACTTGTATATGAATAACTTATTATACGAAACCAATATTCTTGGCAAGATTATTTTAGTCTTGCCAAGAGTTAATCAAAATTCAAATGACATCACCTTCCAAATACTACGCAGCAGCAATAAAGTCCGTATTCTTTACGGTGCTGATACTGTGTGCATTTGCGTGTAGCAATAACGACGACCCGGTATCCCCGACCGAAGACGGAGAAGCATATTGGAAAATATCTTCGACCGTGAAATCAGTTTCCGGATCATCAGCAATCATTCTATCCGGTAAAACCGGTACGGAATGGCACGCAGAAGTGACCGAAGGAACAGAATGGTGTTCTTTCAGTAGTAAAGATTATAATATAACGACCAAAAGTGGACAGATAGCAGATGGACTCAATGTACTATACGTATATTATAAGACCAATTCTGGAAAAACTCAACGAAGAGCACAACTAACGTTGCGTTTTGCAGAGAATACTCAAAAGACTTTTGATCTGGTACAGCTAGCAGAATCCCAAGAGAATCTGCCGGCGTTTAACTCATGGGCCGAGCTACCTACTAAAGTAGAAAACACTAACTATCAATATGTTACTCACTATGGACTCTTAAACAATCAAACAATTCGTAACTATTCGATTTGTTTCGATAAAACTAAGAAAGCCGCTTTATGGGTAGCATATCCGATACATGACGCCTACTTAAGAAAGAATGTAGAACGTACCAATCGTTGGGCTTTCGACCCTATTGTTCCTCAAAGTTTCCAGGCAAATTGTGTAGAGCATTCTTATAAAGGTAGTTATGACCGTGGTCATCAGATAGCATCTGCCGACCGCGTGTGTACAGATGAAATGAATGCGCAGACATTCTATATGTCGAATATGACACCACAGCTTGGTTCCCTGAACCAACAGATGTGGGCGACTCTTGAAGGAAAAGTCCGCAGTTACAGTTGTAGTGATACATTGTATGTAGTGACCGGAGCTTATTTCGGTCCCGGAGCAACTACAACCACAGACGGTGTAGGTAGTTCCGTACCCGTTCCTACAAACTATTTCAAAGTACTGCTACGCACAAAAAGCGGTTCTACGAATAAAAAGGTGCAGGATTGCTCACCCAACGAATTAATATCTATTGGTTTCTGGGTAGAACAAAAAGGCTATGGAAATTCTATACCGGAAAGTATTTGCACAACAGTAGCTGATATTGAAGAAAAAACAGGTTTTACATTCTTCCCCAAAGTAGATAGTTCTGTGAAGCAACAGAAGGATCCCGCCCAATGGGGAATAAAATGAGATACAAGCTTATGAAGAAACAATTATTTTGCACCATATTCTTTGTACTGCTGATTTCCGTTTGTTTTGGTCAGAAACCATACAAAGTGGTATTCTATAATCTCGAAAACTTCTTCGATACGATCAATGATCCCGAAGTTAAAGATGACGAGTTTACCCCCGAAGGACCCAAAAAATGGAATACAGCCAAGTATAATAAAAAGCTTGGCAATATCGAACGAGTATTGTTCGGTATGGCAGCTATCGACAAAGAGTATCCAATCGTTATCGGAGTATCGGAAGTAGAAAACCGGAACGTACTGGAAGACATTGTAGCTACCCCCAAGCTGGCACCGGGTAATTATCGGATCTCACATTTCGATTCACCCGAAGCCCGTGGAGTAGACGTAGCTTTCCTCTACCGTCCGGATGTATTCAAATTGGAAGGACAATATCCTGTAAAGACCGTCATTCCTTCATTGCCGGACTTCAAGACTCGCGATATCCTGACTATGTGGGGAACCATAGAAGACGAACCGTTCTTCTTTATGGTAGCTCACTGGCCCTCTCGTCTGGGAGGAAAAGATGTTTCAGAGTTCAAACGTATTGCGGTCGGACGCCAGATGCGCAGCATCGCAGACTCTGTACTGCAGGCCAACCCGGCAACTAAAATAGTGATGATGGGTGACTTCAATGATGATCCGACAGACAAAAGTATAACCGAAGGGTTAGGAGCCAAATTAAAAATGAAAGATTTGTCTGCCGGTGATTTATACGCCCCGTATGCCGATATGCTGAAAGCCGGTTACGGTACATTAGCTTACGGTGATGCGTGGAACATATTTGATAATATTGTTATATCTGAAAATCTTGCCAAAGGATCTACCGGAAAACTGAAAATACAAAAAGCTCCCGGATCAAAATTCTACGGCAATATCTTCAAACAACATTATATGATACAAAAAGAGGGACAATACAAGGGGTATCCACTACGTACCTATGTCGGAAATAATTTCCAAGGTGGATTCAGCGACCATTTCCCTGTATATATCTATATAAGCAAATAAAACTGAAATACTTATGAAAATAAAGAGTTTTCTAATCATGGTATTATCTTTGATTTCGCTGACTGTCGCTGCACAGAACGGCGGAATCAAGGGTAAAGTCGTATCACGTGCCACGCGTACGGCTATTGACGGTGTGAAAGTCACTTTAACACCGGGCAACGTCACAACGACAACTGACGAAAAAGGTTACTTCATATTTGAGAATTTGAATAAAGGTGAATATTCACTGGCTTTTGAAGCGGCAGAATATGAGCCATTGTCCATTGCGGTCCGGGTAGACAAACTGATAAGGGACATTAACAATGTAGTGTTAGTACCCGACAATCAATCTCCTACTGTGGACGATGCTATTTTTGCAGAATTTGATACGGAGACTTTGGACGATGCCCAATCATTGCCTTCATCACTGTCGGCATCCAAAGATGTATTCAACAACATCGCTTCCTACAAATTCAGCGAGATGCGTTTCAACCTTCGCGGATACGACTCACGCTATACTGATGTATACTTGAACGGTATCCTGTTCAATGATGCACTGACCGGATATTCTCCTTGGTCATTATGGAGCGGGTTAAACGACGCTACCCGTAATCAGGAAGTTACTTCAGGATTGAATATGGGAGAAATGGGTATTGGTAGCCTCGGCGGTACAACCAACATCAATACGCGTCCTTCACAAATGCGTAAAGGATTCCGTGCCAGTCTTGTAAATGGCAACTCAACATACCGTTTCCGTGGTATGGTGACGTATGCCTCAGGACTGCAAGATAATGGTTGGTCATACGCCTTCTCCGTTTCAACCCGACAGGGAGGTAACTCTTATGCTCGTGGTGTATATTACAATGCATTCGGATATTTCGCTGCCGTAGAAAAACAATTCAACGACCAACACCGTTTGGCTTTGAGCGTATTAGGTGCTCCGACAGAAAGAGGTACTCAACAAGCTGCCACTCAGGAAGTGTATGATCTAGTCGGAAACAACTATTACAACCCGAACTGGGGTTGGCAAAGCGGTAAACGCCGTAATGCACGTGTACGTAATTATCACGAGCCTATCGCTGTATTGAATTACACTTATGACATCAACGACCGTTCACAACTGAACGTGGCTACTTCCGTACGCTTCGGAGAGAACGGTTATTCGGCACTTACTTGGTATGCCGGTCCCGACCCACGCCCCGACTATTACAGGTATTTGCCCAGCTACTCTAACGGGACTACTTACGGTGCCTGGTTAGATGAAGCATGGCGTGCCAATACGGATAATATCCGGCACATTAATTGGGGACAACTGTATGACATCAACCGTAATCAGGAAGAAAATGCAACGTATGGTCCGGGACACCGTTCTATCAATATGATAGAAGAACGCCATACCGACCAGTTGGACTGGAACTTCTATACACAGTTCTCTCATACGTTCCGCAATAATTCCAGAATAAACGGAGGAGTAAATTTACGCCGTAACCGTACGGAGTATTATAGCGAAGTGAAGGACCTGCTCGGTGGCGATTACTGGGTAGACATCGACAAATTTGCCGAACGTGACATGGGCGGATTAAATCCGATTCCTTATCAGAACGACATGGAATATTATGAAAAATACGGTCATGCACGCGCTGCCAAAAAAGGAGATAAATACGGATATGATTACTACGGAAATGTACTCAACGCACGCGCATGGGCTCAGTATGAAATGAGTTTCGGCAAACTGGGTGTCAACCTGGGCGGCGAGATCGGTCATGCTTCTTTATGGCGTCACGGGTTATGGAAGAAAGGTTTGTTCCTGGATGACTCTCAAGGCGACTCTAAGAAACTTAATTATCTGACTTATAAATTAAAAGCCAACTTCAGCTATAAATTCTCGGCAGCGCACTCTATCGAGGCTAATATCATGTATATGCAAGATTCGCCGGAATTTCAGTCCGCATTTGTATCACCGCGTACACGTAACGCCGTTACTCCGGGACTTTCCGCAGAAAAAGTATTCGGTGTAGACGGTTCCTATAATTTCCGTTTAGGAGAACTTAGGGCACGTGTATCCGGCTATTATACCAAGTTTATGAATCAGAACAAGGTTCTTTCTTACTATGACGACGTAGAAGCCACTTTCTCCAACTTTGCGATGAGCGGCATTGACAAACGTCATTTTGGTGTGGAGGTTGCTGCTTCTATTCCGCTCGACGCCGGATTCTATCTGAACGGTGCACTTAGCTGGGGACAATATACATACGATTCGAATCCCAACTACGTTCAGATACAGGATAATAGTGGTGAGATCAAAAACGAAGGTAAGGTATACTGGAAAAACTTCCGCGTAGAAAGTACTCCGCAGAAAGCAATGAATATCGGTTTGTCTTATCGTGGTCCCAAGAATATCTATGCTTCACTGGATTTGAATTATTACAGCAATATGTACATATCCATGAGTCCGCTGTATCGTACAGATGCGGTATTGACTCCGGGTATGACAAAAGAAGATGTTGCAGAACTCCGTAGCCAAGAGAAATTCAACTCTGCCTATGTAGTAAATGCCAGCATTGGTAAGAACTGGTTTATCAAGCGCCAGTACACTCTTGGATTCAGCCTGGAAATGAAGAATCTTCTCAACGACCAGGACATCAAGACCGGTGGTTACGAACAGGTTCGTTTGTTGAAGAACAAAGATACAAGTTACCAGACTTATCAGCCATTTGACTCCAAATATTTCTATATGTTTGGTTCGACTTACTATCTGAATCTTTATTTCCGCTTCTAATCTGTAACGAATAAAAATGAGAACTATGAGCAAATTATTAAAAATATGTATGGTTGTAGCTGCTGTACTCAGTTTTACCGGTTGCTACAATGACTTTGATGATCCTGCACCGGCTAAAGTCTGGACAGAGGCAGATTTCAACAAAGACCAAATCATTACAATCAAACAGTTGAAAGATATATATTATGCCAAATATGCTCCGGGATCAACTGCCGGACTTGGCAAATATGTAGAAATCACAGAGGATTATGTAATCCGTGGTAAAGTAATATCAAGCGACCAGGCCGGGAACGTTTATAAATCTCTTTATATCTATGACGAGACTTCCCAATCCGGCATCGAACTAAAGCTAATGGTCAGCAACTATGTGTATTATCACATGGGACAGACTATTTATGTGAAGACCAAAGGAATGGCTCTCGGCAACTACCGGTATATGATTAGTCTCGGTATGCCGCCTACGGAAGCGGATATTGAGAAAAACTATGCAAACCGCAATCTGGAAAACCAACTGTTGATAAACGAACATATCTGCCCGGGTGCTATGGGAGAACTGACGGAGAATGATGTTTTAGTTATTACTCCAAGCAACTATGAAACAGCACTCAACGACGATGCGCTGGGACGCCTGGTTCGTTTCGAAGGATTAACCTATAAAGAAGGTACATCCGGTAACAACTTCTATCCTTCCTATCTGGAGGCGATTTATGAGAATGGTAAAACCGAGGCTACATACACTAGCAAGTCTTATATATCCGAAGGATTAACACCCACGTATGCATATAGCTATAATAACCAACGTTATTATGGTTCGGCATGGTTCTCTTATGGCGGTACAACCACCGAAGATAAGGGTAACTACATTGTACGTGTAAGCGGATATTCAAACTTCGCCCTACAACCATTGCCCGAAGCCGGTGCAACGGGAGATATAACAGCCATTTATACAAAATACTCTTCCAGTTCAGGCGGTTTCATCACTTACCAGTTACTGGTGAACAGTTTTAATGACATTAATTTCTAAGTATAAGATACACATTAAACCCAAAAGGAGAAAACGATCATTGTTTTCTCCTTTTTTCATTTTATTATTCCGTACTACCGTAAGTATCTTTCTTAAAGATAGAAGAACAGCAACAACACAAAATTACAGGCAATCACTACCCCGAATCCCCCTAAAATCCAAGGACGGAGCTTGCTTCCCTTCCCGGCGAAGAACAAAGCATAGAACATATTCACCATTATATTACTGATGATAGCCTGCATACTGCAAGCAGTAATAATCAGTGCGGCAACGCTACCGGTATTTTGCAACAAGTTCAAGATAAAAGGAGTAATATCACTAAAGCCGGATACAAAAGAAAGCAGATTCAATCCACCTGTACCTGCGTAGACTAACGTATAATGAGTCAGCACTGTAAAGATTACAAATAATACGGCAAAGATTAGGGCAACCTTAAATTCCAGCGGGTTACTGCTATCATCGTCTTCCGGTTCGGCATCCGAATCTTTAGGACGTTTCTGCCGGGAATGAATAAACCACCCTACAGCCGCAGCTATCACCGACATAATCAGCAAGTACGGATAAATAGACTGGAAAATCTCCCGGCTAAAAATCAGTATCAGTATCATAAAACGCAGGAACATCATACTGACAGCAAACAGCATGGCGACAACATAGTCGGTAGCTTCCTGCTCCGACGCTTTCCGACTTTTACGGGCAAGTACCGAGATCGTAGCCGTACTGCTATACAGCCCTCCGATAATGCCGGATACCAAAGTGCCTGACTCATGGAATACATATCTTTTCAGCAGATAAGACAGATACGAGATGCCGGATACCACAACCGTTGCCAGCCAAATGGAATAAGGAGTAAGATTGATATCAGGAATCAGGTTCTTGTTCGGCAACATAGGCAATATGATACCACTGATAGCAAGGAATTTCGCCAGCGTAATCATTTCATCATTCTTCATACGCTGAGCAAATTCGGTAAACGTATGTTTCAGTTCGGTCAAAAGAAGCACCGTCACAATCACCATGACGTAAAACCAGGAAGGTTGAGTGGCTACGATAGGAGCCATGCAATAGGTAATCAACGCAATAATAATAGTAGTAACACCAAAAACATGAAACTGAGACTGCTTGACGTAATAATTCAGCCCCAACAACAATCCCAACACTGCACCACCTCCCATAAACAGACGCATATCGGTAGGATCGAGTATATAGAGCAGATACCCCAAGATTCCGATAAAAGTAAATGTACGGTCGGTCCCGAAAAGGGTAGTTTCACCCTCACGCTTCAAACTGATTCGGCGCTGCGAAAGCCCTATTAGTAAAGAAAACAAGGTCACCAGAACGAAAGTGACCAATTCCCGCGGCAGATAGTTGTACAACTGTTCCATATCCATACATTGCTCTTTTAGAATAGGAACAAATATACGGTTTATTTGTTAACGTTCACCACGTTTTATACGGTTTTTTCATTAGTTGGGAGTTGTAGTAACGCACATCTC
>ENA-OPNB01002491-OPNB01002491.1-human-gut-metagenome-genome-assembly--contig:-NODE-2491-length-10451-cov-1.460562_pt1 | contig 10451 bp, 10 predicted proteins | sample MGYA00241528_ERZ501754 | MGnify/ENA primary metagenome ERZ501754 (study PRJEB25962, sample SAMEA2042646) | human gut metagenome | biome: human gut; feature: human-associated habitat; material: faeces... | reverse complement strand
GAAAAAAAGAAACAGGAACAGCAGAATGGGCAAGATGGGTTTACAGATGGGAAAATGCTTCCGTCTGTGACAGAAAAGAAGCCTCCTGCAAAAGTTGAAAATCCTATTCCAACAATTCGAAAAGTACGAAAAATGGGACTTCTGGATCTGGTCCTTCCTTTTGGAAAAGAAGTTTCTGACAAAAAGGTAAAAACTAAAGAATTGGTTTCAGGAAGAAAACTTGAAACAGGATTGGCAATGGAGGATTCCGTAAAAGCAGATGGAAGTATGCTCTCCCAGGTTTTGTATCAGCAATATCTCATGGAAAAACTGGGAAACTATATAGAACCAGGAAAGAGCGGCTTGAGCTATCAGATTGAGTACATTATTGGAAAGAAAAACAGTGATGAGGCAAATTTGAAAGATGTAGCGAAAAAACTTTTGATGGTTCGGGAAGGACTTAATGTTGCATATCTGGTTTCAGATGCGCTTATGATGGGGCAGATTCATGCCATGGCAGCGGCAATTGCAGCCGCATTTCTTATTCCACCGGCAGTTGTGGTGATTGAAGGTGCGCTGATCCTATGCTGGGCTTTTGCTGAAAGCATTCTGGATGTAAGAGAGCTATTTGCCGGCGGAAAAGTGCCTTTAACTAAGAATGCCTCTAACTGGCAGCTGTCGTTGCAGGGGCTGCCGGCATTGGTAGATAAGCTGGATACGGACCGGCAAAACGATGTAAACGGGTTGTCCTATGAGGATTATTTGCAGATATTTTTATTGACAACTTTAAAGGCACAAAAAGTTAAAGGGGGTATGGATATGATTGAAAGTTCGTTTCGGGAGATGGAAGACTGGAATGAATTTTGTCTGGATCATTGCATTACTGCACTGGAGGCTTCTGTGGATGTAAAGGCAAATAAAAGAAAAGTGTTTACCGTAACGCGGGAATATCACTATATTTAGCTGGAAAATAGATTGTCTTTTGCCATATTACTATATAAGAAAGGCGCAGAAGGATGCTTTCCCGGAAAGGAGATGGAAAATTGATTAAAAGAAAAAAGAGAAAAGATATACAGGCTCTAAGGAGCAGAACAAGAAGGAAGAGTTCTCTGGGAATCCGGTCTGTCAGAAAGTCCCCGTTTTCTGCCAGAAGTCTTTTCGGAAAAGTGTCTTTGTGCGCCTTTGGGAAAGAAATAAAAGAGCAGGTAAAAAAAGCCAGTCTCACGATAGAAGCGGCCTTTGCCCTTCCACTCTTTTTCTTTGGAATGGTAACAATGATACATTTTATGGATGTATACAGAATTCAGACGGAACACTTGAGCAAACTGTGCCAGAGTGCAAAGGAAGCCGGAATGTATGCGTATGTGGTGGGAGGCGACGGAGTAGAAGAAATTACGCTTCCTGATGTTTACAAATACAAGCCAATTGGCGGATTGATACCGCTTCCGGCTAAATGGCAGTATAACAAGGTGAGGGTTCATGCCTGGACTGGCGCGGACAGAGGAAATGGGAATAGTGAAGAGAATAAAAAACCGGAAAATATGGTGTATGTAACGGTTTCAGGTTCGGTGTATCACAAAAAGCTGAATTGCAGTCACCTTAATTTGTCGGTTACTAAAGTGTCGGGTGGAAATGTTTCTTCCAGACGAAATGAAAATGGAGAGAAATATCATGCATGTGAAAGCTGCAGTAGAGGGCAAGCCCCAGAAAGTACAGTTTATATCACAAAATCTGGAAATCGTTATCATAATGACAAAAATTGCAGCGGCTTAAAAAGGTCCGTACGTCTGGTAAAAGAGTCGGAAGCTGGTAATCTGCATGCATGTAAACGATGTGGTTAATAAGAAGAAATGGAAGGGGAATAAAATAATGGAACGAATTTGCATTCTTGCATTTCTTGGAATTAACAGTTGGAAAGATATACGTACAAGAGAAGTTTCACTTTTGTCAATTGGTGTATTTGGAATTGTGGGAATCAGTCCGGTTGTGATCTATGAAGACCAGGGATTTGATCAGATGGCAAAAGATGTCGTTTCCTATATGGAAGCAAGATATCCTGGATACAATGGTTCTTTCAAGGTTTACACACGAAGAGCCAAGAAATCTTATCCGATCACATCGATGGAAGTAAGTGCGGCAATCGGAGAAAAGATTTTGGATGCTTTCCCAGATGCATCCGTAGATGTGCATAATCCGGAAATGACACTTTCAGTAGAGATTCGAGATAAGATTTATGTATATTCAGAGACACTTCCGGGACCAGGTGGTATGCCGATTGGAACAAATGGTAAGGCAATGCTTCTTCTTTCCGGTGGAATTGATAGTCCGGTTGCTGGTTATATGATCGCCAAACGTGGAGTCAAGATAGAGGCTGAAGCCGTTTATTTCCATGCTCCGCCGTATACAAGCGAACGTGCAAAACAGAAAGTCGTAGATCTTGCAAAACTTGTGGCACGTTACAGTGGTCCGATCCGTCTTCATGTAGTTAACTTTACAGATATTCAGCTGTATATCTATGATCAGTGCCCGCATGAAGAACTGACGATCATTATGCGCCGCTATATGATGCGTATTGCAGAGCATTTTGCACGCAAGGATAAATGCCTTGGCCTGATTACGGGGGAGAGTATTGGACAGGTGGCCAGCCAGACTTTACAGAGTCTTGCAGCAACAGATGAAGTATGTGAACTTCCGGTATATCGTCCGGTTATCGGATTTGATAAAGAAGAAATCGTACAGATTTCCAGAAAGATCAATACATTTGAGACTTCCATCCAGCCATTTGAAGACTGCTGTACTATTTTTGTGGCAAAACATCCGGTTACAAAACCAAATCTGAAAGTGATTCACAGATCTGAAGAAAAATTAAACGAAAAGATCGATCAGCTGATGGAAGAGGCACTGGCAAGTACAGAAGTAATTGAGATTCAGTAAACAGAAACGAAATAGGCAGAAATAAAAACAGCTTCTCATGCGTTTAGCAAAGAAGCTGTTTTATAACTGTATCATATTTGGTATTTCAAAAGAAAATCGGTGCAGATCACTCAATTACATATGGCTGAACGATTGCCATGATCGAATCAAGAGTGCTTCCTTCTGCATGAATATTCAGGTCGATCGGCTTGGAAAGATCCAGGCTGAAGATACCCATGATGGATTTTGCATCGATTACATATCTTCCGGATACTAAATCAAAGTCACAGTCAAATTTACTGATCTCGTTTACAAATGCTTTCACTTTATCGATAGAATTCAGCGAGATTTTTAATGTTTTCATTTTGAGAACCTCCCTATTTAGTGTTATTATGCCATTTATCTTACCCGTACCCCCTCGAAAAGTCAAGGGAAAAAGAGATGAAATTTTGGTTAATCTTTTGCCTGTATGTACAAAAAAACAATTAAAATAAGAAACAAAATGAAACTATCAGAAAATATAAGAGGTAAAATATGAAAAAAAAGGTTGCCCTTCATAATCTGGGCTGTAAAGTAAATGCATACGAAGTAGAAGCGATGCAGCAGCTTCTGGAAAATGCAGGATATGAAACTGTTCCTTTTGAAGAAGGTGCAGATGTTTATGTGATCAATACCTGTACGGTCACCAACATTGCAGACCGTAAATCCAGACAGATGCTTCATCGCGCTAAGAAAAAAAATCCACAGGCATTGATCGTTGCTACGGGATGTTATGTAGACTCTGCACTGGCAAAAGATGAGCAGGATGAAAGCGTGGATCTGTTTGTACCGAATGACCAAAAGAACGCCATTGTAACTTTAGTCAAGCAGGCGTGGCAGCAAAATGTGGCGGATACGGCACAAAGCGAAAATGGAGTTTCCATAGAGGAGAAAGTGTGGCAGATATCCGGGGAAGAGACCGGAAGAGTTGGCGGTGGTGAATCTTTGATGGCACAGGAAGAAGAGCATACCAGAGCATATCTTACCGTGCAAAATGGGTGTAATCTGTATTGCTCCTATTGCATCATTCCGTATGTTCGAGGACCGCTGACGAGCAAGCCGATCCCGCAGGTCGTACAAGAGTTGAAACAGATGGCTGCGAAAGGTATTCGGGAAGTTGTACTTACCGGAATACATTTGTCTTCTTATGGGGTAGATGACCGCAAAGCAAGTTCCTTTTTAGAATTGAAAGGGCGTCCGCTGTTAGAGCTCCTCACAGCTGCCAATGCGGTGGAGGGTATTGAGCGGATCCGCTTAGGGTCGTTAGAACCACGTATTATTACGGAAGAGTTTGTGGCACATTTGGCTGCACTGCCGAAGGTATGTCCGCATTTTCATTTGTCCCTGCAAAGCGGCTGCGATGAAACACTGCGCCGTATGAATAGACATTATACGAGTGAGCAGTATTTGGAAGGCGTGCATATATTGCGGCGTTATTATGAGAATCCGGCGATCACGACAGATATTATAGTAGGATTTCCGGGAGAGACAGAGGAAGAGTTTGCAGAGACATTGGCGTTTGCAGAGACGGCAGCGTTTGCGCAGATCCATGTGTTTAAGTATTCCAGACGCAAGGGAACAGTGGCAGACAAGATGCCGGAACAGCTTTCGGAGCAGGAAAAAGCAGGTCGCAGTGACCGGCTGTTAGCAGTGACAGAGCAGCTTTCGGAAACGTACCGCAGACAATTTATCGGACAGGTAACGCAGGTGCTGTTAGAGGAAATGACGGAAATAGATGGCGAAAATTATGTTATCGGCTACACATCCAGATACGTTCGCGTTGCTGTGCCGATCGGTGCAGATGGGACGTTTGAAAAGGGTGCAGTAGTCTTTGTAAAGCTGGAAAAACAGGGGCCGCATGATGTTTTGTTAGGGCATTTTGCCGAATGAGCCCACAAAAAAAACTTGTATTTTTCGTTTGATTATATTACTATAGACGATAGGTAAGAGTACGTGAAAAGAGAATGGAGGTTAGAGCCTTTATGCAGGAAGTAAATAATACACAATATTTCAAAGTACAGAAGGACCAGGATATTGAGGTTAAGGATGTTGTAGAACAGGTATACCGTGCCTTGATAGAGAAAGGATATAACCCAGTAAACCAGATTGTCGGGTATATTATGTCTGGTGACCCAACGTATATTACCAGCCACAAGGGCGCAAGAAGTTTGATCCGCCGTGTGGAGCGTGATGAGATGATAGAATTATTGTTAGAAGATTATATCCGCAATAATTTTTCATAGAACGTAATAGCCGGGGATTAAGAGTGCATAAGCAGATAGAAGGAGTAGCATAGCCGTGAGAGTGATAGGACTTGACTATGGATCAAAGACGGTTGGAGTGGCATTGAGTGATGAATTGATGCTGACAGCTCAGCCTCTTACTACGATTCACCGTGACAGACCGACGAAATTGCGTCAGACATTAGCTCAGATTGAACAGATCATAGAACAATACGATGTGGATCGTATTGTGGTCGGCTGGCCGAAGAAGCTGGACAATGAAGAGGGCGAGCGTTGCGAGAAGACAAAAGAATTTGGTGATATGCTTGAAAATAGAACCGGGCTTGAAATAATCTATCAGGATGAAAGACTGACGACAGCACAGGCAGACGGTGTATTAGAGCAGGGGGGCATACGTAAGGACAAGCGTAAGCAATATATTGATAAGATGGCGGCATCTTTGATCCTGCAGAATTATTTGGATACATTGTCTCACCGGTAGAGCAGGTAGAGAGCAGCTATAAAGGTTATAGCGATACGGAGGAGACGAAACGATGACGGAGCAAGTTATCTTTACGAATGAAGACGGAGAGGACATTCGTTTTTATGTTGTAGAAGAAACGAAAATAGCTGGAGTAAATTATTTGCTTGTAACAGAGCAGGAAGATGCAGATTCAGAAGCATATATTATGAAGAAAGTTGCAGAGGACGGCAATGAGGAGCTTGTTTGTGAATTTGTAGAAGACGAACAGGAATTGGACGCGATTTCTAAAGTATTTGCGGAACTTTTAGAGGACGTTTCTATAGAAATGCAAGAATAATTCACCCGAGATAATAAGCTATATTGATAAGCTGTACAGTAATTATCGAGGGTTTGTTTTTTGTGCGCTTAAAAAATGAGAAAGGTAGGTAAGATTTTGAGAAGAGAAACAGATGATTATACGGATTTTGAAGGAGGAGTGCCACGTAAGGCGCCGGTAAGAAGGACACGCAGAACAGCGTCGCCGGCAGCACAGAGAAGAACGACGACCAGACGTGTTGCAGCGCCGAAAGAGAAGATCGAGATTGGTATGGGATTGAAAATCATCCCGTTGGGCGGCTTGGAGCAGATTGGAATGAATATTACCGCATTTGAGTACGAAGACAGCATTATTGTTGTGGATTGCGGATTGTCATTTCCGGGTGACGATATGTTAGGAATCGACTTGGTTATTCCGGATGTGTCCTATTTAAAACAGAATATTGATCGTGTAAAGGGTTTTGTGATAACACATGGACACGAGGATCATATTGGTGCACTGCCTTACGTGTTAAAAGAGATCAATGTTCCGGTTTATGCGACAAAGCTTACGATGGGACTGATCGAGAACAAATTAAAAGAACATGTTATGCCTAAGCCGGTAAAACGTAAGGTGGTTAAGTATGGACAATCCATCAATCTTGGCTGCTTTCGTGTAGAGTTCATCCGAACTAATCACAGTATTTCAGATGCAGCGGCATTGGCAATCTTTTCTCCGGTTGGAACAGTTGTGCACACAGGAGATTTTAAGGTTGATTTTACGCCGGTCAGTGGAGAGACGATAGACCTTGAGCGTTTTGGTGAACTTGGTAAAAAAGGAGTTCTGGCATTGATGGCAGATAGTACGAATGTGCAAAAGCCGGGTTACACGATGTCAGAGCAGACGGTTGGTAAAGTTTTTGATACGATCTTTGCGGAAAATGAAAAGAGTCGAATTATTGTAGCGACCTTTGCGTCGAATGTAGATCGTGTACAGCAGATTATAAATTCTGCTGAAAAATATGGAAGAAAGGTTGTCGTGGAAGGACGCAGTATGGTTAATGTGATCTCAACGGCGACAGAGCTTGGCTACTTAAATGTACCGAACAATATCATGATCGAAATGGAACAGATGCAGAACTATCCGCCGGAGAAATTGGTGTTGATCACGACCGGAAGTCAGGGAGAGGCGATGGCTGCATTGTCCCGTATGGCAGCGAATATCCATCGTAAAGTATCGATCATGCCGGGAGATACAGTAATCTTTAGTTCCAGACCGATTCCGGGCAATGAAAAGTCTGTATCTAAGGTTATTAATGAGCTGGCGGAAAAGGGTGCGAAGGTAATCGTGCAGGATACTCACGTATCCGGACATGCTTCACAGGAAGAGATCAAATTGATCTATTCTTTGGTGAAACCACAGTATGCGATCCCGGTACATGGTGAATATCAGCATTTGAAAGCTCATGCGGAACTGGCCCAGCAGATGGGTATTCCGAAAGAAAATACGATCATTTTATCGTCCGGTGACGTGTTAGATCTCTGTGAAGACCATGCAGTTTTGATCGGAAAAGTGCAGGCACAGGGCATTATGGTAGATGGTCTTGGCGTTGGGGATGTCGGAAATATTGTATTGCGTGACAGACAGTATTTATCTGAGAACGGGTTGATCATTATCGTTCTTACTTTGGAAAAATATACAAATCAATTACTTGCCGGACCGGATATTGTATCACGAGGCTTTGTTTATGTCAGAGAATCGGAGTATTTGATGGATGAGGCGAGAGAAGTGGTATATTCTGCATTAGAAAGATGTCTCGACAATCATGTAACAGACTGGACCAAGATCAAGACAGAGATTAAAGATAGTCTGAGTGATTATTTATGGAAAAAGATGAAGCGTAATCCGATGATCCTGCCGATCATCATGGAAGTGGAGTAAATACATGAATGAGATGAAACAATTAATGACGGAACTGACAGATAGGCTTAGAAAGACCAATGAATACAATCAGTATATCAATGTTCTTAGCCGTTTGAAGCAAGATCCGGAGCTTTATGCGAGAATCGGAGATTACAGACGACGAAGTCTATGGATCCAGATGCAGGAGGGAGAGGCTTTTATTCAGGGGAATAATGGACTGCAGAAAGATTTTGCCGATCTCCAGGAAAATGGCCTTGCTAATGAGTTTTTTGCTGCAGAACATCAGTATATCGCAATGGTCAAAGAGCTGCAGGAGCAGTTCTTAGAAGGTTCGGCAGTGGAAACATCCTTTTTGGAGGGATAGAGATGAACGATCCTTATACCAGAAAATTGCAGGTGATGTTAAATTCTGCACGGTACCTGCTTGCAATTTGTGTCAATATATTAGTGTTGGTTCTCATTTTATATGGTGTCAGCCGTGTATGTATTTGCGGGTATCATTTTTGTTATGCGGTTTTTGGAACGGTAACGGTTGATCAGGGCAAAGGACAGGAAAAAATTTTTCAGGTAGAGACGAATCGGTCTATGTATGAAGTGGCAGACAAACTTCAAAAACAGGGGTTGATCGTTGATAAGTACAGTTTTTATGCGAGAACACAACTGCTGGAGCAGGATACTGTTATCTTGCGGCCGGGAACCTATGTATTGCGTACGAATATGGACTATCAGGAGATTATTGACATTTTAACAGTTAGTATTTAGATTGGAGAGTGCAATGATTGTAAACGAACGTTTGGCGACTTATTTGGATTCACTGACTTGGCAGATACCGGAGCCGATGCAGGAATTAGAGCAATGGGCACTGCAAAAAGAAGTGCCGATCATACGTCGTTCGATGCAGTCATTGCTTTTGTTTATGCTGCGTTTGCGACAACCGAAACATGTTTTAGAGATAGGAACGGCAGTGGGGTTTTCTGCTCTTTTAATGCGTAGTGAATTGCTGCCGGATGCAACGCTGGATACGATAGAAAAAGTTCCGGCGAGAATTTGTGATGCCAAAGAAAATTTTGCCAAATACCCACAGGGAGACAAGATCAGATTGTTAGAGGGAGATGCGGCAGATATACTTGCGGCACTGGTGCGCGAGCAGAAACAATATGATTTCATATTTATGGATGCAGCAAAAGGGCAATATGCTGCTTTTTTGAATCCTATTTATGATTTATTGCAGCCGGGAGGACTGCTTGTGACTGATAATGTTCTTCAAGAGGGAGATATTATTGAGTCACGCTGTGCGATCCGCCGTCGAGACCGCACGATTCATGGGAGGATGCGGGGGTTTTTGTACGAAATGACACATTCGGAACAGTGGGATAGTGTTATATTGCCTGTTGGAGACGGTGCTTTGCTGTCTTATAAGAAAACGAATGTAAAGCAGATGTAAGCTTACGGTAAGATAATGCTTGTAAACTGCATAATTGTTAGATATAATGAAGTTTAGCGAGTTCTTAGGAGGAACCTATATGTTAGAGAATGGAAAGCCGGAGTTATTGGTACCGGCAAGCAGCTTGGAAGTGCTGAAAGTGGCAGTAATGTACGGTGCAGATGCGGTTTATATCGGTGGAGAAATGTACGGACTTCGCGCAAAGGCTAAAAATTTCTCGATGGAGGATATGGCAGAGGGAATCCGTTTCGCACATGAACATGGAAAACGTGTTTTTGTAACGGCAAATATTACTGCGCATAACCGTGATCTGGAGGGTGTGCGAAAGTATTTCAGGGAGTTGCATAAAATCGGACCGGATGCGTTGATCATTTCCGATCCGGGTGTATTTACCATTGCAAGAGAGGTGTGCCCTGAGATAGAAGTTCATATTAGTACACAGAGCAATAATGTCAATTACGAGACATATCTTTTCTGGCAGAGACTTGGTGCCAAACGAGTGGTTTCGGCGCGGGAATTGTCCATTAAAGAAATTGCAGAGATTCGGGCTAATATTCCGGATGACTTGGAGATTGAAACATTTGTACATGGAGCGATGTGTATTTCCTACTCCGGCCGTTGCCTTTTAAGTAATTATTTTACCGGCAGAGATGCTAACCTGGGGGCATGTACGCATCCGTGCCGCTGGAAGTATTATATTATGGAAGAAAACAGACCGGGAGAATTTCTCCCTGTGGAGGAAAATGAGAGAGGAACTTATATTTTCAATTCCAAAGATTTGTGCATGATAGAGCATATTCCGGATCTGGTGCAGGCAGGCATTGATAGTTTTAAGATCGAGGGACGTATGAAAACAGCACTTTATGTGGCTGACGTAGCGCGAACCTATCGACAGGCAATTGACGATTATTTTGATTCACCGGAGTTGTATGCAGCTAATCTGGATCACTATCGGGACGAGATCTCTAAGTGTACATATCGTCAGTTTACGACAGGATTTTTCTATGGAAAGCCTTCTAGTGATGCGCAGATTTACAACAGCAATACCTATGTTAAGAATTACACATATCTGGGAACCGTAGAGTCTATTGACGAGAATGGACGAAGTGTATTTGAACAGAAGAATAAATTTACTGTTGGCGAGATGATTGA
>ENA-OPNB01002482-OPNB01002482.1-human-gut-metagenome-genome-assembly--contig:-NODE-2482-length-10478-cov-2.333109_pt1 | contig 10478 bp, 8 predicted proteins | sample MGYA00241528_ERZ501754 | MGnify/ENA primary metagenome ERZ501754 (study PRJEB25962, sample SAMEA2042646) | human gut metagenome | biome: human gut; feature: human-associated habitat; material: faeces... | reverse complement strand
GCAGAGCTACGACTTCTACTACATGTTCCAGCATTACGGCTGCAACATGCAGTTCGGCGGCGATGACCAGTGGGCAAACATGCTGGGCGGCACGGAGCTGATTCGCCGGAAGCTGGGCAAGGACGCTTACGCAATGACCATTACCCTGCTGCTGAACTCCGAGGGCAAGAAAATGGGCAAGACAGAAAAGGGCGCTGTATGGCTCGACCCTGAAAAAACTTCTCCATACGAGTTCTATCAATACTGGAGAAACGTTGGCGACGCTGATGTTATCAAGTGCCTGAAGATGCTCACATTCGTTCCTATCGAGGAGATAGAGGAAATGGAGAAACACATGGAGGGTGCTGAATACAACAAGGCTAAGGAGCTTTTGGCTTACGAGCTGACAAAGCTTGTTCACGGCAAAGAAGAGGCTGACAAGGCTGACGCTGCGGCAAAGGCTATTTTTGCAGGCGGTGGAAACAGCGACGATATGCCTAGCACGACTATTGCGGCGGCTGATCTTACTGACGGCAAGATAGGTATTCTTACACTTCTCGTTAAGTGCGGACTTTGCCCTTCAAATGGCGAGGCTAGACGTCTTGTTACACAGAACGGCATTGCGGTGAATGGTGAGAAGTTCACTGACCCTAAGGGTCTTGTTGATCTCTCTGAGCCTGTTGTTATCAAAAAGGGTAAGAAGATCTTCCACAAGGCTATTGCGGAATAATATAGTGCAAAATAATTTCCACGGGTGGACAGAAGTTCACCCGTTTTTTTGTATACAAATATATGGTATTTTGCAATATTCATAAACATTCACACAAAATACATATAAGGTTTAGCTATATTTAAAGTTATTCATATATACTTTTAATCAAAGGAAAGTTTACACGAAGCATACGAAAAAATCACGAAAAGAGGCGTGGATATGAATGGCAATCAGGAAGTGTTCAAACGGATAGAGAAAAAATATATCGTTGATGAACCGACTTATGAAAAGCTTATAAAAAAGCTCGATGGGCATTTTGTCAAAGACAGATATTACAAAAGCACTATCTGCAACATATATTATGACACACCAAGTCATCAGCTTGTGAGAAACTCCATTGAAAAGCCTGTTTACAAGGAAAAGCTGAGAGTGAGGAGCTACGGCGTACCTAATGATGAAGACATGGTCTTTGTGGAGCTTAAAAAGAAATACAAGGGTGTGGTCTACAAGAGGCGTATCGAGATGACCCTTGCACAGACCCGTGATTTCTTTGCAGGCAAAGATGTACCTCATGATAATCCGCAGATAGAGAACGAGCTGAAATATTTTCTCAAATTCTATGAGGGCATTGCTCCTGCTATGTATCTTAGCTATGACAGGCTTGCTTACTGCGGTGCGGAAGACCCGTCCCTTAGGCTGACCTTTGACACGCACATTCTTTACCGTGAGGAGCAAAAGGAGCTTGACAATGGCATTTGGGGCAAAGAGCTTCTGCCTGCTGGCATGAGGGTAATGGAGATAAAGATACCGAACGCTATGCCACTTTGGTTATCGGCTATACTTGATGAACTGGAGATATATCCTGCGTCATTCTCAAAATACGGAACTGCGTATCTTAACGAATTTTCTGAAAAAATACATAAAGGTAAGGTGATAAGCTGTGCTTAATTCAACTACTCTTGCGGCTACTACTGTGACCACCACTGAAACGACCGTGGCGGCGATAACTACAAACGAATTTGTTTTCTGCACTGCGGCTTCGTTGGTGCTTGGTCTTATAATAGCGTTTGCATTCAACTTCAAGCAGAAAAAGACAAAGAGCTTTATGATGACGCTTGCTTTGCTGCCTGTGATAGTACAGGTAGTGATAATGCTTGTAAACGGAAACATCGGTACCGGTGTGGCTGTTATGGGTGCATTCAGCTTGGTAAGATTCCGTTCTGTACCGGGAAGTGCCATGGACATTTGTGCTATATTCCTTTCAATGGCTGTCGGTCTTGCGACGGGCACGAACCACTTGGCACTTGCTCTTATGCTTGCTGTGTGCGTGAGCCTGCTGAACATTATTTACACGCTTCTGCCTATTGGCAAAAAGAAGTCGGGTCACAAGGATCTTAGTATCACTATCCCTGAAAGCCTTGATTACACCGAGGTATTTGACGATATATTTGAAAAGTATCTTTCAGAATGTGAGCTTGTTTCGGTAAAGACCACAAATATGGGAAGTCTTTTCAAGCTGAAATATCGCATAGAGCTAAAGGGTGATGCTAATGAAAAGAAGCTTATTGACGAACTTAGATGCAGAAACGGCAACCTTGAGATAATGTGTGCAGTGGCAGCAGACATTGAGGAACAATCATTCTGACAAAATAACAAAAGTATCCATAAGCAAAACCGCACAAGGCTAAAGCGGTCTTGTGCGGTTTTTTCAACCTTTTTTACCATACAAGGGGGTATTTTTCATGAAAATTTCGGACACTAAAAAGCTGGCAGCTATCACGGCGGCGTTTTTTATCACGGTCACGGCTTTTTCAGGCTGTTCAGAGAGTGCAAGTTCTTCACAGACCACAAACAGTGTTTCTCAGTCGGCAAAGTCTGACATTGACGCAAGCATTGCGGCAGAGGACATTGACGTTGGATATGACGAGGAAAGCTCAATAGGGATTACATTTGCTGATGGCAATGCGGCTATAGACGGTGAGGGTGCGACCTCAGAAGGGGAAACTGTTACCATTTCGCAGGCAGGCACTTACATTCTTTCAGGCACAGCGACCAACGGCAGGATAATCGTTTCAGCGGACAAGACGGCTGAAATAAAGCTTATTTTCAATGGAGTTGACATAACTTGTGCTGACAACGCTCCCCTGCTTGTGAGCAAAGCTAAAAAAGTTTATATCGTGCTGGAGGACGGCACAGAGAACGTTTTGACGGACAGTGCAAGCTACTCTTTAGGAGAAGATGACAGCAACACAGACGGTGCTATTTTCTCCAAAGCCGACCTTACTATAAACGGCAGCGGTACACTTACTGTGAATGCAAACTACAAGCACGGCATAGTTTCAAAGGACGATCTTGTTATCACTGACGGCAATATCAATGTGACCTCGGCTTCAACCGCTATGGTGGGCAAGGACAGCGTTAAGATATCTGGCGGAACATTCAACATTTCCGCAAGCACGAACGGCATAAAATCCACTAACACAGAGGCTTCTGACAAAGGCTTTATAAGCGTGACAGGGGGAAGCTTCACAGTAGTCGCAAACAATGACACATTCGAGGCGGAAACTGTGCTTTCTATGGAGGGCGGAAGCTTTGACATCACCACAGGCGGTGGAAGTGCAAACGCTTCTATGAAGTCTGACGGCACGCCAAACAAAAATTGGCAAAGCAACATGAGCAACGGTGGTGGTGGTCCGAACGGAATGGGCAGACCTGACGATAACGGAAACGGCACGGGAGGCGACCTGCCTGCAATGCCTACGGCTGACAACACAGGTCTGACTATCAAGACTACGGCCAACACTACTACAGACAGCGACAGCACTTCAACATCTGCAAAGGCTTTAAAGGCAGGCAACGAGGTGAACATAAGCGGCGGCGAGTTCAAGATAGATTCGGCAGACGATTCAGTACACAGCAACGGAAACATTGTTATAACAGGGGGAAACATTTCTGTGGCGTCGGGTGACAACGGAATGCACGCTGACGGAAATCTGACCATATCCGACGGCACTGTAGACATCACAAAGAGCTACGAAGGTATCGAGGGAGCTATCGTGACAATAGACGGTGGCACCATATCAGTGGTAGCAAGCGATGACGGAATAAACTGCGCAGGCGGAAGCGACACTGGATCAACAGACAGAATGGGTGCTGACCAATTCTCGTCACAGGACGGTGTTGAACTTAACATCAACGGAGGAACTGTAACCATTGACGCTGAAGGCGACGGACTTGACTCAAATGGCAACTTCACAATGGCAGGCGGTACGGTTTGCGTTTGCGGACCTACTAACGGTGTCAACGGTGCACTTGACTACAACGGCACTGCAACTGTAACAGGGGGAACGCTCATCGCCTGTGGTGCAGTTGGAATGGAAGAAGTCTTCGGTGACAGCTCCACACAATACAGTGTTCTGCACGATCTTGGTTCAACCGTTTCAGCAAACGAAAAACTGACTATCACTGACAGTGAAGGCAAGGAGATCTTAAGCTTTACCCCTAAAAAGACTTGGCAGAGCGTTGTATTCACAAGCGCTGACCTGAAGGAAGGCGAAACCTACACCATTACGGCAGGGTCGCAGTCGGAAACCGTGACTATTGACGGCATTGTTACTTCTAATTCCAAAGGAATGAGCTTTGGCAGAGGTCATGGCGGAGGACGTGGTTTCTGATATGAACGACAAAAGGACGAACTTTGGGTTCGTCCTTTTTTATTTGGCCGATTTATCGTTCATAGTATGCGGGACGTCGAGGGCGCCGTCCCCTACATTTGTGTAATATAAATTGTAGGGGCGAACAGTGTTCGCAAGTTTTTGCTCACCTTTGTTGTATACATACGCAAAAAAGACCGCCTCATGATGAAGCGGTCTTTAGTAAGCAATTTAGTTTTGGCTGTGCAGATTATGCAAGCTCAGCAAAGTACTTGATTGTTCTTACCATCTGTGATGTGTAAGAGTTCTCGTTGTCGTACCAAGAAACTACCTGTACCTCATAGAGATCATCAGCGATCTTAGATACCATTGTCTGAGTAGCATCGAAGAGTGAACCAAATCTCATGCCGATAACGTCAGAAGAAACGATTGGATCCTCGTTGTAGCCAAATGACTCAGATGATGCAGCCTTCATAGCAGCGTTGATGCCTTCAACTGTTACGTCAGCACCCTTTACAACTGCTGTAAGGATTGTTGTTGAACCTGTTGGAACTGGAACTCTCTGTGCAGAACCGATGAGCTTGCCGTTAAGCTCTGGGATAACAAGGCCGATAGCCTTTGCAGCACCTGTTGAGTTAGGAACGATGTTTGCAGCACCAGCTCTTGCTCTTCTCAGGTCACCCTTTCTGTGAGGACCGTCAAGGATCATCTGGTCGCCTGTGTAAGCATGGATAGTGCTCATGATACCGCTCTGGATAGGAGCATACTTGTTAAGAGCATTAGCCATAGGAGCAAGACAGTTTGTTGTGCAAGATGCAGCTGAAATGATTGTATCGTCAGCTGTAAGTGTCTTCTCGTTTACTGAGTAAACGATAGTCTTGAGGTCGTTACCAGCAGGAGCTGAGATAACTACCTTCTTAGCACCAGCATCGAGGTGAGCCTGGCTCTTAGCCTTTGATGTATAGAAGCCTGTGCACTCGAGAACTACGTCTACACCAAGCTTGCCCCAAGGACAATCCTTAGCGTCCTTTTCTGCATAAATCTGAAGAGTCTTGCCGTCAACAGTGATAGTATTAGCCTCATCGTCAGCTGATACTGTGTGAAGGTTCTCACCGATCTTACCACAGTAACCGCCCTGAGCTGTATCATACTTAAGAAGATCAGCGAGCATTGAAGGCTTTGTCAGGTCGTTGATTGCAACTACCTCGTAGCCCTCTGCGCCAAACATCTGTCTGAATGCAAGACGTCCAATACGTCCAAATCCATTAATCGCTACTTTTACTGCCATGATTAATTCCTCCTAAAGTTTGTTTATTAACTACTTATGCAGTCTACATTGTGAAATCTTTCTCAAGCCCTTTAGAAGCTCTATCAAGACCTCTCAACTGCTAATAATTGTACTTTATCTGATACAAAATTTCAAGAGGTTTTCCTATTTTTATATAAGTTGCTTAAAAACAGGCTTTTGTTCAAAAAATTCTGTATAATATTTAAAGCCGCAGGACTTCAAAATTTCTTCTGCCTTTGCAAAATCATACGCAATATGCTCCGGTTTATGTGCATCGGCTCCAATCGTAATGATCTCACCGCCAAGCTCACGGTAGCGCGCGAGGATCTCCTCGCAGGGGTTCGGATGTCCCAGTCCGTATTTGAAGCCGCCGGTATTGATCTCGATGCCTTTCCCTTTTTCAATCAGAAGTCTTAGAATCTCGTCGATCACGTCGCTGTATCTGGCGTAGGTATAATTCTCGTTGCGCGTCGGACCGTAGCGCACGACATAGTCGATGTGACCGTAGACGTCAAAGTCATCAAATGCCCGGATGTTTTCCAGGATGGACTCAAAGTATTCGCGGTATCCTTCCTCCTCGGTGTGCGTCTTCCAGAATGGCGGAAAATACGGATCATAGCCGTGTACCACATGGGAGGAACCGATGACAAAGTCGAAGTCATACTGCGAGAGAATATCGGCATGCAGCGCTGCCAGATGCGGCTGGAGCCCCAGCTCGATGCCGTAGCGCACGCTGATCTGATCCCGGTACTGTTCCTGCATGGCGAAAACGGATGACGTGTAGTTCGGCAGGTCTAACAGGAACGCTTCCGGGTTGTCCGGATAGTCGATGTCCAGATGATCCGTAAAACAGATGCCGGGGAGCTTTGCCCTGATTGCAGCGCGGATCATGTCCTCCTGCGGGGCGTCGCTGTCACCGGAATATTGGCTGTGCATATGTGTATCCCATAACATAGAGATCTTCCTTTCTGTGTGAGTTTAATGGATCAGTTCGTTGAAAAATTCCGGGAACCCTACGCGGAACTGTTTCTCGCGGATCACATATCTGCGGTTATCCGTGTGCAGGGTGAGCGTCCGGAGCCCCTGACTGCCGGAGGTACATTCAAGCTGGCGGATATCCCGGCGCAGCAGGGTTTGTGTCCGGCGGGGGAAACGGGAAATAACAATTTTTTCGCGGTCGTAGGTGATTTTCTGCAGACTGACATAAAACAGTGCCAGAACGGTGCCGACAAACACGACCGGAAAGAAAAGGGCGCCGTAGAGCTTTTCTTCGCGGATGATCTGCAGCGTTCCCGAAATGCTTTCCCCGGAAAAAACGGTCAAGCCGAAAAACAGAAACATGACAACCGCATAGAGGATGAGGAGCGCGTAATATTCGCCGGTCCGGTAGCGCAGTGTTCCGCAGCCGGATGCCGCAGACACCGGATTGTCGTACGGTGTGTTTTTTTGCTTTGCGGTGTATTCGGGACGGGTGAACCGTAACGATGCCTGATAAAATTGCCGGTAGCCTTCCAGATTCGCATTTGCGCTGACACAGCGGCGGCCGTTTCTGTCATACAGATCAAAAAAGTCCTGATTTTTGATCCGCATCTCAGAGATTTCATACCAGTGAATGGTCTGGTAGGGGCGGAACGGTTTCCCGATCAGAAGGATTTCTTCATTATATAGAACATGACGTGCCTGCATGGCGTAACCGCCGAGAAAGCAGACGACAACTAACAGGATGGTGACGCCGATGCATGAGAGCAGAGAGCCTATATCCGATGCCTCAAAACCGATGTCCTGATACATAAGCACCATAAAAAATGTGACGATACACGCGCAGAGACAGCCTAGGGCAGGGAGCAGCAGGACCCTGCCGCGGGAAGTGGCAAGCAGCTGCATGCCGGAACTCTCATATTCCCGCTGGCTGCGGCTTTTGCGAAACAGCGGCGTCGCGGATAATATAAGAACAAAAACAAACAAAATCAGTAAAAAAATAAGTTTTGACATAAGAAAACTCCTCTTTGGTATGTTTACAGGTTACCAGAAAAAAGTATAACACAGCGGGCGTGCAGCGTCAGCAGATTTTCCGGTGTATTTTCAGATTTTGTATATTTTTCCGGAAAAGGGAAAAAAAACCTATGATATAGTGAAAAATTTAACAAAGTGGCAATAAAGTGGAGAAAAAGGCTTGAACTTTCTATGGAAATTGGTTAGAATATAGGAAGCACGGAGCCAATAAGCATAAGTACCTTGTGCTTGCCGGTTCCAGGGGATTTATGCCCGGCGATTACATTTACAAATTCTAGGAGGAATTAAAAATGGCAGTAAGAGTAGCAATCAATGGTTTTGGCCGTATCGGTCGTCTTGCTTTCAGACAGATGTTTGGAGCAGAAGGATATGAAGTAGTAGCAATCAACGATCTGACAAGCCCGAAGATGTTAGCACACCTGTTAAAGTATGACTCATCTCAGGGTAAGTACGAGCATGCAGATGAGGTATCTTTTACAGACGATTCCATCATCGTATGCGGCAAGGAGATCAAGATCTACGCATTCCCGGATGCAAATAACTGCCCATGGGGAGAGTTAAAAGTAGACGTTGTATTAGAGTGCTCCGGTTTCTACACATCCAAGGAGAAGGCTCAGGCTCATATCAACGCAGGCGCTAGAAAAGTTGTTATCTCTGCTCCAGCAGGAAATGACCTTCCTACTATCGTATACAACACCAACCACAAGACATTAAAGGCTTCTGATACCATCATTTCCGCAGCTTCCTGTACAACAAACTGCTTGGCACCGATGGCAGATGCTCTTAACAAATACGCTCCGATCCAGTCCGGTATCATGGTAACCATCCATGCTTATACAGGAGATCAGATGACTCTTGACGGACCGCAGAGAAAGGGTGACTTAAGAAGATCCCGTGCAGCAGCAGTCAACATCGTTCCGAACAGCACAGGTGCTGCAAAGGCAATCGGTCTTGTTATTCCGGAGTTAAACGGCAAACTGATCGGTTCTGCACAGCGTGTACCGACCCCGACAGGTTCTACCACAATCTTAACAGCAGTTGTTAAGAAAGCCGGCGTTACAAAGGAAGACATCAACGCAGCTATGAAGGCAGCAGCAAACGAGTCCTTCGGTTACAACGAGGATGAGATCGTATCTTCTGATATCGTTGGTATGAGATTTGGTTCCTTATTCGATGCAACTCAGACCATGGTAAATCAGGTATCTGATGATCAGTATGAGGTTCAGGTTGTTTCATGGTATGACAACGAGAACTCCTACACATCTCAGATGGTAAGAACCATCAAATACTTCTCCGAGTTAGCATAATTGAGAGAAAGAGATTGTTCTCGGACAATCACGTGATAGACTCAGAAAGGGGTCCGGTCTTTTATGGACCGGGTCCTTTTTTGACATTTTGCATATTAAAGGGGGACATGACATATGTCATTAAACAAAAAATCCGTAGATGATATCAATGTAAAAGGCAAGAGAGTGCTCGTAAGATGCGATTTCAACGTACCGCTCAAGAATGGCGAGATTACAGATGAGACACGTATCGTGGCTGCACTTCCGACGATCCAGAAGCTGATCAACGATGGCGGCAAGGTCATCCTCTGCTCCCATCTTGGAAAAGTAAAGAACGGACCAAACGAGGGCGAGTCCTTAGCACCGGTTGCAAAGAGACTTTCCGAGAAGCTTGGCAAGGAAGTTGTATTTGTATCTGACTACAACGTAACCGGAGAGGCGGCTACCAAGGCGGTAGAGGCTATGAAAGAGGGAGATGTTGTATTACTTCAGAATACACGTTTCCGTGGCGAGGAAGAGACCAAGAACGGCGAGCAGTTCAGCAAAGAGTTAGCAGATCTTGCAGATGATTATGTATGCGACGCATTCGGTTCTTCCCACAGAGCACATGCTTCCGTAGCAGGCGTGACAAAGTTCATCAGCGCAAAGGGCGGCTCCAACGTTGTCGGCTACCTGATGGAGAAAGAGATTGCATTCCTTGGCAATGCAGTTGAGAATCCGGTAAGACCGTTTGTTGCAATCCTTGGCGGTGCAAAAGTTGCAGACAAGTTAAACGTTATCTCCAACCTGCTTGAGAAGTGTGATACCTTGATCATCGGTGGCGGTATGGCTTACACCTTCTTAAAGGCACAGGGTTACGAGATCGGTAAATCCTTAGTGGACGACAGCAAGATCGACTACTGCAAGGAGATGATGGCAAAGGCTGAGAAGCTTGGAAAGAAGCTGTTACTTCCAGTAGATGCAGTGACTATCGCTGATTTCCCGAACCCGATCGACGCTCCGGTTGAGGTTGAGGTTTGCGACGTTAAGAATATGCCGGCTGACAGAGAGGGCTGTGATATCGGACCGAAGACGGCTGAGTTATATGCAGAGGCTGTTAAGACAGCAAAGACCGTTGTATGGAACGGACCGATGGGTGTATTCGAGAATCCGACACTTGCAAAAGGTACGATCGCTGTAGCAAAGGCACTGGCTGAGACAGACGCTACCACAATCATCGGCGGCGGTGATTCCGCAGCAGCAGTAAACCAGCTTGGTTTTGCAGACAAGATGAGCCATATTTCCACAGGTGGCGGCGCATCCTTAGAGTTCTTAGAGGGTAAGGAACTTCCGGGTGTTGTAGCAGCAGACGACAAATAAATAACAAAATCCTGCTGTCGTGACGGTACAAAACGTCGTGGCAGCAGATACATAAATGGGATCATTCTTAAGGGAAAGAGGATTTTAAAATGGCAAGAAAGAAAATTGTGGCCGGCAACTGGAAGATGAACATGACTCCAAGCCAGGCAGTAAAGTTAGTAGAAGAGTTAAAGCCGCTTGTAGTAAGT
>ENA-OPNB01002451-OPNB01002451.1-human-gut-metagenome-genome-assembly--contig:-NODE-2451-length-10593-cov-2.735339_pt1 | contig 10593 bp, 10 predicted proteins | sample MGYA00241528_ERZ501754 | MGnify/ENA primary metagenome ERZ501754 (study PRJEB25962, sample SAMEA2042646) | human gut metagenome | biome: human gut; feature: human-associated habitat; material: faeces... | reverse complement strand
CGTCGGCCTCTCCGACGAAAACGACCGCTACCCCTTTGCGGGCTACCGTGCCATGATGAACGCGCTCTATCAGCGCGTGCTTGCGCAGAGCGGGCGTGATGTGCTGGACATTGGCTTTGGCACAGGCGTTTTGACCTCGCGGCTCTACGAGCAGGGCTGCCGCATCTATGGGCAGGACTTTTCCGCGCGCATGATCGAACTGGCGCAGGCAAAAATGCCGGACGCGCGGCTCTATCAGGGCGATTTTTCCAAAGGCCTTGTGCCCGAGCTTTGCGCACGGCAGTACGACGCCATCGTCGCGACCTACTCGCTCCACCACCTGACGGACGCGCAGAAAATCGACTTTCTGCGCGCACTCCTGCCGCTTTTGAAGCAAGACGGCTGTATTTTCATCGGCGACGTCGCCTTCCGCACGCGTGAAGAGCTCGAAGCGTGTCGAACTGCGGCAGGGGAGGATTGGGACTCAGATGAAATTTACTTCGTCTACGGCGAACTCCGTCCCCACTTCCCCACGCTGACGTTTGAATCCTTCTCCCACTGCACCGCACTCCTGACGCTGCGAAAATAATTCCCCGGGAAATACGATAAAAAGCCTCTGTATGGTCAACCCATACAGAGGCTTTTCTGTGAAGCATTATTCCTTTTCAGTCGTCCAAATGGTCGAGAATCGCCGCAATCAGCTGCTCCTTGCCCGTGCCCTTTTCGGCAGAGAACGGAATGACGAGCTCATCGTCGCGCAAACTCAGCGTCTCGCGAATTTGGGCAAGATTCGGCTCGATCTCGCGCGCTTTGAGCTTGTCGAGCTTGTTCGCCACGATCACGACGGGACAGCCCGTCTGCACGAAGTAGTCGTGCATCGTCACGTCGTCCGCCGTCGGCTTGTGCCGCGCGTCGACGATCTGCACACCGAGGTGAATGAGCCCCGCAGACTGGAAATAGTTTTCCATCAGCTTGCCCCAGCGGTCGCGCTCGGTCTTGGAGACCTTGGCGTAGCCATAGCCCGGCAGGTCGACGAGGTAGAGCTTGCCGTCGATCTTAAAGTAGTTGATCTGCGAGGTCTTGCCCGGGGACGCACCCACGCGGGCAAAGTTCTTGCGGTTGACGAGCCGGTTGATGACGGACGATTTGCCGACGTTCGACCGCCCCGCAAACGCGAGCTGCGGCATCCCGTCGCGCACGAACTGCTTTTCCGACGCCGCCGAGAGGATGAATTCGACCTTGTTGAAGTTGATCGCCATGGTTTTCGTTTCCTTTCAGCTCATTTCGCCCGCACGCAGCGCGCTGTGCGCGCTCTCCTGCACGGGAGGAAGATAGCTCTCGTGCGCGGCAGCGGTGCATTTTTCGGGCAGCACCAGCGCTTCGGCAAAGACGGCGTCCACCGTCTCGACCGGTACAAAACGCAGCTTTTCGCGCACCAGCGGGTCGATCTCGTCGAGGTCCTTTTCATTCTCCTTCGGGAGAATGACCGTATGTACGCCCGCGCGCAGCGCGCCCATTGTCTTTTCGCGCAAGCCCCCGATGGCGAGCACACGGCCGCGCAGCGTGATCTCGCCCGTCATGGCGACATCGCGGTGTACCGCCTGCCCCGTCAGCGCGGAGAGCACCGCTGTCGCGATGGCGATACCGGCGCTGGGTCCATCCTTGGGGATGGCCCCCTCAGGGAAGTGGATATGGATGTCCTTCGTCTTGTAGAAGTCCGGCGCGATGCCGAGCTCCTGCGCCCGCTGGCGCAGGCACGAGAGTGCCGCGCGGCAGCTCTCCTGCATCACGTCGCCCAGGTTGCCCGTGAGCTCGACCTTGCCGCTGCCATCCATCACGCCGACCTCGACGGGCAGAATTTCGCCGCCCACCTCGGTCCACGCAAGGCCGTTCACCACGCCGACAAGGTCCTTTTCGGGGATCTTCTCCTGTGCAGCACGCGGCGTACCGAGGAAGTCCTTGATGTTCTTCTCTGTCACGGTGACTCGCTTTACATCGCTTGTAGCAAGCTGCATTGCCGCCTTGCGGCAGATTTTGCCGAGCTGACGCTCGAGCGAACGCACGCCGCTCTCGCGCGTGTAGAGCGCGATGGCCGCGCGGATGGCGCTCTCGTCCACGCGCAGGCTCGAGGCCGTCAGCCCGTGGGCCTGACGCTCCTTGGGCAGCAGGTGCCGCTGCGCAATCTGCACCTTCTCCTCGTCCGTGTAGCTGGGGATTTCAATGATCTCCATGCGGTCGAGCAGCGGGCGCGGAATGGTGTCGAGCGTGTTGGCCGTCATGATGAACATCACGCGGCTCAGATCGACGGGAATTTCAAGATAGTGGTCGCGGAAGGCGTAGTTCTGCTCGCTGTCGAGCACTTCGAGAAGTGCGCTCGCGGGGTCGCCGCGCCCGTCGCTTCCCATCTTGTCGACCTCGTCGAGCACGAGCAGCGGATTCATCGAGCCGCTGCGGGAGATAGCCTCGATGATGCGGCCGGGCATCGCGCCGATGTAGGTCTTGCGATGGCCGCGGATATCCGCCTCGTCACGCACGCCGCCGAGCGACAGCCGCGCGACCTTGCGGTTCATCGCCTTGGCGACCGACAGTGCGATCGACGTCTTACCGACGCCCGGAGGGCCGACGAGACATAAAATCTGCCCCTTCGCCTCGGGGTTGAGCTGGCGCACGGCGATGAACTCTAAAATGCGCTCCTTGACCTTCTGCAAGCCGTAGTGGTCGCGGTCAAGAATCTTGCGCGCGGCGTCCACGCTGGCGCGCTCCTTCGTCTCCTCGCCCCAGGGCATTTCCATGCAGGTGTCGAGATAGTTGCGCAGCACACTCGCCTCGGCGCTGCCGAACGGCTGCTTGGCGAGCTTGTCCACATCTTTCAGCAGCTTGCGCTCCACTTCTTCGCTCAGGTGCGCCTTGCTGATCTTCTCGCGGTACTCGTCGAGTTCTTCGTCCTCCCCGCCCTCACCGATCTCGTTCTGTAAGACCTTGATCTGCTCGCGCAGGACAAAATCCTTCTGAATTTTTCCGACGCGGGAGCGGACCTTGCTTTCAATGTCCTGCTCCATGGCGGTAACTTCGATCTCGCGGCGCAGAATCTCGTTCATGCGCTGCAATCTCGGCAGCGGGCGCAGCTCGTCGAGGATATCCTGTTTGTCCTGATAGCGCAGGTTGAGCTGCTGGGCAATAAAATCGGCGAGATAGCCGGGATCGTTCGTCGACAAAATGGCGGCGTAGACATCGTCCGGCAATTTCTGCGCGAGCTCGGCATATTCCGTCACGCTGGCGTAGGTCTGGCGCAGCATCGCCTCCGTCCGCTTGCTATGGCGCGAGGTGGCCGGCTCATCGATGAGCTCGACCTGCGCCTGCAAAAACGGCTCGCGCTGCCACAGCCGCTTGAGGCGGGCGCGGCACGCGCCCTCCATCATCACGCGCAGCACGCGGTCGGACACGCGCAAGATCTGCGTCACGCGCGCGACCGTGCCGATCTCGTACAGGTCTTTTTCCTCCGGCTGCTCCACGCCGATCTCACGCTGGGTGACGAGAAAGATCTCCTCCCCGTTTTCCATGGCGCGCTCAAGCGCATGCACGGAGATCGGACGCTCGAGGTCAAAGCTCGTGTTCATGCGCGGGAACACATTGAGCCCGCGCATGGCAATGACCGGAAGATTTTTTGTTACAGGTTCCATGGGGTTTCTCCTTATGAAGCGGAGTCTGCCGGCAGCGACGGCTGCGGTTCCTCCCCTTCTTTCTCTGTGCGGTGGGAAATTTTCGGCTGTTCCGTCCCCTCCACGCAGCCCGGCGTGATGGTCACGCGGTCGATCGTGCGGTCGGACGGGATGTCGTACATCACGTTCATCAGCAGGCCCTCCATTACCGCGCGCAGGCCGCGCGCGCCGATCTTGCGCTCAATGGCCTTGTCGGCGATCGCTTCGAGCGCCTTGGGCTCGAACGTGAGCTCGGCGTCGTCGTAAGAAAACAGCTTTTGATACTGCTTGACGAGCGCGTTTTTCGGCTGGGTCAGGATCTTGACAAGGTCGTCGCGCGTCAGCGCGTCGAGCGCCGTGATGACCGGCAGTCTGCCGACCAGCTCGGGGATGATGCCGAACTTCAAGATATCGTGCGGCTGCACCTCGCGTAAAATCTTGCTTTCATCCACGTCGTTTTTGCTCTTGAGCTCCGCGCCGAAGCCCATCGACTTGCGGTCGAGACGGCTCTCGATGATCTTCTCGATGCCCTCGAACGCGCCGCCGCAGATGAAGAGGATGTTGGTCGTATCGACCTGGATGAACTCCTGCTGCGGGTGCTTGCGTCCGCCCTGCGGCGGGACGTTTGCGACCGTGCCCTCGAGCAGCTTGAGCAGCGCCTGCTGCACGCCCTCGCCGGAGACGTCGCGCGTGATGGAGGTGTTCTCGCTCTTGCGGGCGATCTTGTCGATCTCGTCGACATAGATGATTCCGCGCTCGGCGAGCTCCACGTCGTAATCCGCCGCCTGAAGCAAACGGAGCAGAATGTTTTCCACATCGTCGCCGACGTAGCCCGCCTCGGTGAGGGTCGTCGCGTCCGCGATGGCGAACGGCACCTTCAGAATGCGGGCGAGCGTCTGGGCAAAGAGCGTCTTGCCGCTGCCGGTGGGGCCGAGGAGCAGGATGTTGCTCTTTTGCAGCTCCACCTCGTCGTCGCCGCCGAAGAAGATGCGTTTATAGTGGTTGTAGACGGACACGGACAGCGCGACCTTGGCCGCCTCCTGCCCGATGATATACTGGTCGAGCACCTCGCGAATTTCGCGCGGCGTGGGGATGGAGTCGGGCGCTTCCAGACCGTCGTGCGGCTCATAGCCGTCCTCCAGCACGTCCATGCACAGGCGGACGCACTCATCGCAGATGCGCACGCCCGGCCCCTGGATCATGCGGTGCACTTCGTGCTCGCTCTTGCCGCAGAACGAGCAGCGAAGCTCTTTTTTCCTATCTTCACTCATAAGTCAAACTGTCCTTATCTCTTGTAAATGACCTTGTCCACAAGGCCGTAGGCCTGCGCCTCATCCGCCGTCATCCAGTGGTCGCGCTCGGAGTCGAGCTTGACCTGCTCGGGCGTCTTGCCGGTGTTCTCGGCCAGGATCTTATTCAAGCGCTGCTTGATGCGCAGGAAGTGCTCCACGTCGCTCTCCATATCCGTGACCTTGCCCTGCGTACCGGCGGAGGGCTGGTGGATCATAATCTCCGCGTTCGGCAGCGCAATGCGCTTGCCCTTGGCGCCGGACGAGAGCAGGAACGCGCCCATGCTGGCGGCGAGGCCGACGCAGATGGTGGACACGTCGCACTTGATATACTGCATCGTGTCGTAAATCGCCATGCCGGCCGTCACACTGCCGCCGGGGGAGTTGATATAGAGCTGGATGTCCTTGTCGGGGTCCTTGGCCTCGAGGAATAAAAGCTGCGAAACGATCAGGCTCGCGGTCGCATCGTTGACCTCTTCGCCGAGGAAAATGATGCGGTCTTCCAGAAGGCGGGAGAAAATATCGTAAGAGCGCTCGCCGCGGTTGGTCTGTTCAATGACGTAAGGGACTAAACTCATCTTGGTAACCTCCTTGTTCATACCCTGTTCAAAAAATTGGTATGTACACAATCAACCACAAATGGCAGGCATTTGTGGTTGATCGTCGTTTCTATCTATTATGGCCGCTTTGCCGATTATTCAGCCTTTTCTTCTTCCTTCTTGGCGGACTTTTTGGCAGCGGTCTTCTTGGCGGGCTTTTCCTCGCCTTCAGCGGCTTCGCCCTCGGCTTCCTTCTTGGGAGCCTTCTTCTTTTCGATCTTCGCGCTGTCCACGACGACGCTGATGGCCTTGTCGCGGATGATCTGCGTGCGGACGGACATGGCGTCAAGATACTTCTTGAGCTCGTTGACGTCCATGCTGTACTTCTCAGCAAGGTCGTTGTACTGCTTTTCGACCTCCTCGTCGGTGGCCTCGAGCTTCTCTTCCTTGATGATGGCATTCACGGCGAGGTCCATGCGCACCTGACGGGTCGCGGGCTCCTTGCCCTCCTCCAGGAACTTGGCTTCATCCATGTTGGTCATCTTGCAGTACTGGTCATAGGGGATGCCCTGAGACTGTAAGCGCTGCTTGAACTCCTCGAGGAAGCGGGCGCACTGCTCATCGATGAGCGCATCGGGGATGTCGCACTCGATGTTCGCGGCGACCTTCTCCATCAGCTCGTTCTCGACGGCATACTTGGCGGACTGCTCGCGCTGCTCGGTGATCTCGCGCTTGATGCTGTCCTTGAGCTCCTTGAGCGTGTCGTACTCGGACACGTCCTTGGCAAAGTCGTCATCAAGCTTGGGAAGCTCCTTGCACTTGATCTCCTTGGCCTTGACGTGGAAGACGACCTTCTTGCCGGCGAGGTCCTTGTGATAATCCTCGGGGAAGGTGATGTCGAGATCCTTCTCTTCGCCGGCCTTCATGCCGATGACCTGATCCTCAAAGCCGGGGACGAAGCTGCCGGAGCCGAGCTCGAGCTCGTAATTCTCGCCCTTACCGCCCTCGAACGCTTCGCCGTTGTCGAAGCCCTCGAAGTCGATGACGGCGATGTCGCCCTTCTTGGCCTTGCGGTCGACGGAGACGAGGCGGGCGTTGCGCTCGGCCATCTCATTGAGGCGCTCCTTGACATCGTCGGCGCTGACCTTGATCTCTTCCTTCTCAGCCGTCAGGCCCTTGTACTCACCGAGCTTGACCTCGGGATACACGGCAACGGTCGCCTTGAAGGTGAAGCCGTTCTCGTCGATCTTGTCGTCCACGATCTCGATCTCGGGATAGCCGACAACATCGAGGCCACTCTGGCCGATGGCCTGCGTATATGCCTCGGGCAGGGCGATGTCAACGGCATCGCTGTAGAAAACGCCCGCGCCGTAGAGCTTTTCGATCATCTTGCGGGGGGCCTTGCCGGGGCGGAAGCCGGGAATGCTGAGCTTGCCGCGGGCCTTGGCGTAGGCCTTGGCAACGGCGGCTTCAAATTCCTCCGCGCCGACCTCGACGGTCACCGCGACTCTGCTCTTTTCCAGCTTTTCAACATTTTTGACAGTCATGATTTCTTTTTCCTCCGTTTAACATCAGATAATGATGCTTTTGCAAAGTGGAATTATACCATAGCTTCCTCAAAATTTCCACCCTTTTTTGCATCAATTTATGTCTTAATTGCAAATTTTTACAGGCTGAAAGGCGACATAATCCGCCGCGATCAGCGCATATTCGGTTTTTTCGCGCATCCCCTCGAACGCGCGGCGGTGCGTGTAGCCGTGCAGATGCCCGTAATAGCAGCGCTCGACCTCGTATTTGTCGAGAAGCTCGAGCATCTCGGGACACTTGTAGCCCTGATAGATGGGCGGATAGTGCAGAAAGCAGTAGATGGGCTTCCCCTCCGCCGCCTTGAGCGACGCTTCAAGCCGCAGCGCCTCGCGCGCGAGCATCTTGCCCGTGTGCGTCCCCGCGGCGTCCTCTTCATAAAACCAGCCGCGCGTGCCGCAGATGGCGTGGTCGCCGTAGAAAAAGGCGTTGTTGTAGAGGATATCGAGCGTTGTGATGTCGTGCTCGGCGAAGAACTTTTTCATCTTCGACGCCGTACCCCACCAGTAGTCGTGGTTGCCCTTTAAGAGGATCTTCCTCCCCGGCAGCGCGTCAATAAACTGAAAATCCGGCAGCGACTGCTCGAGCGACATGCCCCACGAGATATCCCCCGCGATGACGATGACGTCGTCATCGTTCAGCTTGGAAAAATTCTCCTGAATGCGCTCGACATAGTTCGCCCACTTGGGGCCGAACACGTCCATGGGCTTATTCGTGCCGAGCGATAAGTGCAGGTCGCCGATCGCGTATAATGCCATCGCGTGCCTCCCTTCCAAAGTCAGATCAAAATGCGTTTTCGATGTAGGCGATGCGCGTGTTGCCCGCGCTGTGGCGCACATCGGTGTAGACCTCCGCCACGTCAAAGCGGGCGGGCACATCCAGCTCGCGCTCGCTCAAGTACAAAAGCGCCGCGGCACGCAGCTTTTCCTGCTTTTTCACCGTGACGTACTCGCGCGGCGCACCGTACTGCAAATTTGTGCGCAGCTTCACCTCGACGAACAGCAGCACGCCGTCCTTCTCGGCGATGAGGTCGATCTCGCCGAAGCGGCAGCGCCACTCTCGTTCCACGATGCGGCAGCCGCGCTCGCTCAGATACTTTTCGACCAGCGCCTCGCCCCAGTCGCCGTCCTGCTTCGTGCTCATCGCCGCGCCTCCCACTTTTTGAGGAACGTCATGCGGTGCACGGGGCTCGGGCCGTACTGATCGAGCATCTGGTAGTGGAGCTTTGTGCCGTAGCCCTTGTGCTTTGCCAGCTGATACTGCGGGTACTGCTTGTCCAGCTCCAGCATATAGCGGTCACGGCTGACCTTGGCAAGGACGGATGCTGCGCCGATGCTGGCACTGGTGGCATCGCCCTTGACCACCGGCTGTGCCGGGACCAGCAGCCCTGCCGGGGTGCGGTTTCCATCCACGAGAACAAGGTTCGGCACGATGTCCAGCTCTTCCACGGCCTGCTTCATGCCGCCCATGGTGGCGTTGAGGATGTTGTCCCGGTCAATAATCTCCGGCCCCACAAAAACAATTTTGTAGGCCAACGCCTTTTCAATGATCTCATCAAACAGAGCTTCCCGCTTTTTCTCGGTAAGCTTTTTGGAGTCGTTGATGCCAAAGACCGGATTCTCCGGGTCCAGAATACAGGCCGCTACGCACACCGGGCCGCACAGAGGGCCGCGTCCGGCTTCGTCCACGCCTGCAAAGCAGCCGTACTGCGCCCGGATGTCGGCATCATAGGCATAGAGCGGCGCAGAGATCTCCTCGTCTGTCCGGCGCTTCATTCCTCGCCCTCCTCGGCAAAGTCCGCCATATCGTCCCGCTGGGGCGGGCGCTCGAGGGAGATGCGACCCCACTTGCAGGCGCGGAACTCGTCCACCAGCATGATGGCGCAGCGCTCGGTGTTCACCTCGCCGCCGCGCACCAGCAGACCGCGCTTGCGGCCGATGGCTTCCATCAGCTCGTAGGGCGGCAGGGCCAGCGTTTCGGCATCCAGCTTGTAGCGCTGGGCCACAAGGTCGGGGTAGTTGCGGCGCACCTCGTCCAGCAGGTTCATGGCCAGCTCTTCCACATCCAGAATATCATCCTTGATGGAGCCGATAAAGGCCAGATTGGACGCAATGGTCTTGGAGTCAAACTTCTTCCACAGTACGCCGGGCATATCCAGCAGGTCAAATTTGTCGGTGCTGACCCACTGTTTGCCCTTGGTTACGCCCGGGCGGTCTGCCGCCTTGGCGCGGGCAGAGCCTGCAAAGGTGTTGATGAAGGTGGATTTGCCCACATTGGGGATGCCGCACAGCATCACCTGTGTTTTGGCACCGCCCATGCCGCGGTTCTGGCGGCGTTCCAGCAGGCCCGCCAGTTCTTTTTCAATGGCAGCCTTTACCGCATTGGCACCGCCCTTCTGCTTGGCGCTGATGGCCACACAGCCGGCATCTGCCGCACGGAAATACTTGATCCATTCTTCCGTTACAGCCGGGTCTGCCAGATCGGCCTTGTTCAGCGCGTATAGTTTCGGCTTGCGGGCCGTGATGCGCTCGATCTCCGGGTTCAGGCTGGAAAGCGGGATGCGCGCGTCCAGCAGCACAAGGCTGGCATCCACGTGCTGGATCTCCTGCTCCATCATGCGCAGAGTCTTGGTCATGTGGCCCGGGAACCACTGAATATTGTACTGGTTTGCAAAGCGGGTATCCATTTCGTTCATTTTACCACCCCAAAATCTGTAAAGGGCATAAAGCACACAAGCACCTTGCCCAGAATGTCCCGTTCGTCAATGCAGCCCACATAGGTGGAACGGCTGTCCAGTGATTGGTTGCGGTTATCACCCATCACGAACACCGTGCCCTCCGGCACCGTATACGGGAAAGTTACATCATAGCCAAGATAAGTAGGCTCTGCAATGTAGTCCTCCTGCAAGACCTCGCCGTTCACCGCCACGGTGCCGGTCGCATAATCGATGGAGACCGTATCGCCGCCTTTGGCGATGACACGCTTGACCAGCGGTTTACCGTAGGAGGTATAGCTGTCCACAATGACCACGTCACCACGCTGCGGTGTATAGCCTGCTCCCCACACGATGAGCTTATCACCGTTCACCAGTGTGGGCACCATGGAGCTGCCGTCCACCTGAATGATGCGGAAGAAAAACGAAAAGATCAGCACCAGCACCAGCGCTGCCGAGATCAATGCCTCGTACCATTCCAGCAGGTTCTGCCCACGCACGGGCTTTGCCTGTTCCTGTTTTTCCATATCCGGTACACCTCACCTTCTGGTTTTACACTGCTGACCCGATTATACCGCAGCCGACAGGCTCTTCGCAAGAACGGTGCCTGCAAAAAGCCGCATTTTTTCCGAAAATTTGATAAAGAAAAAAGGGACAACAAGGTTGTCCCTTTTCTCCCGTTTCAAATCGGGGATGATCAAATATCGCTCTTGACCTTGGCAGCCTTGCCCGTACGGCCACGCAGGTAGAACAGCTTTGCGCGGCGAACCTTGCCCTTGCGGACAACGGTG
>ENA-OPNB01002446-OPNB01002446.1-human-gut-metagenome-genome-assembly--contig:-NODE-2446-length-10615-cov-2.402273_pt1 | contig 10615 bp, 8 predicted proteins | sample MGYA00241528_ERZ501754 | MGnify/ENA primary metagenome ERZ501754 (study PRJEB25962, sample SAMEA2042646) | human gut metagenome | biome: human gut; feature: human-associated habitat; material: faeces... | reverse complement strand
CTTTTGCCACATCGGGCAAAATTCCCATCATTACAAATTCGGCAATACCTAATCCCAGGGTGCCGAACGCCAATGCGATAAGACTCTTTTTCATACCAAACTTAACCTGATACCTGTAACTTTTTACCTTTTTCTTTTTTGCGGGTGCAAAGGTAAAACAAAATCGGGCAGAGTGAGTTCGGTGTGAAATATTTTGATTTAAGTCAATTTATACAATGCTGCGTATGTAAGACTATGGATTTTAATAATTGTGTTTATAATAATATTATTGCGGTTTTTTTTATTAATAGAGATTGCCTTTTCAATTGCTCTTTCCTGAATGTTTAAGAATCCAGTCTGTTATATCTTTTAGAACTTCTGGGCTAATGGTTTCTTCTAGCTGCCCATACTCCGCCAATGTTCCTTTTTCACAGGTTTGAAACAGATGATTTAAGTTCGGGTAGGCTTTTACCGTTACATTCTTATTCCCGTTCTCGCTGATTCTTTGTTGGATAGCCGTAAGGTTCATAGCCGCCTCCACTTGAATGTCCTTTTCTCCGTTTAAGGCAAGTACCGGACATTTTATTTTTTTCATGGCTTTAGCCGGGTCATATCTCATAAAATGAAGATACCAGGGGGAGGTCATGGAACTTATCTGGGAGGAAATCTGCTGTACGGTATTCAAGTCTTTCAGTTGTTCGGACGACATGGTTTTGGTAACATCTGCATATAACTCTTTTTGAAGTTCATCTGTGGTTTTGTCTGCTTGTTGCAGTATGGCATACCTGTTTCGTATCGACGGTTTCGTTCCTTGCCAGAACGCATCCGGCATTCCCTGGGATTTAGAAATCATCTCTACTTGTTTCAGCATCAGGCTGTCACCTCTTACGCCGGCTCCTGCCAATGAAACAATAAACGCAATCGCCGGGTCTTTGGCAGCTACGATGAATGCTATGATTCCGCCTGCGCTATGTCCGATAATGCCAATCTTCTTTGTGTTTATTTCTTTTCTGCCGCGCAGGTAATTGATGGCAGCTTCCGTGTCCGTTGCGAAATCCTCGTTGGTGGCTGTTGCATGGTTGCCTTGTGAGGCGGCTGTGCCACGATCATCACAGCGTAATACGGCGATTCCGTTCCTCGTTAGATAGTCGGCGATGACTAGGAAAGGCTTGTGTCCCATGATCTCCTCATCCCGGTTCTGCGCACCGCTTCCTGTCACCAACACTACTGCCGGAAATTTATTTCCCTTTTCGGGAAGAGTTAATGTCCCCGCAAGGTTAATTCCGTCCTGTTCGTTTCTTACTGTAACTTCTTCACTTTTATAAGGGAAAGGTGGTTGAGGTTCCTGCGGACGTTTGGGACGGCTTGCTTCTCCCTTTTCCAGGTTCAATGGGATAGGCATTCCTTGTGTGAATGTTCCGGTTATCGTTTTGTCACTTTTCAATTTTCCTTTGTAGGAAGCATGAATAACAGGTATCTGAATAGTTAATATGGAATCACTGAAAGAGGTAGCTTGTGTCTTTATGCCGTTGGCTCCCTGGTCGGGACTGTCGAGCGTTGTTACATAAGTTCCTTGAGCCGCTTGGTTGATATGGAATACGATAGTCAGCGACCCGGTGGGAACAGTCAGTTTTCCGTGCCAAGTTCCTGAGATATCTTGCGCGGATGCGGAAGAAGATAAGAACAGTCCGGTGAATAATCCGGTGATAATAGTAGCTATGTAGACAGTTTTCAATGTGTTCATAAGAGAGAGATTAATAGTGAATGTAATTGATGCATATCAGATGATTCGTACAAAGATAACGATTATTCTGACATAAAAAATAAGACATTACTCAATCTTGTTTTAAGTCGAGTAATTTCAGGATAATTTATGAGATTTGTTAATGAAGGCTGCCTTTATTTTGTTGTCAATGGACTAAAAGGCTATCTTTGTTTTTATTTAATAGATTAATATTTGATAAATATGAAGATGTGTAGTGAAGTCTTTCAGTTTGAAAAGGAACTGAAGTGGGAGAACCCGGGTCCGGGAATCCGTCGTCAGATAATGGGTTATGACGAACAGTTGATGATGGTAAAAGTGCAGTTTGAAAAAGGAGCTGTCGGCACAATGCACGAACATCATCACAGTCAGGCTACTTATGTGGTAAGTGGAAAGTTCGAATTAACGATTGGCGAACAGAAAGAAATACTATCGGCAGGAGATGGCTATTATGTGGCTCCTAATAAACCTCATGGCTGTGTTTGTCTCGAAGCAGGCGTGCTGATTGACACATTTACTCCGATGCGGGCAGATTTTCTGTAAGACAGATGTGGTATGAAATTACCACATCTGTGGTATTTCGCCTGAACAGAATCCGCGCTATCTTTGTCATATATTAAAACGTATGAATTTAAAACGGATATATATGGAGAAGATAGCAAGAAAATTGACGGACCTGGTTGGTAACACTCCGTTGTTGGAACTTAGTAATTATAATAAGAGTAAGAATTTGAAAGCTCGCCTGGTAGTGAAGCTTGAATATTTTAACCCTGCCGGAAGCGTTAAAGACCGTATTGCTTTGGCGATGATTGAAGACGCTGAGGTAAAAGGTGTTTTGCAATCGGGAGCTACTATTATAGAACCGACTAGTGGCAACACCGGAGTAGGACTGGCTTTTGTGGCTGCTGCCAAAGGTTATAAGTTGATATTGACAATGCCCGACACGATGAGTGTTGAACGCCGCAATCTTTTGAAAGCTTTGGGAGCAGAATTGGTCCTGACTCCCGGTGCGGATGGTATGAAAGGAGCAATTGCCAAAGCGGAAGAACTGAAAGCGGCAACTCCGGACTCTGTTATCTTACAACAATTTGAAAATCCTGCTAACCCCGCCATGCATTTACGTACTACCGGCCTGGAAATATGGAGAGATACCGAGGGGAAAGTCGATATCTTTGTGGCCGGCGTGGGTACTGGCGGTGAAGCATTGAAGATGCGCGACCCCAGTGTGAGGGTGGTAGCGGTAGAACCGTCTGATTCGCCGGTTCTTTCCGGAGGAAAGCCTGGGCCTCATAAGATTCAGGGAATCGGTGCGGGTTTCATTCCGAAGACTTACAAGGCTTCCGTCGTAGATGAAATTATTCGGGTGCAGAATGATGATGCCATTCGTACAAGCCGTGAACTGGCGAAGCTGGAAGGATTGCTGGTCGGCATATCTTCGGGTGCTGCTGTTTATGCGGCGACAGAACTGGCAAAACGCCTGGAAAATGAAGGGAAGATGATTGTGGCGTTGCTGCCCGATACAGGCGAACGTTATTTGTCTACTATTTTGTATGCTTTTGAGGAATATCCTTTATGATACACTGAATTTTAGAAAAAAGAGAGAGAATAATCGGGTGGTTATTTGGCAAAATCGTATATTTGCCAAGTAACCATTTTTATTTAATACTATGTTAAACAATACTTTAGGGATTTTAGTAACTATTCTCTTACTATTTTCCGCCTGTAAAGACGAAGAACCCCCAATCTCTTCAACGAAGGAATTGCTGAACTTTTCTATTTTGAAAAGTGATAATCAAGGTAAGGTCGCAAATGATGTGGAAGCCTCTATTCAGGGGAGTGTGATTACATTGCCATTGGATAAGTATGATGATTTGAAATCATTAATTGCCGTATTCGAATATAATGGAAAATCTATCACGATAAATGGAGTTGAGCAGGAATCCGGAGTTACCTCAAATGATTATTCGCAGCCATTGGTTTTTACTGTGGAAGCAGAAGATGGCAGTAAACAGCAATATACAGTGGAAATTGCATTGAAAGATACCGGAGTGCTTTCTGCTTTCCGCTTTTTGAAAAAGAATAATGCATTCTTGACTGCTGATGTTTCCTCTTTTATTGGAGAAGAAAGTATAATACCCCTTGTTACATTCTCACAATCCGAGCTTATCCCTACATTTACCACGAATGCTGTAAAAGTACTGGTGGACGAGGTAGAACAGAAAAGTGGAATGACAAAGAATGATTTTTCATCTCCCGTAGTTTATCAGTTTATAATGAGAAATGGGGAGACTTTTCAATATACAGTAAAGGCTGAATTCTTATTATCTGCTATTCCTGAATTGACTATTACGACGACAGATCCGTCTATAGCGGAAATACCAAGTAAGGATTATTATCTGGAGGGTACTTTGGCTGTTAACGGTAGAGGGGGCTATGAGGATTATACAGGGAAAACCGAGGTGAAGGGACGCGGCAATTCAACGTGGGGATATCCTAAAAAGCCTTATCGACTGAAACTTAATAAGAAAGCAGAGATCTGTGGTTTGGGGAAAGCCAAGAATTATGTGTTGTTGGCAAATCATCTTGATCCTACGTTAATGCTTAACTCGGTTGCATTCAAGATAGGTCGGCTGCTGGAACTTCCTTTTACCAATCATGCAATTCCTGTAGATGTGGTTTTAAACGGAATTTATAAAGGTTCTTACTTGTTGACCGAACAGATAGAGGTTAAAGAAAACCGTGTAGATTTGGATGAAAACAACAGTGTCATGTGGGAACTTGATTCTTATTGGGATGATGAGCCTAAGTTTAAATCGACTGCATTTAACCTCCCTGTAATGGTGAAAGACCCTGATTTGACCACAGAGCAATTTGAATATTGGAAGAAGGACTTTAATGCATTCACGACACAATTTGCAAAAGAACCGTTAGAAGGAAATAGCTATGTAGACATGATTGATATTGAATCGGTTGCCAAATTTCTGATAACCTTTAACTTGGTACACAACATGGAGATAAATCATCCTAAAAGTGTTTTTCTCCATAAAGAAGGAAATGGCAAGTATGTAATGGGACCTATCTGGGATTTTGATTGGGCGTATGATTATGAAGGTACGAGTAATCATTTTGGACGTTACAAAACACCGTTATTTTCAAGTAGCATGAATGGAGTCGGTACGGCATTTTTCCAACGCTTTCTACAAGATAGCCGTGTGAAAGCGATATATAAGAGAACTTGGCAAGATTTCAAGAATAATAAGCTAGATGCATTGTTACAATATGTAGATGATTATGCTGTAATGCTTAAACCCTCTGTGGAAAGGAATAGTGAATTATGGGAAAATACTCGTTCATTCGATACAAAAGTGAAAGAGTTGAAGACGTGGTTAAAGAATAGAGCAGACTATATAGATAGTGAAGTCAGTAAACTTTAATAGAATCAATCTGTTGAACTGATAGATGAAAATAGAAATCTGAAGAACCGGTAATAATTTCTGTTTCACTTTTTAGTGAGGAAAACAAAATTATTACCGGTTCTTATGGATTTATATTATTGATTGGGGTTTATTGCACTTCAAAACTTCCTTTCAACCGTATATCTTGTGATGAAGCTCCTATCATTATTGAAAAACTACCCGGTTCTACCGTAAACTGATTGTTCTTGTCCCATAACCCCAAGTCTTGAGGAGTAAGGGTAAAGCTGATTGTCTGTTCTTCTCCCGGTTGCAAATGAATACGTTCGAAGCCACGTAACACCTTGTCGTAGGTAGTCACACTGCTGAAATCATCCCGAATATAAAGCTGAACTACTTCATCTCCAGCTCTTTTCCCGGTATTCTTTACGATACACGAAAGGGTCATGTTTTCTTGTGGACCTATAACCGGTTTGGAGATCTTCAAGGCTGAATATTCAAAAGTAGTGTAACTTAACCCATATCCGAAAGGATAAAGAACTCCGTCTACACGGACTCTCCCCTTTGAATCGGAGCCGGGTTTGAATGGAAATGCAAATGGAACCTGTCCTACTGACTTCGGGAAAGTTACAGCCAGGCGACCGCCCGGATTGTAATCTCCGAAAAGGACTTTAGCAATAGCATTCCCCATAAATTCACCGGGGAACCAGGCATGCACAATAGCGGGAACGTATTTGTTGGCCCAGTTGATTGTTGCTGCCCTTCCGTCTACCATTACCAAAACTACTGGCTTTCCTGTTGCATATACAGCTTCCAGCAACTGCTGCTGACGCCCGCAGAGATCGAGGCTGGTACGGGAAAATTCCTCCCGAACCGTCTTCTCATTTCCGCCTAATACAAGAATAGCGATGTCCGAAACTTTTGCCAGTTCTACTGCTTCATTAATCATAGCTTGTTCCTGTGTATCCAAAGGAACATTGTATAATTCACTTTCTGGGAAATACTTGTCAATGATGTTACATCCCTTTGCATAGCTGACTTCTGCATTAGGCAGATATTCTTTGATTCCCTGATATACAGTCTTGATAGGAGCATGGGCAGGGCCGTATCTGCACGTAAGTTCCTTCACTTCTTCTGCATTCGGACCGATAACTGCTATTTTGTTGAGGCTCTTGGACAACGGAAGCATCTGATTCTCGTTTTTCAGAAGAACAATAGACTCTAAAGCCGCTTTCATAGATACCTCCTGATGAGCGGTATTGTGTACTACCGTTTCTGGATGACGATCATCACCTGGGTACGGATTATCAAAAAGCCCCAACATAAATTTGACACGTAAGATTTCACCTACACGTTGGTCGAGGGTATGCAAAGAGATTTTTCCTTCGCTGATTGCACGGCGTAAAGGGAGGATAAAATCTTGTGGCGGGGTGAAGTTGGTGCGGATATTCAGTCCTGCATTTACTACTTGTGCCGCCATTTCTTCTTCAGTCGGGGTAATGCGGTGTTTTGTATGCAGGAATTCCACTGCTTCACTGTCCGATACTACATATCCCTTGAACCCCCATTGTTGACGCAGAATTTCAGTAAGGAAATGATAACTCCCGGAGACGGGTTCTCCGTCATAATCATTATAAGAGCTCATTACCCCTAAGGCTCCTGCTTCCTGAATTCCTTTGCGGAAGGGTTCCAAATAAAGAGTCTTCATCTCACGCGGAGCCACGTGCGGGTCGGTACGTGTACCTCCATCACGTCCTCCAACCGGGATACTATAGACGGCAAAATGTTTCGGAGTGGCTGCCAGTCCTTCGGCTTGCAGACCGAGAATCATTTGTTTTCCCAGTTCGCCTGCCAGATAAGGATCTTCGCCATAACTCTCTACTACCCGTCCCCAGCGCGGGTCTTGGGCAATGTCCAGAATCGGGGCGTAAATATTGGTATATCCGAGCGCTTTTGCCTCATCAGCAGTGACTTTCGCAATTTCTCGGATCAGTTTCTTGTTCCACGTGGCACCTTGTCCGCATTGGGCAGGAAACATGGTAGCCCGATTGTGGCACAATCCGCGTATTCCTTCATTGGTAAAGTCAACGGGAATGCCCAACCGTGTCTGTTCTACAAACCAGCGTTGTATTTCGTGGCGGTTCTTTACACTGTTGGCATACGGATAAGAAAGCTCGGAACCGAATTTACCCAATCCGTTCGCCTGTTCGTCAATATTCCCGATACCGTCTTTCCAGATTTCCTTTGACCATTCGGCAGTGGGCCATGCATCTTTCAATACCCGCCCCGAACCGTATAAAGTAGCCATTTGGCAGGTTTTCTCTTCCAGCGTCATTTGCGACAGCAAATCCGCAACACGGGCTTCAATAGGAGCGGCAGGGTCTTCGTATACGTCCTTGACTCCGTTCTTATTAAAGTCAATCCAATTCTTCTTGTATATGTCTTTTGTACTGCCGGCAAAGATGTTGCCGACAGACAGACACAAGGTAAGTCCACATACTAATTTTTTCATATCTATGGCTTTTCATCAGCTCGCAGGCCGAATACTTTTCCCGTCATCCGGTCTACCGGTACTTTCCATACTTTAACATTACGGACAGCCGGATCGGAGTAATTAAATTCATTATTCGTATAATGACACATGATAATGTCCAATGCGCCACGTTTTTCTTCCATGTCTTCAACGAACTCTACTTTTCCGCGACACATCGCACTTTCAGAACGCATACTGTAACTGCAAGCCACTTTTTCGTGCTGATAGACAAGCTTGTGTCCGAGACTAAAAGTGATACAGACATTATTATTGTGTTCCAACATTTCCACTTTACTGCCTTCGGGCCCGGAGTGGAGATAGATAATGCCGTCTTCATAACCGAAGTTCATCGGAACTACGTATGGATTACCTTCCATATCGACTATACCTACAAAACAAACGTCACAATGAAGAATAATAGACTCGATTCTTTGTTTGTCTTCGATGATAAAGGTTTTCATAATGGTTGTTAGCTTCCCCTTTGTGGTGAACTTATTTTTCTATTAATTCAAAATCCAATTGTTTCTTCTCAAGGTTGGCACGTGCTACGCGAACGGTAATAGCATCTCCTAGACTATATATCTTGTTTTTACGACGTCCGCGAAGGCAATAGTTCTTCTCGTCAAATTCGTAATAATCATCATCCAGATCGCGGATGGGCACCAAACCTTCACATTTATTTTCGTTCAGTTCTACGTAGAGTCCCCATTCGGTTACACCGGAGATTACGCCATCGTAAATCTGCCCCAAGCGTTCGCTCATAAATTCTACCTGTTTATATTTGATAGAAGCGCGTTCAGCGTTGGCAGCTATTTGCTCCATGTTCGAACTGTGGTCGCAGAGGTCTTCGTATTTGGCTTCTGATACGCTGCGTCCTCCGTTTATGTACTTCGTCAACAGACGATGTACCATCATATCCGGGAAACGGCGGATCGGTGAGGTGAAGTGAGTGTAATATTCGAATGCCAGTCCGTAGTGGCCGATGTTATGCGTAGAGTAACGCGCTTTCTGCATGGCACGGATAGAAACTGTTTCAATCAGATTCTCTTCTTTCTTACCATGAATATCGTCCAGAAGGTGGTTAATAGACTTTGAAATATCTGTTTTTGTACCGCTTGTACGTACTTTATAGCCGAAACGGGCGATGAACTGCGACAAGTTTTCCAGCTTTTCCGGGTCGGGCAGGTCGTGGATACGGTAAGGGAGCACTTTGGCTTTCTTATTCTTCGGCACACGTCCTACCTTTTCGGCTACGGTTCTGTTGGCAAGCAACATAAATTCTTCTACCAGTTTATTGGCGTCTTTTGACTCCTTGAAGTAAACGCTGATAGGTTTCCCTTTCTCATCGATCTCGAACTTCACTTCGTAACGGTCGAAGTTGATAGCTCCTGCTGAGAAACGTTTTTCGCGAAGTGCTTTGGCGATAGTATCCAGTGTGAGTACTTCTTCCTTGAAGTCTCCTTCTTTTGTCTCGATAATTTGCTGTGCCTCTTCGTAAGTAAAGCGGCGGTCGGAGTTGATAACCGTATGAACGATGCGTGAATCCTTGACTTCACCTTTTTCGGTAATATTGAAGATTACGGAGAAAGCCAGCTTTTCTTCATTCGGGCGGAGGGAACAGATGAAGTTACACAATCGTTCGGGAAGCATCGGAATGGTGCGGTCCACCAGATAGACGGAAGTGGCGCGTTTTTCTGCCTCTTTGTCAATGATTCCTCCTTCTTTCACGTAATGCGTCACATCGGCGATGTGTACACCTACTTCCCACAATCCTTCTTTCAATTTGCGGATAGAAAGTGCATCGTCGAAGTCTTTGGCATCTTTCGGGTCAATAGTGAAAGTGGTAACTTTGCGGAAGTCCTCACGTTTGGCAATCTCTTCGGCTGAAATTTCGGCGGGAATCTTGTCTGCCGCCGTCTCTACCGACTTCGGATAGACATAAGGCAAACCGAATTCGGCAAGAATGGCGTGCATCTCCGTAGTGTTTTCACCGGCTTTGCCAAGTATATCAATGACTTGTCCGATAGGATTTTTTGCCTTGTCCGGCCATTCGGTCACTTTCACAATTGCTTTGTCTCCGGTTTTACCACCTTTCAGCTTTTCTTTCGGGATAAAGATGTCATTGGCAAGTGTGCGGTTTTCCGTCACCAGAAAAGCATACGACTTGGCTACTTCCAGTGTACCGACAAATGTATCGTTGGCACGTTCCAGTATTTCTATTACTTCCCCTTCGGCATCCTTGTTTTTACGTTTGGCGTAGAAGGTGATCTTTACTTTGTCGTTGTTCATCGCATGGGCCGAGTTGCGTTCGGCCACAAAGATAGGATCGCCCCCTCCTTCGGGGATGAAGGAATTCTTTCCGTTACTTTTCCGTTGGAAGGTGCCGGTCATCTCTGTTCCATGATTGTTGAGACGGAACTTTCCCTTTTCTATTTCGCTGATATAGTCATCATCCAGCATTTCGTGAAGAATATCGACGCATAGCATTTTCTGCGGGTGAGTGGTGAGATGTAACTCTGAGAAAATATATTTCATGCTCAGCGTCTCGCTTTGTTTGGCATGGAAAAAGTCTATCAATAGCGCGGCTAACTGTTTTTTACTCATTCTCTTGCCGGCTTTCTTCTCTTTCTTTTCTTTCTTTTTCGCCATAATGTAGTCTTTTAAAAATATCTAGTTACAAAGATATAGGAATATTTTCCTTATCGAAACTTTGAGGAAAGAAAAATAACTTTGCAGTCTTGTATTTGATTTTCCGTAATAGGTCAGGTTGGTTCTGATAAGGTATATTACAAAGTTGGGGATAACTCATAATTTTATCGTTGTATTTAAGTGGTATTTAAAGGGTATCGGGGTTTTTCAACGGGTTGAGTGCGACAAATAATAATTGAGAAAAGCAAAATGGCTTTTGTTTTATATTTATTGTATCTT
>ENA-OPNB01002435-OPNB01002435.1-human-gut-metagenome-genome-assembly--contig:-NODE-2435-length-10657-cov-3.960573_pt1 | contig 10657 bp, 10 predicted proteins | sample MGYA00241528_ERZ501754 | MGnify/ENA primary metagenome ERZ501754 (study PRJEB25962, sample SAMEA2042646) | human gut metagenome | biome: human gut; feature: human-associated habitat; material: faeces... | reverse complement strand
CCTCCCTTCCTCACCGGCGGCGAGATGATTGAATCTGTCACCCGCGATGGTGCGGTCTTCGCCGAGCTCCCGCACAAGTTCGAGGCCGGCACGGTCAACGCGGCAGACGCCGTGGGCCTGCATGCGGCCATTGACTATGTCAAGAGCATCGGATTTACAGCGATACATCAGCAAGAGGTCGCGCTGACACGCCGCGCGATGGACGCGATCGGCGAGATGCCGCACGTCCACGTGCTGGGCTCGGAAAAGCCCGAGGAGCATTGCGGCATCATCACCTTTACGGTGGACGGTGTTCACCCGCACGACATCAGTGAGATCCTCGCGAGCGACGGCGTCGCCATCCGCGCAGGCCATCACTGCGCGCAGCCGCTTCTGGCCTATTTGAAGCATCCGTCCACCGCGCGGGCAAGCCTCGCGTTTTATAACACGGAATCCGAAGTCGACAGGCTGCTTGACAGCATTTCCACGCTAAGGGAGCGAATGGGTTATGGAAAATAGAAGCTTTTACAATGAAATTCTCACCGAGCACAACCTACATCCGGAGTTCAAGCACGACCTGCCGGACGCCGACATCGTACTCGAGGGCGTCAACCCGAGCTGCGGCGACGACATCTTCCTCAAGCTGAAGCTTGACGGCGATGTGATCGCGGACGGCGCGTTCGTCGGCGACGGCTGCGCCGTCTCGCAGGCGTCGGCGGACATCATGCTCGGCATGATCGTCGGCAAAAAGAAGGAAGACGCGCTGAAAATGGGCGATATCTTCCTAAAAATGATCCAGGGCGAGGCGTCGGAAGACGAGATCGACAGCCTGGAAGAGGCCTCGGCTCTCCGTGATATCGCCCATATGCCCGCGCGCGTCAAATGCGCGGTGCTCGGCTGGCGCACGTTGAAAGAGGCCCTGCTGGACGGGGACGAGCTGTCGTAACGCGGTCGCTCCGTTGAATTTCAAATCAAAATAATAAAAAGAGGTATTTGCCGCAGCATGCGGCAAATACCTCTTTTTATTCAAGCAAAAACAGGGCGAGAATTCGGCCTTTGCCGTATTTCCGCCCCTCTCCCCTGCTCATTGGTCGTAATGCTCCAAAAACGAATGCACTTCTCCCTTTGTCTTGTAGCCGGGGAAGGTGTCGAGCGCGACAGTGTGGATGCTGTTGAAGATGGATTTTTCGATGTTGGGGTTGTCCCGCTTCAATCTTCGCAGCAGCATCTTGATTTCCTGACGCTTTGAGCCGCCTCCACCGTTGTCGCAGATGGTGCAGTTTTCTGTAAAGCGGCAGGCGCACTGGATAAACTCAAGCTGGTTGTACTGCCGCCAGGCGATGATGCTCTCCTCGTGGATGCAGTACATCGGGCGGATGAGCTCCATGCCCTCAAAGTTGTCGCTGTGGAGCTTTGGCAGCATGGCCTGCAGCTGTGAGCCGTAAAACATGCCCATGACCGTCGTCTCGATCACATCGTTAAAGTGATGGCCCAGCGCGATCTTGTTGCAGCCGAGTTCCTTGGCCTTGCTGTAAAGGTGGCCGCGCCGCATGCGGGCGCAGAGGTAGCAGGGCGATTTGTCCGTGCTGTTGGCCACCTCGAAGATATTGGTCTCGAATACCGTGATGGGGATGTGCAGCAGCGCCGCGTTGCTCTCGATGCGCTGGCGGTTGATGGCGTTGTAGCCTGGGTCCATGACGAGGAACACCAGCTCAAACGGCACGTCGCTGTGGCGGTGAAGCTCCTACATGAGCTTTGCCATCAGCATCGAGTCCTTGCCGCCGGAGATGCACACGGCGATCTTGTCCCCCGCCTGAATGAGTTCATATTTTTTCACCGCATAGACAAACGGTTTCCACAGCTCGTCGCGGTATTTTTTGATGATGCTCCGCTCGATCATCTGATAGGGCTCTAACGTTCTTGGCATGGATAACTCCCTCTTCTCTAATAGCTTCCGCCGCGGCGGAGCGTTCATTGCGCAAGCTCCCGATAGCAGCGGTCAAAAATTTGCAGAAATTCCGCGATTTCCGCCTCTGTTGTCAGGTGGCTGAGGCTGATGCGCCACGAGGATAGCGCGTTTTTCCGGTCGCGGCTCACCGCGTAGACCGCCTTGGACGGCGTCCCCTCCACCGAGCAGGCGGACTTCACGGACACGCAGACATCATTTTTTCCCAGCTCCTGCTGAAAAGCCGTCCCCTTGACGCCGTTGACGCTCAGATTCAAAATGTGCGGCACGGCGTTTTCCGGACTGTTGAAGCGGACTTTTGGATACTTCACAAGCTCCGCGCGCAGCAGACGATTCAGCGCCGCAACGTGTGCGATGCGCTCGTTCTGATTTTCGAGCGCCAAACGCAGCGCCTTCTCGATCGACATCGCCATGCCCAGTGCGGGCGTGCCGCTGCGATAGGGCGTGGTGCTGCCGCCGCCGTGGATCTGCGGCTCGATGACAAGGTCCTTCTTTTTGACCAGCAGGCCGCTGCCGTTCAGGCCGTAAAACTTGTGCGGTGCGATGCTCATTGTGTCCACACCGGAGAGCACCAGCTTGGTCTTCCCCACGGCCTGCGTCGCGTCCACATGGAGGCGGCAGTTGGGATAGTCTCTCAAAATATCCGCGATCTCTTGGATCGGCTGCACCGTGCCGAGTTCGCTGTCCACCGCGCAGACGGCGACGAGCACCGTGTCCTTTCGCAAAAGCTCGCGCAGATGTTCCAAATCAATGGTGCCGTCCCGCCGGATGTCCACAAGGTCGACCTCGCAGCCCTGCTGCTGCAATGCAGACAGCGCACCGCCCACAGAGGAATGCTCCAGCGCCGTGGAGATGATGTGCTTTCCCACATGGCGGGACGCCTGCACGATGCCCTTGAGCGCAAGGTTGTTGGATTCGCTCGCGCCGGAGGTGTAGATGATCTCCTCGGGCAAAACGCCCAGAAGTTCCGCGATGCCGTCCGTCACCCGGGCCATTTCCACCTGCGCTGCCCACCCTGCGGGGTGGGTGGAATTGGGGTTTCCGATATAGCGCCGCTCAGTTTGATAAAATGCGTCCAGCACGGTAGGGTCTGCCGGCGTGTTGGCAGAGTAATCAAGATAGATCATAACGGTCTCTCCCACGCGGTCAGGTCCTTGACGACCTCACCCGCGACAATCAGGCCGACCGCGGCGGGCGCAAAGGCGTTGCTGCCCGGAACCTGCCGCCGCTGCGTGCACTTGCGCGCCGTGCCCGGCGGGCAGATGCAGTGTGTCCGGCAACTGATGGACATGTCGTCCAGCGGCGTAATGGGCGGCTCTTTGGAGTAGACGACCTTCAGCTTTTTGATGCCGCGCTTTTTGAGCTCGCGGCGCATCACTCTCGCCAGCGGACAGACAGAGGTCTTGTAGATGTCCGTCACCTCGAACGCGGACGCGTCCATCTTATTCCCCGCGCCCATGCTGCTGATGATGGGCGTTCCCGCTCTCTGCGCCTGCTCGATGAGCTCTATCTTGCCGGTCACGGTGTCGATGGCGTCCACGATGTAGTCATACTGCGTGAAGTCAAATTGATCCGCCGTCTGCGGCGCGTAAAACGTCTTGTAAGTGTGGACGACTGCGTTCGGGTTGATCTCCTTGATACGCTCCTCCGCCACGTCCACCTTGTACTGTCCCACGGTCTTGCGTGTGGCGAAGATCTGTCGGTTCACGTTCGTCAGGCACACCCGGTCGTCGTCGATGAGGTCCAGCGTGCCGACGCCGCTGCGCACCAGCGCCTCCACCGTGTAGCCGCCCACGCCGCCGATGCCGAACACGGCTACGCGGGCGTTGTACAGCCGCTCCATGCCATCCTGACCTAAAAGCAGCTGCGTTCTTGAAAACTGATTGAGCATACTCTCTCCCCGATTTTGAAAAATTCAAGCAGATTGATCGTCAAGCTATTCTTATCGGCTCTCGCCGATCCTTCGCCTGACGTTGGAAAAATGTCTGCGTTACACCTTTTGCATCCACAAACATAGTATGATTGTTGGTTTTCGTATCATAGCACGAGTGAACCGGCACTGTCAACCGCCGCATGACCAGAATCGCGGCCCGCGCGGCGGATGATTTCATCCATGTTGACTTTTACGCCCCGTTGTGTGACACTATAGGCAACAAAATGATCTTGCAAGGAGAACCATTATGCCTACCACTTCCGTTTCCGCGCGCTTTCAGGAGCTTTTTCCCGAAACGAACCTCATTTCTCTTCTGACCAAGTACGGCGGCGACGCGGGCGATATTTTCGAGACGATCCAGGATCAGTACGACGCCCACGAGCAGGAACCGCTCGTCGGCCTTCTCGGCATCAAAGCCGCGAATATCGACGCCTTTGCCCGCGCCGCCTACTGGGACCTCGTCAACGACATCCGCATCAGATACCTCTCGTCCCTGCCCCACGGCGAAGCTGCCGCCATCGCCGCCGCAGCCGACAATCTGATATCGCACCCCGAAAACGATGACATCGACTGGACCCCCGACGAATTCGTCAGCGATTGGAATGATCTGCACCGCGGCGAGGAGCCACTCAAATAACCGGTGCTAAGCTGTACACCATGACAGATGCAAAAGGGCAAGGGAAAAGCGTTGAAAAACTTTTCCCTTGCCCTTTTTCACTGCTGCTGAAACAGGACAGTGCAAATCGAATGGAAGCCTATATGCAGCACACCATCTGTGGGAAGAAGCTGCAAAACGGTTAAAGGGTCAGATAAAGGGTCAAACAGAAAAAAGAAGTCCGAAACCTTACGGTTTCAGACTTCTCAGTGGAAGGGTGCGACAATCTGGATATTTTCCAGACTACTCGCGCCCCTCCTCTCTTTTAATTCTTGATAATATTATATCAGATTTTATGAGTTTTGTAAAGGCTTTTTCTTATTGCTTATTACCTGTTTTCTCGGCTACTATGATGTTAGTCATCCAGCTCCGCCTCGTGCTTGAGGATTGCGCCGGAGGCGGCGTTGATCTCGTAGCTATACTCCATGCCGCCGGACTTGAACTCGACCTCGTAGACGAGCGTGCCGTCCTCGTCGTCCAGTTCGATCTCCATGTCATACGCTTTATTTTCGCTCACGCCCGCGTGGTTCAGGGCGATGGACTTCGCCTTGGCATAGCCGATGTCCGCGCCGCCGGACGGCGCAGAGGGCTTTGCCGTCGCATCCCCCACGGGAGCTGTGGCCAGCAAGTCCTTTTGCCCGCTGAGCACTTTCCCCGTGTAGGCATCCACCAGATACTCGAACTCGCCCCATGCCGTTTGTAGCTCTACTTCGTAGTGTGCAGGGGATTCGTCGAGTTCGGGATCGACCTCCGCTGTAACGGAATCCACCGCCGTCGTTCCGGCATACTCCTCCGCAGCGGTACGGGCTACATCCATACCGATCGGCATGGCAGGTGCGCCCGCTTCGGCGAGGTCCTTGAGCTCTTCGACCGAGAGCTTTGCCAACGCGTCAAACTTCAGCGTGGCGTTGAGTGCAAGCACACGGTTCACCAGCGCCGCCTTGCCGGTGGAAATATTATTTTCCCGCGCCTGCTGCTCCCGCGCCGCGTCCTGCGTCAGAACGGAGGCCTTTGCTTCGCTCGTCTGCAACACGTCGTCCACGGCGCTGGTCAGCTCACGCTGGAGCTTTTCCGCGCGGGCGGCGTCCTTGTCCTCCACCGAGATCATGATGGCAGAGGAAATGCTGTCGAGATAGCCGTTTCGCACGAGGCTGCCCACGATGGCATTCACCGCCACATCGAGCTTCGCGCCCTTGAGATCCGCGCCGCTGCCCATATCCGCAAGGATAGCTTTCGCGTCCTCGTTGAGCGGCGTGCAGACGAGGACCTTTTCACTTCGATTCACCTTCAACTCAATGCTGGGGTTCACATCCAGCGACACCACGGACGCAACCGCGTTCACCTGCTGGTAGAACAGTCCGCCGCCGAGCAGCATCACCGCAAGGCAGGCGGCAATGAGCGATGTCCATCTTCTCTTCGTCGTTTTCTTTGTTGTCATGGGAATTACCGTTCCTTTCCGCTCTTCGCAGCGGGAGAGAACGCCGTTCACATCATCCGGCGCGGTCTTTTCGACCGCCGAGGCCAGATGGCGCTCCATTTGCTCGTTGGTCATCGGGCATCATCTCCTTCCAGAAAGCTGTGCATCTTTTTCAATGCTCTGTGATATTTCGACAGGACGGTGGGAAGCGGCAGTTCCAGCAGTGCCGCGATCTCCCGGTGCTTCATGCCCGTGACCGCGTGAAGCAGCACAATGCGCCGCTCCTCGTCAGCAAGGTTTGCCAGCGCGCCTTGCAGCAGCGCACGCTCGTCGGCATCCAAACCGCATTCCTGCGCGGGAATGGCATCCCATTCCTCCTCGCTGAGCGCGGCATGGCGTTCTTCGCGCCGCAGGCGCATTAGACAGAGGTTGCGGCATACGGTCAGAAGCCACCCCATCGGCGAGCCGGTGGAACGGTACTGCGCTGCGCAGTCCCACACCTGCACATAGACATCCTGTGTGAGATCCTGCGCATCATGCGCATTTTTGAGGTAGGAAAGCGCTAAGCCGTACACCGCCGTGCGCGTGCGCTGATACAGCGCCGCCAAAGCGTCACGGTCACCACCGGCAATGTGGAGGAGCAACTGCTGCAGCTCGTGTCGATCCTCTGCCGGAGCGTATTCGGTTGTCATCAGCAAGCTGAGCATAGGCTTCCGTCTCCTGTCATCCATGTAATGCACGGAAAGGATAATTTATTGCAGGGCAATTGCATTTTCTTTAAAATGTGAAAATCTGTCGTTATTCGGTTCTCCATTGTGAGGCTCCCCTACATAGCGTTTCACCTATACCCAGGTTCTCTGCGGTGTTGTGTAGTACCCCGCATCTTGCTCCACCTCTGCTTTGGCTGCACGGATAGCTTTCTGTGCGGAGAGCCACCGACCATAGGCTCCGACGTACAAATCTTTTTTTAATTTTCGCAGCGCGGCCTTATACGCTTTCTCCGCACCGCTGGGACCGTTGTAGTTGAGACGGATGGCCAACTCCTGAAAGGTCATTCCATCATCATCCCGCTGGCCGATGCCGAGGTAGCTTCGCACCAGATTCAGCTCTCTGGGCGTCAGCACTTGCTCCATCCGCTGCATCAGCAGCATCCGGCGCATGAGGTGATCATAGGCCACGGTAGGATCACCGCCGCAGCTGACGGAGAACACATCGTCGCCCAACTGCCGGACGCAAAACAGCGTCTGGTAATCGTTCAGCAGTGACTTGGCTGTCTTAGCAGATACATTCAGTTCTCCGCACACTGCCTTGACCAACCCGGTATCGGCTGTGCCCTGCACCTCGGCGCAGAGGTGCGCCACCCTGCGGAGTTGATTGTACCGACTGGCGGGAATGGACAGAGAGGAAGAATACTGCGCGGCGTGATCCATCATCGCCGCTTCCATCGCTGGCGTCGCATAGGTCAGCAGCTTCGTTCCGTAGGCGGAATCAAATCGCCTTGCCGCATCCAGAAGCGCAAGCGCCCCCTCCTGCTTCAAGTCCTCCAGCTCACACCACGACGTGTACTCCCGCGCCAGTTTAGTAAGGTATCCTTCGTTTTGTGAAATCAGCAGTTCCGCAGCGTTTCTGTCTCCGCTCTGCATCCGCAGAACCAGTTTCTCATTGCCAGGGCAGTCCCCGGCAGCGGTGTACATATTTCGCAACACAGGAACGCCCCCTTCCTCACTTCAAACGCTTTTCCGCCTCGGCGTAAATGTGCTCCAGCTCCATGGACTGCGCATAACCGCTCTCGGCATAGTCGTTGTCCATCAGCGCCTTGTCCCGATAGCTCTCCGCCAGATACAGTGCCTCTCGCCGCAGGTCATCGGAGATTTTTCCTCTCTGGTGATGCTTGCGGATCGTCCCGGTTCGGGTATTGAACAGGCGGTAGACCGGGTGCTGTTTGTTCTGCTCCTTCTGCCGCATCATCGCGCCGTACTGCCGACAGGTATAGCGATCGTCCTGCGGGGCGACACCGTCGCAGTATTTGGGGATGTGGCCGTTGGTGGTCAGAAAGTATTTCCCACAGCCTTGGCATTGGCTGGGCGCGTGGCCGTGGTGCAATCCGTTCAAAAGATCGTAGGTGTAGAAATCTGTGAGCCGCAGGAAAGATACCCGTTCCACAAACACCATTTCTTTTTCGCTTTTAGGACTGCGGGCGAGCACATAGGTGGAAGTCAATTCCGGATGCACAGAGAACGGCTCTATATCCCAGCTTTGTAGTTCCTGCAGTTCATCCCAGAATTCTTTACTGTTGAAGCAATCATGCGCGGCCACGGCAAAATAAGTTTCGTTCCGCTTTTTCAGACGGCGCAGATAATCCAGTTCAAAGAACCGCCCCGCCGCGATGAAGTGCAGGATCGCCATCGGGATGCGCGTGATCGCTGCGCAGAATATCAAAAAATCCTGTTGAAGCTCTGAGTTCGGTGTACGTATTTGGGGAAGGGCATTGTCATCAAACAGGATGCCAATGCGGCGCAGTTCTTTTTCGAGGTTGCTATAGCAAAAGGGTGGATACTTCCAAATTTCCCTTGCCAGATAAATCATTCGCTCCCGCAACACAGGGAGCACCTGAGCCGCTTCCATATCACTGCCCTGTATGACTACCGGAAAAAGAAAGGTGGGCGCTCCGCCAGCCTGTATCAGTTCCTTAAAATCATCTTCGGAAATGTTCAAAATGGACGCAGCCATAAATCCCGCAGGGAACTCCTGCTCCTGATAAAAAACTTTGTCATTCCAAACGTCAATTGTGACCTGAGCAAAATCATTGTTCTGCTGTGTCCCCAGCGGCATAGCATCGCCCCCCTGTCCCATATCTGTTTTGCATCTGTCCTGCGATATTCTCATTCTATCAAAAAACACAGAATAATCAAGTGAAAGGGTTAGAGCCTCGACTGCAGCGAGGTCTCTGCCCTTATCCTTTTATCCGGAGGTTTTTTATGTCTCAAATCAACCGACTGCAAACCATTGACGCGGACACGCTGCAAAGCACCGCTTACGAACCGGCCTCCTTCGTGGTCGACGATCTGCCGCCCCAGGGGCTGCACCTACTGGCAGGCGCGCCGAAGATCGGCAAATCGTGGCTGGCGCTGTGGCTGTGTCTCTGCGCCGCGCAGGGCAAACCGCTCTGGACGTTCGCCACACGGCCATGCGAGGTGCTGTACCTCTGTCTGGAAGACAGCTTCCAGCGTATCCAAAGCCGCCTCTTCGATCTCACGGAGGACGCGCCGCCCACGCTGCACTTCGCCGTCATGTCCCAGCAGCTCCACAACGGGCTGGTGGAGCAGATCGAGCAATTCTTGAAGGAGCATCCGCAGACCAGGCTCATCGTCATCGACACGCTCCAGCGCATCCGCACCGCGGGCAATGACGCGAATCCATATGCCAGTGATTATCGGGACATCGGCGTTCTGAAAGCGCTGGCGGACAAGCACCGCATCGCCATTCTGCTGGTGCACCATCTGCGGAAGATGAATGACGATGATCCCATGAACATGATCTCCGGCACCACCGGACTCAGCGGTGCCACCGACAGCAACTTCGTCCTCCGCAAGAGCAAGCGCAGAGAGAACACAGCCACGCTCTACTGCACCGGGCGGGACATCCCCTACCGGGAACTGGCACTGGAGTTCGATGGCGAGGATCACGTCTGGAAACTGCTGTCAGATGACTGCGAACAGACGGAGCAGCCCACCGAACGGATTCTTTTCCTTCTCTCTGAATTGCTGCGCCGGCAGCCGGAGATCAGCGCCCCTGCCAAGGTGCTGTTGGAAAAGATCGACCCTGCCGGTACAGAGGGGCTGACCCCCAACAGCTTCTCCCACCGAATCCGCAAAAGCGTTGACGCTCTAAGGAGAAACGGCATTACGGTGTCCTTTCGCAAGAGCAACGGCGACCGTCTGATCTGCCTGAAAAGGGCCGATGGTGTCGATGATCTCACTACCGAGAACATCGTCACCATCGACCCTGAGAACCCGCCGTGTTTCGGCGTGTGAGCCGCTGTGTGCGCGGTTAGGAGCTGGGGTGGCGTGTGTGCCCGACGAGGGGAGATTCAGCCCGCACAGGGCGAATTCTGGGGCGGCATAAAAACGGCGAATACGCCGCCGTAACTCCTGCGCGTCCAGCGTTTCAACGGCATGAAGCGCACGCCGAGGGTAGTGATACCACCCCCATGCAGGAACGCCGAAAAAGCGCTGTGTGCAGGAGGGAACAGCGCGTTCGTCGGCACAGAGCACCCACTCTGAGAAAGCCGTTTTTTCTGCTGAAATAAACCCCGCGCCGGGTTGTTCCGACACAGCCACAGCGGCCCGAGGGTAGTGATACCACCCCCACACAGAAATGCCGAAAAAATGCAAAACGGGAGTTTAATCACCTCCCCCAACAGGGCTCCCGCCGAAACCCAGCGAAGCGGTTTCGGTGGGAAGAAGGCGGTGCAGCGGAGTGAGCGAGTTTTCGTCGGCGGCAGCGACGGAAATGAGTGATATGTAGCTTGTGCCGCCGACAGCCAGCATCGCATTTGTCTGGTCTGCGGCGAAGCCGCTGCCCCGTCAAATGCACCGGGCGGGGCATGGCCCCACACCCCCAAGCTGCGGGCAGAAGCCCACACCCACTCAAAGCTGCGAGCGTTTCTGCGGAAACGCTTTTACCCGCCTCCGGCGGCGCCGCTTC
>ENA-OPNB01002421-OPNB01002421.1-human-gut-metagenome-genome-assembly--contig:-NODE-2421-length-10706-cov-2.996902_pt1 | contig 10706 bp, 10 predicted proteins | sample MGYA00241528_ERZ501754 | MGnify/ENA primary metagenome ERZ501754 (study PRJEB25962, sample SAMEA2042646) | human gut metagenome | biome: human gut; feature: human-associated habitat; material: faeces... | reverse complement strand
CAGATCGGACACGAGGTCGCGAGCGTCGTGATGCCGTGCTTGCGGAACAACTCCGTATTGTAGCGCATCATCTTGCGCGCCGAATCCGTCTCACCGGCCAGTTTCAACGGGCGTCCGCAGCAGACGCCCCCTTCGCGGTCGGCCCACCAGACCTCTTCGCCGGCGGCCTGGAATACTTTTTCCATCGCCGACATCGTACGGGGCGTCAGGAGGGTCATGCACCCGGCGAAATAGCCCACCTTCCCCTCGCCGGACGAGCGGTCTAACCCTTTGAAATAACCGTAGCGCTTTTCGTCGGGGACATTGCGCATCGTATCGCGGGAATTGAGGCGCAGCGTATTGAGGTCGATGTCCACCGGGCATTTCTCTGCGCAGCGTCCGCACATCAGGCAATTGTCGGCCACCTGCAGGCGCAGCATCTTATATCGCCGGTCGCGCAGAAAATAGACCGACTGCACGTTGTCGATGCCCAGCACGCTCTGCAACTGGCAGGGGTCGATACAAATGCCGCAGCGCGAGCAGGCCTCGACCTGGAAGTTGTCGAACGACCCCTCCTTTTCGGTCGAGCGGAGCTTGTAGTGGCGCAGGAAGATCAAGGGTATCTCCGTGAAGATGTGCATGTAACGGGAGAACGGCAGCGCCACGAAGAAAACACCGAGACACGAGGAGTAGAACCACCACGCCACGCTTTCGAGGTTTATCAGCACGAAGGTGCTCATGTGCGCAGCCATCCATCCGCCCAGCGAACCGGTGAGGAATCCCCCGCCGCCATAAAGGGCGCAGGTCGTGCTTTCGGCGATCAGGCGCGCCGGGAATACGAACCACAGGGCCGAAAGCGCAATGCGGTCGCCCGGCACATGTTTGGTCGTGCGGCGCATGCCCATCCTCTTCGAGAAAAAGCGCTTGCCCCAAGCCAGCGCAACGCCCGACAGAACGAACAGCAGCAACAGATCCATCAGGAAATCGAAGACGGGCTTATGCTGGAGCCCCGTCGAAAAGTACTTGAAGAAGACATGCCCCTGCAACGGCACATAGCGGAACCCGAGGTAGGCGACGGTCTCGATCCACCCCACGGCGATCAGCAGGAACCAGCCGAAAGCCAGGCTCATGTGCATGTAGCCCAACAGCGGGTTGACCCTGAAGATCCTGCGGTGGAGCAGCGATTCGCCGACGACCTCCCCGATCGCCGAGAAGGTACGGCGTGTAGGCAGCCCGAACAGAATCCGTTTCTTGTCGGCGAGCGGCAGACGGTAGAGCCACAGGCCCCACTTCCACAGCAACACGATGAACATCACCGCGGCGCCGATCATGAAAGGTATGCAGAATGGTGCGAAAAAAGTCATCGTCAGAAGTCCCCCAGTTTACGTTTGATAAGCATCACCACACCGCGCGTATTGATCCCGCGCGGACATACCAGACGACATTTGCCGCACAGCATGCACTTGTTCATCTCCTCGTAAGCCCCCTGGTATTCGCCGCGCCGCACCAGCGTATGTACCTTGCGGAAGTTGAATTCCGTAAGGTTGCCCGCCGTGCAGACCGCCGTGCAGGCGCCGCAGCCGATGCAGGCCTGCAACTCGGGCATCTCGCGCAATATCTCGTCGCTCTTGCGCAGGTTGTTGCGGTCGATGTCGATCGCCCGCGGCTTGGAGATGGTATATCCGAAATTGATCGCTGCCATATGCTAAACCCCTACATACCGGGCCGCAGCATCGGCGGCCGTCCCTTCGTTCAGGCTCTCTCCGATATTCTTCGGCGCCGTGACCGTCCCGGCATAGAAAATACCCTCGACATTGCTCTTCACGTTGCCGAGGAACATGTCGCGCGGCGCCATGAAGCCGCTCGGCGCACGGTTCAGCCCGGCCCCCTCGGCAAAAGCGGCGTTGTCGTCGTTGGCACGCATGCCCACGATCAGGATCAGCATGTCGACGCTCATGCGCAGCGGACGTCCCGTGAGGGTATCCTCGGCCTTGATCTGTACGCGTCCGTCGATCATCGGGCTCGCCTCCGAAATACGCCCGCGGATGAAATGAATGTTGTATTTCTGCTGTGCCTCGCGGTACATCTCCTCGTAACCGGGGCCGAACATGCGGATATCCATGTAAAAATTGAACACGTCGGCCTCGGGAAACATCTGCCGCATCTCCATGGCCTGCTTCACCCCCGTGATGCAGCATACCTTCGAGCAATGCTGCTGGCAAACCTTCTCGTCGCGCGAGCCCACGCAGTGCAGGAAGGCGATGCGCCTGGGGCGCGAGCCGTCGGCCCTGGCCACGCGGCCTTCGTTGAGCATCCGCTCGATGTCGACCGTCGTAAAGACGTTGTCGTAGATGCCGTAGCCGTATTCCTCCTTGATCGAGGCATCGAAAAGCGTGAAGCCCGAGCAGACCACGACCGAATCGCATGCCAGCATACGCCCGTCCGGGAGCTGAACCCCTTCGCGGCTGAACCCCCTGGCTTCGGTACGGGTCATCACCTCGATCCCGCGCTCGGCAATGCGGCGGCGCAGTTCGGTGAGTATCTCCGACGCCGGGGTGAACGACGGGAACAGCACGTGCCATCCCCGGAGCTTGCCGCCCAGTTCGGCCTCCTTTTCGATGATTACGGGCTCGACGCCCTGTTCTGCGAGGCGCAGGGCCGTCTGCATGCCCGCTACGCCGCCGCCTATGACTGCAACTCGCTTCATTATTCTCTGATGTCATATATTGTGTCCGTCGGGCAGCAATTGACCACAGCCGACGCGGGTTTACCGATATATTTTCCGTTGCGGCCGAGGTATTTGGCCGCGGGGTCGTATTCGACGCCCATCTTGTCGAGCAAGGGTTCGACGTCGACCTGGTGCATCTGCATTCCGAGCACCCACGGGTCGTAGCCCAGCACCAGCCCGGCCATCTCCTCGTAGGTCAACACCGGAATGCCATGGCCGTTCTCGCCGTAGGTCGTACCCTCCATTTCGGCGATCGCATACTGCCACTTGTCGAGGAACATCGCGCACCCCGGGCAGTTGGCCACGATGAAATCGGGTTTGTAAGGCGCCATGCTTTCGAGTTTCTTATGCGAATTGGCGATCGAATAACCGCGGTTGGCCTGCACCAGGTAGTTGCGGAACCCGAACCCGCAGCAATGCCGCCGCTCGGGGTAGTCCACGCATTCGCCGCCCCACGACTCGACCATGCCGGCCAGCACATAGGGGAATTCCGAACCGCCGATGCCCGACTTGGGGAATATCTTGGCGTAGTGACAACCGATATGCTCCACCACGCGCAGCGGCTCTCCGGTCTGGACGTTTACCAGTTTATGCCTTGCCCGGGCGGCGATCTGCTCGCGGAAATGGAAAACGACATCCGAGGTATGCGCCAGGCTCGCGGGCTTGCGGAACTCGCGCCCCGTGGCTTTAAACAGGTTTTCCCGGGCTTTTTCCTCGGTCTCGGGGAACTCGTGCCACGTGGCCAGTATCTCCGAATAGACACCGAACGAAGTGATGCACGAGGTCACGAAATTCTCATAGCCCGCCTCGGTCATCAGCGCGAACTGCCGCGCCACGACCGTCATGATGGTTTCCAACGGCACGATATCCGAATGGTAGCCGATACCCGTACACGACGAATGCATGGGATCGTCCAACAGATCCTTGCCCAGATCGTTGTGCAGCATGTCTATGAACAATTTTTCGCTGCCCGGGAAAAAATTCTGCCGGATACAGCTGCGGCCGTAATAATAGTTATCTTCGGCGATCTGTTTCTGGTATTCTTTCCAGCTTGCCCGCTTCATCATGATCAATAGTGTTCGTTGTTGTTATGAAGGAAGACATCCATCATGTATTGCTGATCGGCGCCCTCCCCGTAGCCCAGTTCCCGGGCCTTGCGGTCGGAATGCTCCTCGATGGAGTCGAACATCTCCTTGCCGCCGCTGACTTCGAAGATTTTGTTGATCTCCTCGAGCGACTGCTCGTCCAGACGGCGCAGGGCCCCCGCGCCGTGGCGCATGTATACGGGCGTGAATTGTCCGTAGACCTCCTTGTCGTTATCGTAGATCCACTGCCACACGGTTCCCTGCTCGGGGTGCAGCTCGGGCTTCACCAACCGCGGTACGATGCAGTAGCCCGTGCGGAGGATATTTTCGCCGATGATGCGCTTGAGGGCCAGCTGCTGGCGCCCCTTCTCGCTCTCGACGAAGAAACCCAGCTTCTGCGACAGTGTGCGCAGCGCCTGAATCACATACCCCGGCGTATTGCCGCGCGGACAGCGCGGGCGGCACGACATGCACTCGCCGCAATACCAGATCGTATCGCTTTTCAGCAACTCCTCGATGGCATCGTCGTCGCGCGTCTGCACGATATTGACGATCTGACGGGGATCGTAGTTGTAGAACTCGGCCGCGGGGCATACGCCCGTGCAGACACCGCAGTTCATGCACGAGTGAAGGCCCTCCTTCATCCGTACGTCCTCCATCAGCATATCGAAATATTTTCCCATAATCTCACCTTTCTCCGGGCACGAAACCGTCCCGGATGCAACAAAAAAACCTTTGCAGTGCAAAGGTAGGGAATACGGGCGAGCCGTGCAGTGGTATAAATACCTAATTTCGCCGGCGCTCGTAGGTCTCGAACGCGAAAGGATAAGGGTAGTTCGCACCCGATGCGAAGGATTCGGACGACAGGAGCCGCCACTGCGCTTCGTCCCACTCGGGGAAATGCGTGTCGCCCTCGTAAGCGCGGAACACGCGCGTCAGGTAGAAGCGGTCGGCCAGGGGCAGGGCCTGCGCATAAATCTGCGCGCCGCCGATGACGAAAACCTCGTCGTCCCCGGGAAACAGCGCGACGGCCTCCCCGAGCGAATGAACCACCCTGCAGCCGGGGATTTCGACCTGCTGGCGCGTAATGACCACATTGGTACGGTTCGGGAGCGGGCGCCCGAGCGATTCGTAGGTTTTGCGGCCCATGATCACGGGGTGCCCCGTCGTGACGGCCTTGAAATGTTTCAGGTCTTCGGAAATATGCCAGAGCAACGTATTCTTATCCCCGATCACGCCGTTTTCGGCAACGGCAACGATGATGCTAACCATAAATTTCAAATTTTAACGTCCGGCGGCATCGCAGCCGCGTATAACAATGCAGGTACAGCCGGCAGGGGCTTGCGACCGCTCAGAACGACATCGGCGCCTTGATCGCCGGCCAGGGATCGTAGCCTTCGAGCGTGAAATCCCCGTAGCGGAAATCGAAGAGCGATTTCACATCGGGGTTCAGCCGCATCACGGGCAGCGGCCGCGGTTCGCGCGACAACTGCTCGTCGGCCTGTTCCATGTGGTTCAGGTAGAGGTGCGCGTCGCCGAGCGTATGGACGAACTCGCCGGGTTCGAGGCCGCATACCTGCGCCGTCATCAGCGTCAGTAGGGCATACGACGCGATATTGAACGGCACGCCCAGGAACGTGTCGGCGCTGCGCTGGTACAACTGGCACGAGAGCCTTCCCCCGGCCACGTAGAACTGGAACAACACGTGGCAAGGCGGCAATGCCATGTCCCCGATCTCGGCGACATTCCAGGCCGAGACGATGATGCGCCGCGACTCGGGATTGTGCCGTATCAGTTCGACTGCCTGCGCGATCTGGTCGATGAAGCGGCCGTCGGGCTTGGGCCAGCTGCGCCACTGATAGCCGTACACATGGTTCAGGTCGCCGAACCGATACCCTTCGACGGGCGATTCGACACCGTCCTGTGCCGCACGCAGGAACGTATCCCGGTCGACGGGCAGCACGCCGTGGCGCACGCAGAGTTCGTTGTAGTAGCGGAAAGCGTCGTTGTCCCAGATATGGACGCCGTTGTCCACGAGGTACTTGATATTGGTATCGCCCGCCAGGAACCACAGCAATTCGTGGATCACGCCTTTCAGGAATACTTTTTTGGTCGTCAGCAGCGGGAAGCCTTCGGAAAGGTCGAAACGCATCTGGTGTCCGAAGACGCCTTTGGTGCCGGTGCCGGTACGGTCGCCGCGGACGACGCCCTCGGCTTTGATCCGCCGCAGCAGGTCGAGGTATTGTTTCATCTCTCCAGCATTTTTAAAGTCATTCCGCCCGATGCGTCCAGCACGGCGCACGAAGGGTATTTCTCCCAGCACCCCAGGTTTATCACATGCAGGCTCTGCTCGCGGTAGTCGCGCGGGAAATGCATGTGCCCGAAGACGAAGTGGTCGACGTCGTGCTCGGCGGCATACCGGCGGGCATATTCGATCAGCGGCTCGGTAAGCGAGACGTCGAGCTCCTCGGCACCGTGCGATTTGCGCGACTTGCCGCTCCACCAGTGCCCGAAGCGCATCGCCAGGTCGGGATGCAGCAGCCACGAAAAGAGCCAGCGCAACGTCCGCGAGCGGAATACCGTATTGAGGAATTTGAGCACGGGCTGTCCGTCGATGTTCATGTTGTCGCCGTGGGCGATGAAGACGTTTTTACCGTTCAGGCGGAATTGCTGCGGCGAGGTATAGATCTCGACGCCGCATTCGCGGGCGAGGTAATCGCCGACCCACATGTCGTGGTTTCCCGTAAAGAATACCACCCGGATACCCCGGTCGGTCAGTTCGGCCAGCTTGCCGAGCGTCCGCACGAAGCCCTTGGGCACCACGCCCCGGTATTCGAACCAGAAGTCGAAGACGTCGCCCACCAGGAAAATCGCCTCCGCATCCTGCGCCGCATCGTCGAGCCAGCGCACGAAGCGCCGTTCGGTCTGCTGCGCAAACGCCTCGCCGCCTGCGCCCAGGTGGATATCCGATGCGAAATAGTACATCAACGGGTCAGTTCATCGAGTTTTTGTTCGAGGCTCTTGCCGTAAATATCCTTCCCGACGATATTCCCCTCCTTGTCGATCAGGAAATTGGCCGGAAGTTTCTGCACGTTGTAAAGTCCCAGCGACGACGATGCGCGCCCGCGCAGGTCGCTCACCGAAACCCAGGGAAGCTGCTGCTCCTGCACGGCCGAAATCCACAAGGGCTTCGACGTGTCGATGGCAACCTGGTAGACCTCGAATGCGACGGGGGCGTCGGCATATTTCTTATAGACCTCCTTCAGTTCGGCATTGAGCGTATTGCTGTTGCCCAGCTCGGCCGACCAGAAATCGAGCAGCACGACTTTCCCCGCGAGCGACGAGAGACGCACCTTCTTGCCGTAGATGTCCGACAGCTCGAGGTCGGGATACCCCGCCTCGGTAATCTGGGACGACAGGCTGATGCGGGCGTCCATGCGGGCGATCTCCCCCATGAGCGATTGCAGGTAGGGCGATTCGGGATAAGTCTGTTCGATGGCCTCGGCCACCGTGCGGTAATAAACCACGTCGCTGTCACCGTTGAACAGGTATGTATCCCCGGGCAACCGCTGGTAAAGGGCATAGACCGCCGCCAGCGACGCTTTATTCTCGATGATGAAGCGCAACTGTTCGCGGCGGATACGGTAATATTCGGCCGTGTACTCCTTTACCAGTGCCTGGCGGTCTTCCTCGGACAGCGTTGCCTTGGCAAACTGCGAGGCGATGTTATCCAGCCGCTGCGCGCCCGAAACGAAAGCCTGGTAGAACTGCCGCAGCAGTTCCGACTCCTTCGAACCTTCGACCGTATAGTTGCGTACGACGCTCCCCACCGAATTCAGGGAAAGTTTCTCGCCGCCGGCGAGGAACAGCGGAATGCGTTCGCCGTTATATATTATATTATAAAGCGACGGGGTCTTCGCCACGCCCTTCAACTCGAAACGGTAATTCCCGTCCTTGTCGAGCACCGCGGAGTCGATCACCGACTGCGTCAGGGGCAATACCTGTTCCAGATAAACATCCTTGGCATCGTTACCTACGAAGCGACCCGAAATCTTCACCTTCGACGACTGGCATGCGCACAGCATGACGGCCGTGGTCAGGGACACGAAAAGCGTTTGTTTATTCATTTATCCTTGTTATCGCAGTTAAATGCTTACAAATATAGCAAAATTCCGGATATGCGCACTTTTTATTTCGACGAATTGCGGTGTGCGCCGTTGTTTTTCGAGAAATTGCGCCCGTGCTGCTGGTTGCGGTTTTTCTGCGGGCGCTGCTGCTGACGCTGCTGCGGCCCCTTCTGGGGACGTGCCGTAAAGTGCTGTTTATAGTCACTTCGGAGATTATTTAATGCCACTTCATCGATTTCGATCGCTCCGCCGGACATGCGTTTGATGTCTTTTACGATCACTTCGTTGTTGGGATGCTCCTGGTTGTACTCGTAGCTCTTCGTGCGCATGTAGCGGGCCAGGTTGTCCACCGTGCGCGCCATGGTACGCCGGTCTTTTTCCTCGGAAAGCCCGGCGATCATCCGCTCGACATACTTGCCGTAATGCTTATAGGAGATACGCCCCTGCGTGTAAGCCATGCGGCGCGGCGTAATGGTCAGCTCCTGACGCGAAGGCTGCGGGTATGGAGAATCCACATCGAGCTGGAAATCAGACATTATGAAAAGGTGATCCCACAGCTTGTGGGTGAAGTCGGCCGTATCGCGCAGCAAGGGGTTCAGGTTGCCCATCACGGCGATCACGGCACGCGCCTGGCGGTTGCGCTCGCGACGGTCTTCGATCAATTGCAACGAGTCGATCATCTCCTGGATATGACGCCCATACTCGGGCAGGTACAACTTGCGTCGTGTGTAATTATAATTCTTTTTCATATTGTATTTGCGGTTCTCCGCACTGTTTCAATCCGTCCGCCGGAGCGTCCGGCAAGCCCGTTGCGGTAAACCGATTCAAGACGTTTTTTCCGACTTTCCACCCCGTCCGGCAAGACCCTACAAGATTGGTTTTACACCGCAGAAAGTCATAACTTTGGGACAAAAGTAGGTAAAATTTCAGGAAAAACAAGCTATGGCAAAGGTTTTAATTTTAGACCAATCAAAAAGTATGCGAAACACGCTGCGCGAGCGGCTCGAATACGAAGGTTTCTCGACAGAGGCCGCCGAAGACGAAGAGGCGGCCTCGAACATGTGCGAGAAAATCCCGTTCGACGTCATCCTGTCGGACACCGGGTGTAAAATCCCCGACAAGGGCGTCCCGTTCATCGTGCTGTCGTCCGAGGCGTCAATCGACTCGGCCGTGGAGGCCGTACGCAACGGCGCCCAGGACTATCTGACCAAACCCATCGACATGAACCGCCTGCTGCAGTCCATCCACCGCACGATCGACGACCCGGCCCCCGTGCCCGCCCCCGCGGCGGCCCCGGCACGCCGCACCCGCCGCGGGCACAATGCGCAGACGGAGCATATCATCGGCACCTCGCCCCAGATCGAACATGTCCGCCTGTTGATCGACAAGGTCGCGCCGTGCGAAGCGCGCGTGCTGATCACGGGCGAAAACGGCACCGGCAAAGAGCTGGTCGCACGCTGGCTGCACGCCAAAAGCAACCGCGCCGCGGCTCCGTTCGTCGAGGTCAACTGCGCGGCGATCCCCTCGGAACTGATCGAAAGCGAACTCTTCGGCCACGAACGCGGCGCCTTCACCTCGGCCATCAAACAGCGCAAGGGGCAAGTTCGAACAGGCCGACGGCGGCACGCTGTTCATGGACGAGATCGGCGACATGTCGCTGGCGGCGCAGGCCAAGGTGTTGCGGGCGCTTCAGGAAAACAGGATCAGCCGCGTAGGCAGCGACAAGGACATCGAGGTCAACGTACGCGTCATCGCCGCCACGAACAAGAACCTGCGCGAGGAGATCCGGAAGGGCAATTTCCGCGAAGACCTTTACCACCGCATCGGAGTGGTCGTCGTGCGCGTCCCGGCGCTGCGCGAACATGCGCAGGACATCCCGCTGCTGGTCGACCATTTCATACGCACAATTTGTGCCGAATACCACATCCCGGCAAAACGCATCGAGGACGAAGCGCTTGCCGAGCTGCAAACGATGCCCTGGAGCGGCAATATCCGCGAACTGCGCAACGTCATCGAGCGGCTCATCATACTCAGCGAGGAGCGCATCACCCCCGCCGACGTCAAGGCCTACTGCTGACCGAGGCTCAGAACAGCACCCCGACCTTCAGCAGGAGGGTGCCGTGGCTGAGCTGCTCGGCAAATTCGGCGGAGAACCAGCGGCCTTCGTATTTCCGGAGCCGCTCCAGCCGCTGCAACTCATAGCCTGCCGCGAAGAACAGGTGCACACCGCAACGCAATGCATACTGCACCCCCAGTTCGGGATTGAGCAGCAGTCCCCCGTTGGCATCCCTGCGCGGTGCGAAAGCATATCCGGCGGCGCACCCGGCATAGGGCGTAAAGCTGCGGCGGCGCATAAGCAGGAACTTCGCATCGGCAAAGAGCGGCACGAGCGTTTTTTCATAGCAGGAAACCCCCGTTCCGGCACCGACCGAAAAACGGCGGCTCACATTGTAATGACCCGTCACGCGCCAGACGACGGGCACCGACGACGGGCGGGTCAGGCCGAAGCCCGTCCCTACGGACGCCGAACAGGAAAAGCGGGGCAACTCCTGCGCCGGCACCTCGGCGGCAAGGAAAGGCAGCACGCACAGCGCCGCGGCCAATACTCGGGATCGCCCCGTTATCGGACACGGATCGTAATGCGTTCCACGATCCGGAGCGCTGAAGTGAGCCCCGAAATATCGGGGTCTATCCCGCCCGAACTTCCGTCGGGACTGCTGTGGCCGACCAGCACGGCTTCGAACTCCTCGCTGCCCGACGACAGGTCGACGTCGGCGGCATAGACCA
>ENA-OPNB01002388-OPNB01002388.1-human-gut-metagenome-genome-assembly--contig:-NODE-2388-length-10821-cov-1.820360_pt1 | contig 10821 bp, 6 predicted proteins | sample MGYA00241528_ERZ501754 | MGnify/ENA primary metagenome ERZ501754 (study PRJEB25962, sample SAMEA2042646) | human gut metagenome | biome: human gut; feature: human-associated habitat; material: faeces... | reverse complement strand
CTCATTGTCTCGTCCTCCAATCATGTTTTGCCCTCATATTTAAAATCCATCTTATATTAAAAATGAAGAAATCCTTCTCCTTAAGAAAAGTCTTTCTTCATTTCTAGTTACTATTTTGTTCCGAAAATTCTGTCTCCTGCATCGCCAAGACCTGGAACAATATATTTGTGTTCGTTTAATTTTTCGTCTTTTGCACCAATGTAAACATCTACGTCCGGATGAGCCTTTTCAAAAGCTTCAATTCCTTCAGGTGCTGCAATAATACACATAAGTCTAATGTTCTTAACGCCCTTATCCTTTAACATCTGGATTGCTGCAATAGCTGAACCACCTGTTGCAAGCATTGGATCTACTACGAATACGTTTCTCTTGTCACAATCTTCAGGTAATTTACAGTAGTACTCGTGAGGCAATGCTGTAACAGGATCTCTGTAAAGTCCAATGTGTCCTACTTTTGCTGATGGAATCATTGCAAGCATTCCATCTACCATACCAAGACCTGCTCTTAAGATCGGAACGACTGCTAATTTCTTTCCTTTTAATTCCTTTACGGTTGTAGCACAGATCGGTGTGGTGATCTCCACATCTGTTAACTCTAAATCTCTGGTTGCCTCATAGCACATCAGCATTGCAATCTCGCTGACCAGTGTACGGAAATCCTTAGAACCGGTCTCCTCCCTGCGGATAATTCCAATCTTGTGCTGAATCAGCGGGTGATCCATAACTACTACTTTTGACATTTTTTGTACCTTCCCTTCTTACACAGAGCCTAGTCTGTGCCGTTATCTTCACTTTCATTCAATAGGTTCACAAGCTTTAAGATCGTCTTGCGCATCGTCTCATAGCAGAGTCCGTACGCCTGAAGCGTCCCCCCGTAGGGATCGATGATCTCAAGTTCGTCTCCTACCAGTTCCGTAAGAACATAGACATTCTCCGGATCGGCGTGCCCGTACTTTTCCAGAATCTTCTCTCTCTGGCTGTGTTCCATGACTAAAACGAGCGCATCCTCCGAAAAATCCTCCTCCGTCAACTGGGTGGACATGAATCCATCCATATTGATACCATTGCTTATCATAACAGTTTCCGCCTTCTGATTCAATGGTTCCGGAAATAAAACCACCAGTCCCCTGGCAAGTATTTCCACCGGATGTTTTAAATTGCATTCCTGCAGAATTCCTGCAGCCATAGGTGCTCTGCAGGTGCCGCTTTCTGCAACAAATATGATTCGATTATATTGTCTCATAGAAATGTCTGCCCTCTCCCTGATGTAGCTATACCGGAATCACCTGATGCCCCGCCGCCTTCAGCAGACGGTTCATAATTGCCTGACCGATGCGCGGTGTGGCAAAACTCTCCGAGTAGATCGCATCCACATTCCAGTCGTCGAACTCGCGCAGGATCTTATACAGGTGTCTGGCAATGGCATCCTCATCTTCCCTGGCGCCGATGCTGACAACGTGATCCGCCTCGTAGCGTAAAAACGTCTCATCCGTAGCGATCACTCCGACTTTCTGTCCGAGCTGCTGCTTTTCTCTGACCAGCTCATTGATTCTGGCAACGACCTTGTCCGTCTCGCCCTCCACCAGCACAAGATCCGCCTTGGGCGCATAATGCTTGTACTTCATGCCGGGCGCTTTCGGCTTTCTGGTGGAATCCGACGCAATAATTCCCGGATCCATGCAGACTTTCTCGCCGAGAACCTCCTGCAGCATCTCCTGTGTGATATATCCCGGGCGCAGGATCATCGGCGTCTCCTCACTCAGATCAACGATCGTCGACTCGATCCCGATGCCGACCGGCCCTCCGTCCAGAATCATCGGTATTCTGCCGTCCATATCAAGCGCCACGTGGGACGCCTCGGTAGGGCTCGGCTTGCCGGATGTGTTAGCGCTTGGCGCTGCAATCAGGCATCCACTCCCCTCGATCAGCCGGAGCGCTACCGGATGCTTCGGCATACGGATTGCCACGGTATCCATCCCGCCCGTGGTCTCATAAGGGACTCTGTCATTTTTCCATACGATCATGGTAAGCGGTCCCGGCCAGAACGCGTCCGCAAGCTTCTTCGCCTGCGGCGGTACCTCCCTCGCGATCGATACCAGATCTTCAAACTTCGAAATATGTACAATCAGCGGATTGTCCGAAGGTCTTCCCTTCGCCGCATAAATCTTTTTCGATGCCTCCGGGTGCAGCGCATCCGCCCCCAGTCCGTATACCGTCTCCGTCGGAAATGCCACCAGCTCTCCCGCGCGGATCAGATCACACGCCTCTTTCATGGCTGCATCGTCTATATTCGCAGAATCTATCTTAACAACCTTTGTCTGCATATTATTCGCCTCTCAATTGTTGTGCCTTTGCGGCCGTCATATGCACTGTCTCCTGACCTGCTTTACAGTGCGCGCATGACCGCTTCGCTTTCGTGAACATTATTGCATAATTTCACGATTTAGGCAAGTTTGACATTTCGCCCGCTATGGGCATTCTTCCGAAAATAGGGCAATTCACTTGCCATGTTTTTGCAAATGTGGCATAATTATCTGCGTTAGGTTTGTCCTGATATAAATGGAAAGGAGTTTCCTATGAAGATTACAAAGTCAGATTTTGGCACATTAAACACAGGAGAAAATATTTATATATACCATATGGAGAACGCAAACGGCGCTTATGTGGAAGTCATCAATTTCGGCTGCCGTCTCGTAAAGATCGTGGTTCCGGACCGCGACGGAAAAATGACGGACGTCTGCCTCGGTTTCGATTCCATGGAAGATTACGCGCGCGACAACGCCAGCCTCGGCGCAGTTGTCGGCCGTGTTGCCAATCGTATCAAGGACGGTCATTTCTGTCTGGATGGCAAGGAATACCAGCTTGCCATCAACAACGGCTCCAACCATCTGCACGGCGGACTGATCGGCTACGCTTCCAAGCCCTGGGACGCAAAGATCAAGGATGACAAACTCATTTTAACCATGAATTCCTACGACGGCGAGGAAGGTTATCCGGGCAATCTCACACTTTCCGTAACCTACGGCTGGTCGGAGGACAATGAGCTGTCCCTTCTCTACGAAGCTTCCACGGATGCGGATACGCTGTTAAATGTTACCAGCCACGGCTATTTCAATCTGAACGGTGAAGGCTCCAGTGAGGTTTTATCCCACGAGCTTTTCATTGACGCCGATCAGATCACAGAGCTCGATGACTCACAGGCACCGACCGGCAGATTCCTTCCGGTAGAGGGAACGCCGTTTGATTTCCGCTCCATGCACACCATCGGAAAACTGATGGATTCCGACTACGAGCAGTATCACAAGTTCGGCACCTACGATCACAATTTCGTCATCAATGGCACCGGATTCCGTGAGGCAGCGGTTCTCCAGTCAAAGGAGAGCGGTATCCGCATGACATGCTTTACCGATCAGCCGGGTATGCAGCTGTATGTGGCAAACCAGCCGATCGAGGTCACCGGCAAGAACGGTACGCAATATGCCTGCCATACGAGCGTGTGTCTCGAGACACAGCATTTTCCGGACGCGATCAACCATGACAATTTCCCGAGCATCGTGCTGACACCGGATGAGCCGTTCCGTTCCAAGACACTGTATCATTTTTCAACATTCTAGCAGAAGCTCCAGCATGGAATATATTTCGCAACAGCATTATGTGCTAATTTAAGTACACGGCTTTTTTGACTTGAAAGCCGTGTATTTTTGTATTAGAATGTCTTAAAGGTTATCTATAAGGGTAGCCGGGTTTTGATTACAAATTAAGGAGGGAATTTAAAATGGCATACGTTATTTCTGATTCTTGTGTAAGCTGTGGAACATGCGAGCCGGAATGTCCAGTAGGAGCTATTTCTCAGGGAGACAGCCAGTTCGTAATCGATGCAGGTTCCTGCGTTAGCTGCGGAACATGTGCAGGAGTTTGTCCTACAGGAGCTATCAGCGAGGGTTAATCTTTCGTACATAGCCAAAAGCCGTCACGCTTGTGACGGCTTTTTCTTTTTCCAGAGTTTCTTTTCTTTCTGTTCGTCCTTTTTGCGGATATTTCCACGGATCGCAGCATCCAGCCTGCGGAAGCGGTCCTCCTCTGCTTCCTCCCGCTCCCGCATGAGGTAATTCATCTCCTTGATCACCTGTTTTCCTACCTCCTCGCTGATGCTCTGCCCCAGTTCTTCATTGTTGGCGGCAAGCGCTTTTCCCACAATCTCGGTCATCAGTTCTGTGAACTGTGCCATCTTATCCGTATTGTTTAGAATACTCTGCGGGCTCTCGGTAGTATTTTTTACTGGAAGCTGCTGGGGTGCAGCGGACTGCACCGGCTGCACGGATTGCTGCACCGGCTGTGCCACTGCTGCCGGCTGTGCCGCGACCGGTTGTACCGGCTGCGGGATTGCAGCGGCCGCTCCCGCAGAAAGCGGTGCCTGTCCCACGGGAATCGGTGCTTCTGCCGTCAGCCCCTCGATCGGTCCGTTATGTACAATCATGCGTATCGCCTTCAACTGATAGCCCTGTTCCTTTAGTTCCTTGATTCTCTGAAATTCCGCAATGTTTTCCTTCGTATAATACCGGTGTCCCATCTCATTGCGCGGGATATTCAGTTCCAGTTCATCTTCCCAGTAACGTAACACATGTGATTCGACGTGGACGATATTTGCCGCATCGGAAATCATATAACGTACCTTTTCCATACACCCTCCTATATTGTAATTCCTTAACTTATATTATAGGTGTATCGATTCTTCCGTACAACAAAAACCGCTCGTCTTATTACGACACAAATCGCCGGACGCGGGGACGGCGCGTATCCGCGGTAATATGATATTTTTCACTGATTTCTTTAATTGTCATGTACTCTGCTCCTTTCCGTTGTCCTTTATAACCCTTTATAACGTGTGATGACATTCTCCGGCTTCTCCCCGCAGATAAAATAGTAGTCGAGCTGTCTCTCGCCTTCCGCGTAGAGATATTGCCCGTACGTCTTAATATCGCAGAGCAGCACCGTATTTTTTGCCGCCGCAGCGATGCCATAGCCGCGGTTCGACAGCACAAGCGGCATTCTATGCTTTTTCCCTCCGAAGGATATATAACGCGCATTTAATGTCACATCCAGAAAATCCGTATCGAGCATGCCCTTTGCCTTGATGCGCTCTTTCTTGTCCCAGTCGAAAAATACCCAGCTTCCCTCCTCGCCGATCACTCTCGGCTCCGCGGCATTTTCCGCAAGCAGAAGCTGATTCTCCCTGTTCCAGAAAGAGACCGCTCCGCTCCGTTTATCTACCCGCACCGTAATCTCACCCGCGGCAATCTCAACAACGCTTTTGGATTCCCTGGCGCTCCATGAAAACGCTTCCTCCGCTTTGGCCATCCAGCCCGTAGCTGCAATTTTTTCCGTCACTCCTTTTACAAAGCTGACCCGGATGATGTCCGGAGCGACCGGCGTAATCCGCATCAGCCCGTACATGCTCGCCATCTCTACATAGGATCTGCTCTTTTTTACCCACCGGACCGCATGATTTCCCTTTGCGTGCCCCCGGACGCGCAGACTGGTATTCTCCGGGATCGTCCCGAATGCATACGGGGACGGATTGGTTCCCTCCGGTCCCGGACGCTTCCCTGCCGGCGCCGGAGACGTCGCCATATCCTGCTGCCCGCGCACTGTCTCTACCTGTGGACGGTGCATTGCCCCGGTCTGCAGACGGTGCACTGTCTTTGCCTGCTGCCCGCGCACTGTCTCTGTCTGCGGACGGACCGCCGGGGATGCCGCCGGTCTTATGACCGGTTTCTCCTCCGCCGCAGGCGCTTTTGCCGCAATGCGTCTGGGGCCGAAATATTCCCGCTCCGCCATATCCATGGTGCCTTCCACCCTGCGCTGCTGCATCTGTTCCTTTTTTGTCCGGACAGGCTTCTCATACTCCCTGGCTTTTGTGAGCGGTTCCGCCGCAAATTCCTTTATATGCTTATCCTGCGGCGCCCTGCCCGCAAGAATTCCGGACAACTCCCCCCGATGGAGAATCGTCAGCTCATGCAGCGCGCGCGTTGCCGCAACATACAACAGCTTTACATGACCGTTGTCCGACGGATATTTTTTCTCCGACGGGTCAAACAGAAGTACCGCGTCAAACTCCAGCCCTTTCGTGTAGGATACCGGAAGCACCATGACGCCGTCCCCGAACTCCTCCGTCTCTCCTTTTGCGCCGTTCTTTACCGGAACGTCCTCTGCCAGCCGGGCCGCAACCCGCTCTGCCTCCTCTTCATCCCGACAGATCACCGCGATGGTCTCGTATCCTTTTCTCTGCCAGCCCTGTATCGTCTCCGCCGCCCGGTTAAGCAGCGCCCGCTCTTCCTGCACCGGTTCCACACAGACCCCGGCGCCATGGCGGATGATCGGTTCCACCGGATAGATGGAAAAATCCCCGTGGCGCAGAATCTCGTTCGCATATGTAGAGATCTCCACCGTGTTGCGGTAGCTTTTCCGCAGAAGCCCAAAGGCGTCATAGTCGCCGGTCAGGATGAGTCTGCGCAGTTCATCCCAGTCATTCAAGCCGTACTGAAAATGGATATTCTGCGAGGTATCGCCCATGATCGTGTAGGTGCAGCCCGACAGGCACGCATCCATACACCGGTATGCCATCATCCCGAAGTCCTGCGCCTCATCGATCACCACATGGCTTGCCTCCCTGACCGGGTCTGTCTCCTTGATCCGCTTGTAGATATAGGCCAGCGCCGCCAGATCATAGACGTCAAAGGAGTTCCCCGGCGGGGTTACTTCCCTGCCACGGACTGCCTGCGCCGCCAGGAAATCCTGATAGAACGCATAGACCGATCCCTCCCATTTTCCCTTTCCAAAATACATCGTATATTTCCGGTCGAGCCGCTTTTTCTCTTCTGCCGGAAACGTGATGTCTCTTCCCAGGATCTCATTCTCATATCTGGAGTGGACAATCTCCCCCAGCATCAGCATTTTGCTCTCCATGGAATCCGCCGGATGCTCCTTTAGATAGCGGCGGATCTCATCCGCACCGATCAGAAGCTTTCCCGTCTTTTCCAGATAAATGTCCTCCGCCGGCACGCTCTCTTTTTCATATTCTTCACAGTATGCTTTCAAATCGAGAAACCACTCCGTATCACACTTGACGCTGTTTTCCGGATCGTCTCTCTCCATACTGTGGTACGAGTAGCGTGCATCGTCCCAGTCTTCATATAAAAGCCGGACGAACAGCTGCTCCATCGTCAACTGACGGATTCCATACACATCCAGTTCCGGGAGAACGCTCGTGATATAGTTCAGAAGGATCCGGTTGCTTCCCACAATGTAAAAATCCTCCGGCCGGAAATCATCCTTATAGTTATACAAAATGTAGGATATGCGGTGCATTGCCACGGTCGTTTTTCCGGAACCCGCCACGCCCTGAATGATGACGTTCGTCCGCGGCGAGCGGCGGATGATGACATTCTGCTCCTTCTGGATTGTCGCAATGATCTCTCCCAATACCGCCTTTTTATTCTTTGCAAGGTATTTTGTCAGAAGTTCATCATTGGCAACGACATCCGAGTCGAAGAAATCCTTCAGCACATCCTGTTCGATCTCGTACGTCCGCTTGCGCACCAGATCCATCTCATAGGTTCCCTCGGAGCTTACCGTATAAGTGCAGGGTCCCATGCTGCTCTCGTAATATACCGATGCAATGGGCGCTCTCCAGTCCAGCACCACCGGCTCTGAGCCGTTTTTCGCAATTCCGGCTCTTCCGATATAACAGGTCTCCTCCTCCTGGGAGATGCCGTCCTTAAAATCAATTCTCCCGAAGTAGGGCTTTTTTCTCGCCTTCTCATAGCGGATCAGATCGTATTCATTTTCCTTTAATCTTGCCGTCGCATTATTCCAGAGTGCAAGGCCTTCTTTGTCTTTCACGTCGTATGTCTCGAGAAGATCCGCCAGATCTTCGTTAACCTTGCGTATGTCCGCCCCGGCGCGTTCCAGATTCTGCTGTGCAACCGAGATCACGTCCGCCAAATGCCGCTCCTCGTCTGCCCTGGTCAGCCCCAGGTATCCGCTTTTCTGTTCTTCCGATGTGCTGCGCTTATCCATCCTCCGCTTCACCCCCTGTCTTTTTACTATACCAAAAAAGCAGAGATACCGCATTACCAAATGCATCAAAGGTATCTCTGCTTTTCTTTTTCTATTAAAATATAACGGAAAACCGGTTCTCTACCGCACCGCCTCTGCCTCTGACAATCTCTTTCTGCCGAGAACTCCGCGTGTTCCAAGCAAAAGCAGCAGACAGACGACAGATAAGCTTCCCCCCGCAAGAAGGTATTTTCCCATCCCGGCGGTAATCGCGCTGATCTCAAACAGCGACGGCAGGATGGCGAGACCGCCAAAGGTTCCTATCACCATCGTGATGCAGATGAAGGTGCGCAGGCCGTTAAACGGAATACAGCTCTTCACCACGGCTGCCATGGAAATAAAGATCAGCAGAAAATACATGACTGTCTGCCGCTGCTCCACCGTAAACGGTGCAATGATACTGGTGACTGCGACCATCGCCGTGACTGTGAGGGCAAACGGCAGCGCATTGGATAACGCCGTCTTTAAGAATCTGCCGCGTATCTTGCGCGTGTCGGATTCCCAGATGGTAAAGAACGACGGATACCCCTCGATTGCCGCATCCAGCACAGTAATCTGAATCGGGATAAACGGGAACGGAATGTTTGCCAGCAGGCAGATCACCGAAACCAGCACCGAGTAGATGGTCTTGATAAAGAAGACGCTCGCCGTTCTTGTGACATTGTTCACGACTTTCCGCCCTTCCATCACGACCTGCGGAAGATTGGTAAAATCGGAATCCAGCAGTACCACCTGCGCGATCTGGCGGCTGGCATCGCTTCCGTCCGCCACGGCGATGGAGCAGTCCGCCTCCCGCAGCGCCAGAAGATCATTGACTCCGTCTCCCGTCATGGCTACCTGGTGTCCCTGTCGTTTCAGCGCACACACCAGTTCCTTTTTCTGTCCCGGCGTCACTCTCGCAAACACCGCGTACTGCTGGCAGATCTGCTCATAATCAATGTCCTCTCCGAGCGTCGATAAATCCACGGCATCCTTCCACCGGTGCAGTCCTGCCCGCTTTGCAATCATGGAGACCGTCTTGACATGATCTCCGGAAATTACCTTGACGTCCACGCCTTCCCGGTGGAAAAATTCAAGCGTCTCCCTGGTGTTCTCACGGATGGTATCCTCCAGGACAACCCCGTAGAGCGGCTGTATCTCTTCCGGCAGCGCCGCTTCGTCTTCCCACTGCATCGGGACATAGCCCACAATGATAACCCGGCAGCCCTCTTCCAGCCTCTGTTCCAGTTCCCCCGGCAGCTTTCGCATCAGCTTTTCCGGGGCGCCGACAAAAACACTGCCCGATCCCGCAAAACTGATACATCCCCATTTGCGCTTTGATGAAAATGGAATCTTATGTGCCGGTGTATAAAATGCCTGACCGCCAAACGCCTCTTTCAGCACCTGGAATGTCGCATTGTTGTCGTCGGAGGCCGCCAGATACGACTGCACGAGTTTTTCCGGTTCGCCCTGCGGCAGCGCCTTTCCTGAGAGCCCCGCACCGATTTCCATGACAGTGTCCACCGTAAGCTTTCCGTTTGTAATCGTTCCTGTCTTATCCAGACACAGGGTATCCACATGCGCCAGTGTCTCCAGGGAGTAAATATTCTGAACGAGGATCTTCATTTTTGCCAGCCGGATGACTCCGGTCGCCAGTGAAATCGAGATTAAAAGTACCAGTCCCTTCGGCAGCATACCAAGAAGCGCCGCGGCGGACGACACCACCGCTTCCCGCATGGGCGCCTGCCGCAGCAGGAAGGCCTCGAAAAACAGAATCACACCCAACGGAACAATCAGCATACTGGTAAACCGCGTTACCTTATTCATAGAGCCAAGCAGTTCCGATGCCACACGTTTTTCCTTTTTTACTTCGTTGGCAAGCTTTGTAGCATAATTTTCATTTCCGACATGCGTAACCTTCGCATATGCCTTACCGGAAATGACAGAGCTTCCGGAATATAACTCACTTCCAGCCTCCTTGACCACTGCATCACTCTCTCCTGTGAGCAGCGATTCATTCACTTCCAGCATGCCTTCCACGACCACCGCATCGTTGCAGATCTGATTGCCGCTCTCTAACACCATCACATCATCCCGCACAATCTCATCCAACTCCACAGCCATATTCTGTGAATCACGCCGGACGCACACGCTCGGACGGTTCAGGATCGACAGGTCGTCCACCAGCTTTTTCGCCTTCAGTTCCTGCGCAATCCCGACCGCAATATTTAAGAGAATCACTGCAAGAAACAGCATATTGGTGTAAGCGCCCACCGCAAACAAAAGCGCTGCAATGATAAAGTTCAGTAAATTAAATAATGTAAATACATTTTCACGGACAATCTGCGCCCTGCTTTTTGTAATACGCTCTGCGGCAGCGCCGCCTTCCCCGCGCTCGCGGCGTTCTGTCACTTCCCGCGCCGACAGTCCTGTTATATTCGCATCCATGATCTGTTCCTCCTGTTTTGCTTCGGATCGTAATGTGAAACATTTTCCAATGGTAACATGCCAAACCGCCGCTTTCAACAACTGCCAATGTTTCCATACGCACCAGCCTGATTTCTGTACCTTTTCTTGATACCTGTGTAAGGTACTCCTCATAAGAATGGAACTGCCGTAATAAGCATATCGCGCTTTGGGGTGATAAGTAATATTACAGGAAAACCAGAGACAAAAAAGTTCCAGAATAAACAGACGGCGGCAAATTCTTTGAAGCAAAATTCG
>ENA-OPNB01002387-OPNB01002387.1-human-gut-metagenome-genome-assembly--contig:-NODE-2387-length-10821-cov-3.413710_pt1 | contig 10821 bp, 8 predicted proteins | sample MGYA00241528_ERZ501754 | MGnify/ENA primary metagenome ERZ501754 (study PRJEB25962, sample SAMEA2042646) | human gut metagenome | biome: human gut; feature: human-associated habitat; material: faeces... | reverse complement strand
GTCGTGAGGCGGGCGATCGGATAGAGCAGCAGGTAAAAGAAATAGATCACCGGCGCCAGGGCGCGGTAATAGAAGTTGGGGTTGTTGCGGAAGATCGACTTGGGAAGGAACTCCGCAGCAAAGATGATGATGACGGTCGACACGGCCGTTTCGATGGCGACCGAACCGTTACGGGCGATGCTTTCCCACCCCAGCGCATAGAAGATGCCGCGCAGCAGCAACGACATGTAAAGCGAATAGATGACCAGGGCAATGTTGTTGCCCACCAGTATCGTGGTGATATACTGCCCGGGGTGGCGGGAAAAAATCTCCGCGATATGGTCGAACATGCGGCTCTGTTTGCGGTCGATCTCCAGTTTCAGGCGGTTCTTGCTCGTGAAAGCGATCTCCATGCCCGAAAAGAATGCCGACAATAACAGCATTAAGACAATCAGTATGACCGAAGTAAGCATCGTCCTGTTTATTTTGGGTTACTCCCCCGCTTCGTCCGCATGTACGGCACGCCGCAGCGGCTGTATCTCACCGATCGGTTCGGCCGGGCGGAGCTCCTCCTCCCCGTCGGGGCGGACAGCTGGTGCAGCCAAAGGCGGCTCCTCGGAAAGCGGTGCCGCCGGTCTGTCGCAGGGTGGTCTGTCGCAGGGCGGGGCGAATCCGAAGTCCGGCCGGCAGGTTCGGCCACCGCCGTAGAGTCCGATTCGTTAGGTTTGACCTCGACCTCCATGCGCCCCTTCATACGGCGGAAGCGCCAGTCCTTAAACTCCTCGTCCGACTCGAAACCTTCGCCGATGAACACGTCGCGGCCGTCGTTCTGCACGATTTTCGAATCGACGTTCGAATAGATTTTCTTGGTTCGCGCGTTCCAGAACAACTGTTGCGTATAGAGTTTCTTGCCGTCCGATTTCTCTACCACGACATTTCCCCGCGCCTCCCACAGGTCGCGGGTCTCGTAATGGATCGCATAGTTGGCCGTCAGCACGGCATCGACCGACGAGAGCGAATCGTTCTTATAGGTCGTCATCTCCACACCCTTGGGGAACTCGCGGTAAGGCTCGCGCGCCAGCGAATAACCTTCGAGCAGCGGGGTTTTGAAATGATACGAACGGCGGCCGTTCTGCGACATGACAACCGACAGGTTTTCGCTGTATTCGGTCATCATCATCTCTATCCGGGACTCCGATTCGGGTTCTTCTTCACGCTCGCAAGAGAATAGCAAGATAGCACTCCCCACAACGGAGAGTGCTACCATCACGTATCTTGCGATAAATCTGTCCATCAATTAGCGGGGACGCACAGTAGTCGACACACCGGCAGCCGTACCGCAGTTGACGGTATAGCGTGCGCCTTCCTGCAACTCGTTGAAGAAGCACTCCTCCGAAGTCGGGAAACGGCTGCGGAATGCGTTCATCGAGGTTTTGGCAGGTTCGCGGTATTCCGAATCGCTCGGCAGCAGCTCGACGGCCTTGGCCATCGTGTCGTAAGCTGCCCAGAAGGTAGCCGGCCCGGCGAAACCTTCACAATGAGCTGCCGAAATGCCGTAGCACTGAGCCAGTACGAAATACGGCACACCGTCCTCGGGGTTCAGATCGCGGGCCTGACGGGCAGCCGATGCGGCGCCCTGGATGTCGTTGGAAACCAAACCTACCAGCGCCATGCGCACCAGCAGCAGCTGACGCTCAGCGGGATCCGTCTCGACGGCAAGCGCCTCGTTGAGGTATTTCATGGCCTTGGTATAGTCGCCCTTGCTCTGGAACGCCTGCGCAAGGAACATCGCGGTTTCCGACGAAGGTTTCACCGTATAGTATTTCTCGGCAATCGAGAAATAGAAATCGCCGTCGCACTTGGCACGCGACATCAGGGCTACGGCCTGCGCCAGCAACGCCTCATCGTCGGGAGCAGCCTCCAGCTTGCCGCGGAACAGTTTTTCGAGGTTATCGCAGCTGGCCGCGCCGCTCAGGCCGAAAGCCGCGTCGAACTGCGACTTGTAATCGCCGGCCTCGGGGTTCTTCTCGAAGAACGGGGTCAGGCGGTCGTACTCGGCGATGATCTCATCGGGCATCACCTCGTCAGTATTCTTGTAATCCTCGCAGAGGTTCGAGAAATAAGCCACCACGGTCTCGGGGTCGGTGCTGTCACCGCCCTGCGCGATTGCCGCGCGGAATGCCTCGCGGATGCCCTTGCGGTCGTTGGGTTTGTAGCGCAGGAACTCGCGCGCCTTCTGGTCGAGGATAAAGGCCGTCTTGCCGGGCTTGACGTTATCGCCGAAATACTGGGCACGCATATCGTACATCAGCATCAGCGAGTCGATGAACATGTTCTTCTCCGCCACGCTCTTGGCACGGTTGATCTTGTTCTTATACACGACGGCACCGCGCTGGTAGATCGACTCCGCAGCATCGGGTATCTTGTCGATAAGCCCCTTGAGGTAGTGTGCAGCGGCATCGTAGTCACGGTTGTCGCACGATTCTTTCAGGAAATTACTGTTCAGAATGTTCTGTTCACGCTCTTCGGGAGTAGCGCCCCATTTCGCATATTGCGGGGCACTGAAATCCTGAGCCAAAGCCGCCGAAGCCAAAAACACCAAAGCGGCAGAAAGCAGAAATTTTACGTTTTTCATCGGTCAGAGATTAATTTTTGTATTTCTTATACTTATAATTGTTTTCGTCAGTTAAACTACCTCCGTGTCGGGGTCGCAAGTTACTACTAATTCCTCGGACGTGCAATTTTCCGGCTCAAAAACTAATCGTATTTCGGCCTGCGGAACCAGTATTCCCCGTTCTCGGCACCCGCAAAGAGCGAGAATCCGACCGAGAATTTGAAATACTGCTGCCGCACCAGTCCCAGACGCTCGGAAAGGTTATAGCCGCGACGTCCGTATTCCACGCCCACGTCGATGGTCGAACTGCCGAGGAACTTCACAGGCACCCCTACACCCAACGTAACGGCGTATTCTCCGATTTTATTGCCGTCGTAGGTCTGGTTGTAGGTTCCGTAACGGAAACCCGCCCGGTAGGCCCAGCGTTTCATGAACCTGCGCACGTCGTAATAGTTCGGCGTATACTCCACGCCCACTTTCACCATGCTCGTATTGGTATAGGCCACTTCGTATGCAGATTTGTCCGGGCCGCTGACCCCGGTCATTTCGGTCGCCTTATTGCCGCCGGTCCAGTTCTGATAGACGTAGTCAAGCCCAAGCGTCCATTTCGAGGTCATATAATAAGCCCCCACCGAAAGCTGACGCGGCAAAGCAAGCGCCAGGTGGGTCGTATCGCCCTTCACGGTGGAGTTGTACAGGTCGCCGATATAAATGCGCGAGGTCACATCGGGATTCAGGTTGCCGCCGAAATCGTACGTAGCACCGAACGTCAGCATGCGTTTCTGGTTCATGATAGCCTTCCAGAGGACACCGACCTGTCCTTTGATGCTCGAAATGCTGTAATTGTCGCTGCCGACCGTCGACGAGAAGGTTCCGTCGCCCGTGATCGGCGTCGGGGTCATCACGAAGCTGCGGTCGATGTCGCCCCAGTAATACTGCGCCGCGACACCCAACGAGAAATTCTTGAAAATCTCCCAGCCCAGGCCGACCTTGACCTCCGTCACGTCGCCTTCGCCCTGATAGACGTACTGCACGCGTCCCACATTGCCCCAAACCGGATCGTTCGGGTCGAAATCCTGCGTATACTTGGTACGGTAGCCCACCGAACTGTACGGCGTGAGGCTGAACCCGAGGCCGAGTTTCTTGGCGACCGGCATCTGGAACGCGATATCGTGGAAATTGAACGTATTATAGGCCGTGTTTTTGGACACATTGTCCACCTTCTGCGAATTGTAGTAATTCTGTCCCTCGAGGCCGAAACTGAAGAGGAAACTCTTTTGCGGGATGGTGCTGTACGCTGCAGGGTTGAGCAGATTGATTTTGCCCGGAGTGCCCATGGCCACCCCGACGCCGCCCATCGAGCGCATCTGCGTCGTACCGGGCGTATTGATCTCGCCGATGCCGTACATCGTATAGGGAGAGAATGCGTTAATACTGCTTGTCTGGGCCGATACGGCATAAGGAAGCATCACGGCTGCCGCGACAACCAGCTTAATCAAGGTGTTCTTCACTTGCATTGTGCTCTAAAATTCTATTCAATCCGCAAAAGACCAGATTACAATTTGCAAATATCGTATTTTTAATTCGTTTAACAAAGAATTTTGCATCCCCACCGGTAAAAATTACGCGCAAGCCGTCGATTTTCTCCCGCATGCGGGTGACGTAACCTTCTATTTCGAAGGCGATCCCGTTCATCACGCCCAGTTCGATGGCCTCTTCGGTCGTAAGCCCCGAGAGCCCTTCGCCCCCGGTCGCGGCACACAGCGGCAGCTTGGCCGTATAGTCATGCAGCGCCCTGAAACGCATCGTCACGCCCGGGGAGATGCAGCCGCCCCGGAACGTATTGTCGGCCGTCACCAGGTCTATGGTCACCGCCGTACCGAAATCGACGATCAGCACGTTCTCACCCGGATAGAGCACCGTCGCACCGACGGCTGCGGCCAGCCTGTCGCGCCCCAGCGTCTCGGGCGTAAGGTACGCGTTGCCGATGGGCACGGAGGTCTGGGAGGTGAACTCCAGCAGATAATCCACCCGCCGGCGGAGCATCGCCGCCACGTCATCGACCTCGCCGCGCGTCGACGCCACCACGGCGCGGCGCACGGGCCATTCGGAGAGCAGTTCTTCGAGCACCGACGGGTGCAACCGCTCCATGCAGCGCTGCGCGACAAGCTCCCCCTTGTCGAAAACCGCGAGTTTTACCAGGGTGTTCCCGAAATCTACGACTAAATTCAAAGCTGTTGCAGTGTTTTATACCCGTCCTCAATGTCTTTGACATTCCTAACGGTCATCGCCAGACGATTATTGTGCTGTTTGAGCACAAATCTGGCGGGATTTTGCGTGACCTTGCGGAGCAACTCCATAAAGGTATCGCTTTTGTAATAGGGCGAGTTCTGCTCGCCGACGAAGTGGAGGATCATCAGCCCGTTCTTGACCTTCACCCGCTCGATGCCGAGGCGGATCGCCTCCCAGCGCAGGCGCACGACGTTGAGCAGTTCCTGCGCTTCGCGCGGCAGGGGGCCGAAACGGTCTGCCAGGCGGCTCTCGAAGGCCTGCAACGCGGCTTCGTCCTTGGTCGAGTCGAGCTCGCGGTAGAGCTTCAGGCGTTCGGCCTGCTGTGCCACGTAGGCATCGGGCAGCCCGGCCTCGACCTCTATTTCGATGTGCGCGTCATCCACATAATGCATCTGCTCCACGACATCCTGCTCGGCGGCACCCAGACCCGCCACCTGCAAGCCTTCGGCCCGCAGCTCGGCGATCGCCTCGTTCATGATCTTCTGGTAGGTCTCGAAACCGATGTCGGCGATAAACCCGCTCTGCTCGGCACCCAGCAGGTTGCCCGCGCCGCGGATGTCGAGATCCTGCATCGCAATGTTGAACCCCGACCCCAGGTCGGAGAACTCCTCGATCGCCCGCAGGCGGCGCCGCGCATCGGACGACAGCATCTCCTCGGGCGGCGAGAGCAGGTAGCAGTAGGCTTTCTGGTTGCTGCGCCCCACGCGCCCGCGCAACTGGTGCAGGTCGCTCAGGCCGAAATTCTGGGCATTGTCGACAATGATCGTATTGGCATTGGGGATGTCGATGCCGTTCTCGATGATCGTGGTCGAAACGAGCACGTCGAACTCCCCGTATATAAAATCCATGATCAGCTTCTCGAGCTTCTCGGCCGGCATCTTGCCGTGTCCGACGGCCACGCGGGCCTTGGGGCATACGCGCGTGATAAGCCCTTGGATGGACATCAGGTCTTCGACGCGGTTATGGACGAAATAAACCTGGCCGCCGCGTGCGAGCTCGGCCTCGACGGCATCGCGGATGATCTCCTCGGAGAAGACATGCGACTCGGTGACGATCGGCTGGCGGTTAGGCGGCGGGGTCGAGATGACCGACAGGTCGCGCGAGCCCATGAGCGAAAATTGCAGCGTGCGCGGGATCGGCGTCGCCGTCAGGGTCAGCGTATCGACGTTGACGGCCATCTGCGTGAGTTTCTCCTTGGCCGCGACGCCGAACTTCTGTTCCTCGTCGATGATCAGCAGCCCCAGGTCACGGAATTTGATCTGCTTGCCCAGTATTTTATGGGTGCCGATCAGGATGTCGATACGCCCCGATTCGAGGTCGGCACGTATCTGCCCCGCCTCCTTGGCGGTCTTGGTGCGGTTGAGATACTCGACCCGCACGGGGAAATCGCGCAGGCGCTCCGAAAAGGAGCGGTAGTGTTGCAGGGCGAGGATCGTCGTCGGCACCAGCACCGCTACCTGCTTGCCGTCCACGGCAGCCTTGAACGCCGCGCGGATCGCCACCTCGGTCTTGCCGAAGCCCACGTCGCCGCAGACCAGCCTGTCCATCGGCTGGTCGGACTCCATGTCCTTCTTGACGGCCGCGACAGTCGTCTGCTGGTCGGGGGTGTCCTCCCACTGGAACGACGCCTCCAGCTCGTGCTGCAGGTAACTGTCGGGTGTGAATGCGAACCCTTTGCTGGCCTTGCGCTTGGCATAGAGGGCGATCAGCTCGCGCGAGATATCCTTGACGGCCTTCTTGGCGGCGTTCTTGAGTTTCTGCCATGCCCCGTTGCCGAGTTTATAGACCTTCGGAGGCTCGCCGTCGCCGGACTTGTAACGCGAAATGCGGTGGAGCGAATGGACGTTTACGAACAACACGTCGCCGTCCTTGTATACCAGCTTGATAGCCTCGTGCACCTTGCCGTTCTCGTTGATCTTCACCAGCCCGTCGAAACGCCCCACGCCGTGGTCGATATGCACCACATAGTCACCCGGGCGGAGCTGGTTCAGTTCGGCGACGGTCATCTGCTCGTCGCGCCGGATCTCGCCGTTGATGCGGTAGCGCTGGTAACGGTCGAAAATCTGGTGGTCGGTATAGAGGCACAGTTTCAGGTCGTTGTCCACGAACCCCTCGTGCAACGTAACGGAGAGCGACCGCACGGCGGCCTGCCCGCGCCCTATCTGGTGGAAGATGTTTTCGAGGCGTTCGACCTGCACCTTGTTCTCCGAGAGGATGTAGGTCGCATAGCCCCGCAGCGAATTGCGGATCATGTCGTCGGCCAGCATCTCGAAATTCTTATTGAACTTGGGCTGCGGGGCCGTGTCGAACACCACGGCCGCCGTGGCGGGGCGTTCCGGCAGGTTGTCGCGCAGCGCCACCACGCTGTTGCCGGCCATGTCGCGCAACAGCACGTTGCGGCTGGTCAGCAGGCGGTCGATCTGCCCGGGCTCCTCCATGTCCGCGAGCACCTTGCGGCGCAGGTCGTTGACACGGCGCAGCACGTAGTCGGCATCGTAGAACCAGCAGGTTGCCGAAGAACCCGCGAACTGCACGAACGACACCCGGGGTGCCTCGCCGGCATTGAGGTTGGGGACGATTTCCACCCGGTCGAGCTTGTCGGCCGAAAGCTGGCTCGAAATATTGAAACGGCGGATCGAGTCGACCTCGTCGCCGAAAAAGTCGATCCGGTAAGGCTTGCTTTCCGAATAGGAAAAGACATCGACGATACCTCCGCGCACGGAGTACTGCCCCGGTTCGTAGACGAAATCGACACGCGTGAAGTTCGCATCCGCAAGGGCATCTTCCAGCACGGCGATCGAAATCTTGTCGCCGAGCTTCACGGCAATCGTGTCGCGCTGCAACGTCGCGGCGTCGACGACCCGTTCGGCCAGCGCTTCGGGATAGGTGCAGACCACCAGGTATCCCTTCGTAAAGCCCCGCACGGCGTTCATCGCCGTGGTGCGCTGCACCACGCCCTGGGCATCCTCGGCGCCGTAGGCCGCCGAACGCTTGTAGGACGACGGGAAGAAATAGACCTGCTTCTCGTCCAGCAGATTGTAAAAATCGTTCAGCAGGTAGGCCGCGGCATCCCGGTCTTCGGCCACGAAGATATGCACGCCTCCCGTTTTCGCCACTGCCGCCGCCGCATAAAACGAAAGAGCACCGCCGACCAGCTCTTTCAGGTGGACGGTTGCGCGCTCCTTCTTATATTCGCGGCACAACTTCGGCAGGGCCTTCGACCCGGCGGCGAACTGCGCCAGCTGCTCGCTGGCAGTCATAGTGTTACTTGTTAATCAGGTCGTTATCCTTGTCGTCGTGGTAATGCACCTCGACGATGCCGAGGCTCTGGTCTTCGACGACACGCAGGCGGAGTTTGTATTTCCACTCCCAGCGGCGGCGCAGCGACCAGATGCCCTTCCGCAGGAAAGCAGCCACATAGGGGCTGACCACCAGCTTGATATACTTGTGTCCCCGATCTTGCGTGAGGAACGATATCTGGTTCTCGATCTTCTTGTCCAGCAGTACCGTAGGCTCGATCTTGCCCGTGCCGTTGCAGGTCGGGCAGACGTCCGAAACCTCCTCCACGGCCACGGGACGCACCCGCTGGCGGGTGATCTGCATCAGCCCGAACTTGGTGAGCGGCAGCACCGTATGCTTGGCCTTGTCGGTGGACATCAGCTTGACCATCTCGTCGAAGAGCGCCTGTTTGTTCTGCGCCTTGTGCAGGTCGATGAAATCGATGATGACAATGCCCCCCAAATCGCGCAGGCGCAGCTGGCGGGCGATCTCCTTCGCGGCCGCCAGGTTGACGTCCATGGCGGTCTGCTCCTGGTTGTCCTCGGCCTTGGTGCGGTTGCCCGAATTGACGTCGATGACGTTCATCGCCTCGGTGTGTTCGATGATCAAGTAGGCGCCGCGGCGCAGCGAGACGTACTTGGCGAAGAGCGACTTGATCTGCTTCGAGATGTCGAAGTTGTCGAAGATAGGGACGTTGCCCCGGTAAAGCTTGACGATCTTCTCCTTCTCGGGCTCGATCAGGCGGATGTAATTGCGGATGTCGTTGTACATCGCCTCGTCGTCGACGGCGATCTGCGAAAACGAGCCGTTGAGCGAATCGCGGATGATCGTATTGGCGCGGTTCATCTCGCTCATCAGCTGCGCGGGCGGCGTACTCTTCTTGATCGCGGCGCAGGTCTTGCGCCAGCGGTCGATCTGCGACTGGATGTCGTGCTCGATGTCCTCGTCCTTGGCCTCCATGGCCGCCGTGCGGATGATGACCCCGAAATTCTTGGGGAGCACCGCAGCCGCGATGCGCTTCAGGCGTTTCTTCTCGTCCGCCGAGCGGATCTTCTGCGAAAGGAACACCTTGGACGAAAAGGGCACCAGCACGACGTTGCGGCCGGCCAGCGAAATGTCGGAGGTCAGGCGGGGCCCCTTGGTCGAAATGGCCTCCTTGGCGATCTGCACCATGATGTTTTGCCCGACCTGAAGATAGTCGCCGATCTTGCCCGTCTTTTCGACGGGCGGTTCGAGCTTCATGCCCTCGACGCGCATTCCCCGCTTGCCGGGCTGCTGCGAAGCGACCAGCTTCTGCAACGAGGGAAACTGGCTTCCCAGGTCGAGGTAGTGGATAAAAGCGTCCTTTTCGTGCCCGATGTTTACGAAGGCTGCATTGAGCCCGGGCATTATCTTGCGTACTTTCCCGAGGTAGATATCCCCTACGGAAAAACCCGTCTGGCACTGCTCCTTGTTGAGTTCGACAAGCACCTTGTCCTCACACAGCGCAATGGAGATTTCTGTCGGGTTGACGTTAACGATTAATTCTCTGTTCATCTATATCGTGTGTCGCACCCCGGAAACGGGGTTGCGGAATACTGAAACCGGTTAGGCCGCATTTTGGTCTGAAGTGGCGGCGAACTCCAAAGGAAAATATTGTCCGGACACATCGGCCGGCAACATGGCGGGTAAGACAATACCCTGTTTTTTCGGCGGCACTGCGTCGCAATGCCTCTGCGGCAGCCTCATAACCTGCGTTGCAAGAGGGCCTGACGTCCGCAAACGGCTATCCGGGGATCTGCATTCCCCCCGGGGATACGGGCCCCGGCCGCAAAAAACCGCAGAAAATAGGTAAAGCTAAAAGAACCCGGGGTTCCTTTAGCTTTATCTATCGTTAGCACTAAGGTGCTACCCTACTTTTTCTTGTGGCGGTTCTTGCGCAGACGTTTTTTACGCTTGTGGGTAGCCATCTTGTGACGCTTATGCTTCTTTCCGTTTGGCATAGTCCTTAAATTTTAGAGGTTCTTTATTTATTGAATTATTTCACCTTCGCAGCGAAGCTCTTGGCGGGCTTGAAAGCGGGGATGTTATGTTCCGGAATGGTGATGGTCGTGTTCTTCGAGATATTGCGTGCGACTTTCTTTGCACGTTTCTTCACGATGAAACTGCCGAAGCCGCGGAGATACACGTTGTTCTTGTTGGTCAGAGAGGTCTTGATGCTATCCATGAAAGCTTCGACGATTGCCTGAACCTGCACCTTCTCAACGCCGGTGCTCTTAGCGATTTCGCTTACGATATCTGCCTTTGTCATAGTTTATATAGTATTAAATTATTAAGTTCGTGTGAAGACATTCGGACTGCAAATATACGCTTTATTTACATTTTAGCCAATAAACCGCAACTTTTTTTCATTATTTTTCCGGCAGTCCCCTACCAGCCACTAGAACAAGAGGATAACAAATATCGGGCAAAACTCGGCGGAAAATTAAAATATTATGTGCCAGGCAATTATATCCGGACGGCACACCGGAGCGAGCCGCGCGGAATAATCGCTCATAATCAATACATTAGCCACAAACCCGCCGAAACGGGAGGAGCCTTTTCCGGGCATCATTGCGCCCGAAGAGTCCCGGCACGGCCAACCCCCTCCCGGATGCCGGTGCGGCTGCCCGCCCGCG
>ENA-OPNB01002375-OPNB01002375.1-human-gut-metagenome-genome-assembly--contig:-NODE-2375-length-10863-cov-4.207809_pt1 | contig 10863 bp, 8 predicted proteins | sample MGYA00241528_ERZ501754 | MGnify/ENA primary metagenome ERZ501754 (study PRJEB25962, sample SAMEA2042646) | human gut metagenome | biome: human gut; feature: human-associated habitat; material: faeces... | reverse complement strand
CCCTTGCAGGGGCTGCTGCCTGCCGTATACCTGAAATCCTTCAAAGAGTCCGGACTGCCGCACCCCGTATCTTTCCCGGCACGCACATGCAGTATCGGGCGGTTTCCCGCATTTATATAGGTAGTCCGTCCCTTTCGGCCGCGACTGCGAGGTCTGCACATATCCCGGCCGCGGGCAGCCAAAGTACATCCTCCGTTTGCATGAATAATCCGGGCTGCACCGACGGCCGGGGATATTGTTCCTCGGGATGGGGTGGTTCTGGCCATCGGGAATGCCTCGCAGATGTCGCAAGCCGTGTGTGGAGGAATTTGAACAACCTCATCCCGTACAGTCGAAAGCGTATAGCATGATTTTCCCCGCCGTATCGCTCACTCATTCGTCAAAAAAATACAGCAGCCCTGCGGGACTGCTGTATACGGCCTGGGTTCTTCCGAAGATCAGAAATATTTGATCTCCCTGCCCTCGATCGCCGAAAGGATATTGTTTGCGGCGGACGATGCACCGATGCGGAACAGGTCGGTCGTAAGCCACTCCTTACCGAGAATCTCCTCAACGATGGTATAGTAAAGTGCGCCGTCTTCGGCCGTGCGGACTCCCCCGGCAGCCTTGAATCCGACCTTGCGTCCGGTCTTCTCATAGTAATCGCGGATGGCCTGGCACATGACGACCGCCGCCTCGGGAGTCGCTGCGACGTCGATCTTGCCCGTCGAGGTCTTTACGAAATCGGCACCTGCGAACATCGACAACAACGATGCCTTGCGGATCAGGTCGGGGGTTTTCAACGCCCCGGACTCGATGATGACTTTCAGTACGATGTCGCCGTCCATCTCGGAACGGATCACCTCGACCTCGTTCGCCGCCTCGTCGTATTCGCCCGTAAGCATGCGCCCCACGTTGAGCACGATGTCGATTTCATCGGCGCCGTTCTCCACGGCCATCGCCACTTCGAGGGCCTTCACTTCGAGGAAGGTCTGGGCTGCAGGGAACCCGCCGCCCACACTCGTAATGCGCATCGGAGTGCCATCGACGGCCAGTCCCACGGTCTCGACGAATGCCGGATAGATACAGATCGAAGCGACATTGGGGATATGGGGATATTTCTGGTAGAACTCGGCAGCCTTGCGGGCAAACTCCGTGACCGAAGTCACCGAGTCATTGCACGACAGGGTCGTGAGGTCGATAGCCGAGTAGCACATTTTGTACACGTCGGTATTGTGGTTGCGTTTCGCGGCTTCGCGGATCCGGGTGACCTCCTGGTCTACCTGGGCTGCGCTCCACGCGGGAGCATATTCGTTCAGATGGTTGGCGTATTCCATAATAATCGCTGTTTTTACAAAATTAGGAAAAAATATTCATACGCGCGGTTCCCGTCCGTAAATTTTTCCCGTCATACCGGCTATCCTGCAAAAAAAGAGCCTGAACCACCGGGTTCAGGCTCTTTTTATCGGTTGACGGCGATTATTTGTTCAGCGCCTTCAGGTTGATGTCGTTGGCAGCCTTCTGAGCCAGTTTCGGGTTCTTCGAAACGGCGCTCTTCAGCTGGGCCTCTGCGGTCTTCAGGTCACCCTCCTTAACAGCGATAACTGCACGCAGGTAGTCGGCGTCGGCCGAGTTGTCCTTGGAGATAGCCTGCTTGGCGGCAGAAAGGTTGTTGCTCATCACCTGGGCCACGGCCTCGTTGTAACCGTCGAGGTTCTGGGCAGCAGCCTTGTAGTCGCCTTCGGCAGCAGCGATAGCGGCCTTGGCCTGTGCATCGGCAGCCTTGGCATACTTCTTAGCCTCGGCGGTGTTGCCGTTGGCCAGGTTGCCCAGGATGAGGTTCTTGGTGATTTCGCTCGACGAATCCATCTTGGCAGCCTTCTCGAACGATTTGAGCGCAGCAGCCTTGTCGCCTGCCTTGGCCTGTGCGATACCCAGGTTGTTGTAAACGCGGGCGTCGTTGTATTTCTTTGAAGCGGCGGTCAGGATGGCAACCTGCTCCTCGGTACCGTTGGCCAGCGTCTCGGCAGCATAGAGGTACTCCTCCACGGTCAGCTCCTGGCCGTTGCGGAACGCAGCCATGATCTCGGCGTCGGTCTTGCCCTGGATGTCGGTGCTGTTCACGATCTGCGAGCGACGCAGTTCGGGAAGAACCTCCTCTTTGAGTTCGTTGAATACCGAAGACATGTTCTTGATTTCGCTCTCACGCTCTGCGGGCGAGTTGTAGAGGCTCAGCACCTGGAGAATGAGGTTCTTGTCCTTGATGTTCGACTTCTCGACCAGTTCCTTGAAACCGTCCCAGTCCTCACCGTAAGCGGCAGCGTCGATGTCCAGGCCCGAATCCTTCAGCAGCTTGGCAACGACTTTCTTACCGGACTCGCTGCGCGACTTCGACAGTTTGTCGTTGAATTTCACGGGGCCATCGGGCGAAGCATAACCCTTCACGGCGATGTTCTGCGTAGCACGGTCGTTCTGCAGTTTGGCATCTACGTCAGCCTTGAACGCGTCGAGGTTGGCTTTCTTCTCGTTCTTCTTGGTTACGACCGAAGAGTTGATCGCATAGAGCAGATCGGTCTTGTCGACGACGGTGGTCACCTTCTTGTAGTTGTTGGCCATCGGAGCCATCAGGTCGGAGTATTTCAGATCCTTCTGGAGCGTGTTCAGGCCGTAAGCTACGGTCAGGCCGAATTCCTTGGCCAGAGCGGCCTTGGCAGCCTCGTCGTTACCGGCCAGCACGGCAGCCTGCTCCTTGGTCGGGATGGCGCCGGTGTTCAGGTTCACGAGCGTGAATTCCTTGCACTTGCCGCCCGGGCACTTGATCTCGGCGCGGAGCTGCAGGGCGCACTTGTCCATACGGGGATCGTAGGGGAACTCTACGTGCTGCGTGAAATTGCCTCCGTTCTTCTTGTCGATGACCGTGTAGTTCTCGTCGACTTTCGAACCCTGGAGATATTTGGCGGCACCGGCAACCTCGCCACCGTCGAATACGATCACGGGAGTTACTTTGATAACGGCTTTCGCGTTGAAATACTTAACCGGGAACGTAACATTGATGTCAGCGGCAACGATACCGTTGTTCAGCGTCAGAATCTCGGGGGTAACCGTCAGGTTGATGTCATCCCGGTTCTTGGCCATCTTCTTGAAGCAATTACAGCTCGAGAATACCAGTGCGGCAGCTACGAGCACAACGCTCAATTTCATTAGATTTTTCATAATCGGTTAATTTAATGTGTTTATTTAAATGTTTGCCTTTTTATCTGTCTTTCGGCCCTGTTCGTACGGAATTCGCGGTATTGCATCTTCCAACTCCCCAGCCAGAACAACGCAAATATAGAAAACTCTTGGTAATTGTGCAATATTTCAGGCGGAATTTCAGTACTTTCCCGCCCGAAAATATCACATTAGCAGTCGTTTTACTCTTCTTTGCGTTCAGGACGTCCGTGGCGTTCGTGGCGTTCGCCGCGCTCGGGACGCTCGCCACGCGGACGACGCTCCCGCTCCACATAACCCTCGGGCTTGGGCAGCAGCACCTTGCGCGACAATTTGAGCTTGTTGGTCTTCGGATCCATACCGATCAGCTTCACGTCGATCTCATCGCCCTCTTTCAGGCCGGTCTCCTCCATGGTCTCGAAGCGCTTGTAGTCGATTTCCGAGATGTGGAGCAGGGCGTCCTTGCCGGGCATGATCTCGACGAACGCACCGAAGGTGACGATCGAACGGATCTTGCCGTGGTACGTCTCGCCGATCTCCGGGATCGCAACGATGGCCTTGATGCGGTTCAGCGCGCCGTCGAGTGCGGTCTTGTCCTGGCCGAAGATGTCCACGATACCCTTATTGTCGACCTCGGTGATCGTGATGGTCGTACCCGTGGTCTTCTGGATGTCCTGGATGACCTTGCCGCCGGGGCCGATCACGGCACCAATCATATCCTGCGGGATAGTGATCTGTACGATGCGCGGTACGAAAGGCTTGTAGTCCTCGCGCGGTTCGGCGATGCACTCGGTGATCTTGTCGAGGATGTGCAGGCGTCCCTTGCGGGCCTGCTCCAGCGCTGCGGCCAGCACCTCGTACGAGAGGCCGTCGACCTTGATATCCATCTGCGTGGCGGTGATACCGTCCTTGGTACCCGTCACCTTGAAGTCCATGTCGCCCAGGTGGTCTTCGTCGCCCAGGATGTCCGACAGCACGGCCCACTTGCCGCTCTGCGAATCGGAAATCAGCCCCATGGCGATACCCGAGACGGGCTTTTTGAGTTTCACACCGGCGTCCATCAGGGCCAGCGTGCCGGCGCAGACGGTAGCCATCGACGACGAACCGTTCGACTCGAGGATGTCCGATACGATACGCACGGCGTAGGGGTTCTCCTCACCCAGCGGAACCATCGGTTTCAGGGCACGCCATGCCAGGTGGCCGTGGCCGATCTCGCGGCGGCTCAGGCCGCGTGCGGCCTTGGCCTCGCCCGTCGAGAAGGGCGGGAAGTTATAGTGCAGCACGAACTGCTCGGTACCCTGTACCAGCACTTCGTCCTTGACTTTTTCGTCGAGTTTCGTACCGAGCGTAACGCTGGTCAGCGACTGCGTTTCACCGCGCGTGAAGATCGCCGAGCCGTGGGCTGCGGGCAGGTAGCCCACCTCGCACCAGATCGGACGGATCTCATCGGTCTTGCGGCCGTCGAGGCGCTTGCCCTCGTCGAGGATCATGTTGCGCATGGCCTTTTTCTGCACGTCGTCGTGGAAATATTTGTGGATCAGCGGGGCTTTCTCCGCCAGTTCCTCCTCGCTGTAACGCGCTGCGAACTCGGCCTCGAGGGCGTTGAACTTTTCCTCGCGCTCGTGCTTCATCGTGCCGCTCGTGGCGATGGCGTAAGCCTTGTCGTAAAGCTCGCTGATAATCGTCTGGCGCAGCTGTTCGTCGTTGACCTCATGGCAGTAGGTGCGTTTCACGTCCTTGCCCAGTTCTTTCGCGAGTTCGATCTGTACGGCGCAGTGCTTCTTGATCTCCTCGTGTGCGAACTTGATGGCCCCAAGCATCACCTCCTCGGAAACCTCCTTCATCTCGCCTTCGACCATCAGGATGTTGTCGATCGTACCGCCGACCATGATGTCGAGGTCGACCTTGCCCATCTCCGAATAGTTGGGGTTGATGACGTAGTTGCCGTCGATGCGAGCCACGCGAACCTCCGAAATGGGGCCGCCGAAGGGGATGTCCGACACGGCCAGTGCGGCCGCCAGGCCCGCCAGGGCGTCGGGCTGGATATCCTTATCCGCCGAGATGAGGTTCACCGTTACGTAAACCTCGGCGTGGTAATCTGCGGGGAACAGGGGGCGGAGGGCTCGGTCGATCAGGCGCGCGACGAGCACTTCGCTGTCGTTGGCCTTGCCTTCGCGCTTCATGAAGCCTCCGGGGTAGCGTCCGCAGGCGGCGTACTTCTCTTTGTACTCCACCTGGAGGGGCATGAAATCGGTGTCGGGTTTTGCGTCCTTGGCGGCCACCACGGTACCCAGGAGCATCGTATCTCCCATCTTGACTACCACGGAGCCGTCGGCCTGCTTGGCCAGTTTGCCCGTTTCGATCTCGATCTGGCGTCCGTCGGCCAGCGTGATGATCTTGCGGACTGCGTTGTACAGCTTCTTTTCTTCCATAAAAATCTAAACCTATAATGTTTTTCGAATCGTTGTCCTTTACGAAAATGAAGGCAACCCCTCGTTGGGAATTGCCCTCATTTCTCCCTCGCGGATTATCGGCGGAGGTTGAGCGTCTTGACGATGGCGCGGTAGCGCTCGATGTCGACCTCTTTCAGATACTCCAGCAACGCGCGGCGCTTACCGACCAGGCGCAGCAGTGCGCGCTGGGTTCCGAAGTCGTGTTTGTTGCTCTTGAGGTGTTCTGTAAGGTGGCTGATACGGTACGAAAACAACGCGATCTGGCTCTCGGGCGAACCCGTGTCGGTGTTAGACTTGCCGTACTGGCCGAAAAGCTCCTGCTTTTTCTCTGCTGTTAAATAAGCCATTTTTGAAAGTTTATTTAAATTCCACTCTACGACGCATCCCCCTTACCGTGGATAACGCCAGAGCGTCCGGCAAAGTTACGAAATAATTGACAATTAAGCATGGCAAATGAAAAATTATTTACCTTTTTTACACGGATTTATCGCCTTAAACTCCGGAAAATACTATTTTTGCGGCAAAACAAGTCTACGTTATGGTAAAGACGCTTATTTTCGCACTCCTCGCGACGATGTGCGCAACCTTCCTGTGGGGCTGCGGCGGCAAGGTTTCCTATACGACCGTCGACGGGACGATGCTCGGCACGACGCTGCACGTGGTGGCCGACGTGCAGGGCACTTCGCCGCAGGAGCTCTACGCCGCCGTCATGGCGCTCGACCGGGAGGCCAAGGCCTCGATGTCGATCTTCGACCCGGCGTCGCTGCTGAGCCGCCTGAACCGCAACCAGACCGACAGCGTCGACCGCCATATCGCCTTCAACCTCCGCCTGGCCGACAGCATCAGCTCGCTGAGCGACGGCCGTTACGACGTGACCGTCAAACCGCTCGTCGAGGCGTGGGGCTTCGCCGGGAAAGAGGCGCAGGAGAACCCGAACGTCGATTCGATCCTTGCGTTCGTGGGCCGTCAAAAGGTGCGCATCGAAAACGGCCGCCTGATAAAGGACGATCCCCGTGTGCAGCTGGATTTCAATTCGATCGCCAAAGGATATACCGTCGACCTGCTCGCGCAGCTCGTCGAATCGTTCGGCGCCAGGAACTACATCGTCGACATCGGCGGCGAAGTCCGCTGCAAGGGCGTCAACCGGCAGGGGAATCCGTGGCGCATCGGCATCGAGACCCCGTTCGACGGCAACATGTCGAACGGCGAATACCTCCAGCGGCGTATCGGGATGACCGAAGGCGGCCTGGCCACCTCGGGCAATTACCGCCGTTTCTACCTCGATGCCAAAGGCAACAAGATCGCCCACACGATCGACCCCCGCACGGGGCGCAGCGCCGTTTCGCGCCTGCTGTCGGTGACGGTCGCGGCTCCGACCTGCGCCGAGGCCGACGCTCTGGGAACCATGTTCCTGGCGATGGGGGCCGACGATGCGCTGGCCGCGGCGAAGTCCATGCCCCGGATGAAGGTCTATTTCATCCTCGCCGACGGCGCGGATGGCTATGAAGAGTATGTTTCGCCCGCCATGAAGGCGGCAATCATGCAATAACCGATTTATGAAAAGCGCAGTTTTCCTCTACAACACCCAATCCGGCAAGTGCAAGATCGGCCACTGTACCGATAGCATCTGCACCGTATTCCGGGCTTACGGCTACGAGATTACCCCGCAGCCGATCGACTTCGAAGCCAATCCCTTCGACGGCAACGAGCAGATCGATCTGATGGTCGTGGCCGGCGGCGACGGCACGGTCAACTATGTGGTCAACTCCATGAAAAGCAAGGGGCTGGATATCCCCTTGGGGGTAATCCCCGCAGGTACGGCCAACGATTTCGCCGGGGCGCTCGGCATGTCGCACAAACCGCTCGAAGCAGCAAGGCAGATTGCCTCGGGCGCCATCGACCGGGTGGATTGCGGCTGTGTGAACGGCCTCTACTTCGTCAATATTTTCAGCTTCGGCATCTTTACCACCACCTCGCAGCGTACGCCCGACGAACGCAAGCACAAAATCGGCAAGCTGGCCTATATCATCGAAGGGGTCAAGGAGTTCCGGGCGATGCACGCCGTGCCGCTCCAGGTCGTGGCCGACGGCGAGGCGTTCGATTTCAATTCGCTCATGGTGCTGGTTTTCAACGGCGAAACCGCCGGGGGATTCCGCCTTGCGCGCCGGTCGTCGATCAAGGACGGCCTGTTCGACTGCCTGATGCTCGAAAAGAAGAATTTCCTGCGTTCGACGCTGGCCATGGGACGCTACCTGTTGGGCGGAAACCCCAAGATAGTCCGCCACTTGCGGGCCCGGGCTCTGGATATCGTCTCGACACTCAACGAACCTACGGACGTCGACGGCCAGAAGGGTGCCGAATTTCCGCTGCATATCGAGTGTATCGCCGGCGGCCTGCGTGTGATGTGCCCCCGCGAGGAGGGGAAATAAAGGCGGGACAAAATCCGGCCGCGGACATTGCGTTTCCTTTGTTTTTTGCACGAGATATTGCATTTGCGTATGAAAAATGTTACATTTGTCCGAAATACCACGACGATATGGCGGATACTATCAAAACGGCAAAGGCGATAAGGGAGAGCGGAAGGGAGAACTTGCGTAAGGTTTCGATCTCCCGTATCAAAAAGGAGATGAACGATGTGTTCTATCTCTCCGACGACCTGGTAATCACAACGCTTTCTGCACAGAACAATACGACGGCCGAGTACCCGGCTTCGATCGACGGTTTTTCGGCCATCATCATGATGACAGGCGAGGCGACCGTGTCGATCGACATGCAGAATTACAGTGTCAAACCCAATACGATCGTCTTTTTCAATCCCGACAGCATCATCCGCACGGTGAAATGTTCGGCGAACGCCGCAGCCTATTTCCTCGCCTTCTCCAAGTCGTTCGTCAACGAAATCCAGATAGACCTTTCTACCTCGCTGCCGGTCTACATGCGCTTCGGGAAAGCCCCCGTGCTGGAAGTCGCGCCGCAGGACGTGGATGAGATACGCCAGTTGTTCCAACTGATCAAAACCATGCTGCGCAGCGACAAGGAGCGTTACCGCCACGAGATCATCCGCACGCTCTTTACCACGGCGTTCTACATCATCACCGAGATTAACCAGCGCGAGCAGCCCGGCGGAATCAAACAGGGGCGCTGCGAAGTACTTTTCGACGAATTCATGTCCCTGTTACAACAGTACAACAAGCGGGAACGCAACGTGAGTTTCTATGCCAAACAGTTGAATATCACGCCTAAATACCTTTCATCGGTCGTCAAGGAAGTCAGCGGGAAAACTGCTGCGCGCTGGATCGACGAGTCGGTGATCCTCGAGGCCAAAGCGTTGCTGAAATACTCGGGAATGAGTATCCAGGAAATCGCTTACCACCTCAATTTCTCGACCCAGTCGTTCTTCGGCAAATACTTCAAGCAGCATACCGGCACAAGCCCCTCGCGCTACAAGCGCAAAGGCTGATCGGCATGCGCGGCCACAGGATGAATCCCTCTCCCGAAGAGGGATTTTTCTTGTGCCTTTTCCCGACGGGGAATAAGGCCGGATTTATTATTGCATATCAATCGCATAGGACATATGTTGCCGGGGCAACGGGGCTTTTTCCGCCCCTTAATTTGTAAACCATAGCGTAAACCGGAAAAAAGATGAAAATTGCAAAAGCTACCATTACCGCGCTCCTTTACACCTCCAAGACCCTTGCCAACGGCGAACACCCCGTCATGATCCGGGTCTGTTACAACGGCAAACGTAAATACAAGAGTACGGGGCTCTCCTGCCCCGCAAAACTCTGGAATACGGCGAAACAGGAAGTACGCGGACGCCATCCCCTTTCGATGAATATGAACGCCCTTATCGAATCGGAACTGATGTGCCTGAAAAACAAGGTGCTGGATTACGAACGGCAGGGCATGGCCTATTCGGTGCAGAGCCTGCTCGAGGCTTCGGGGCGGAAACCGCCGTCGCGCAAAACGCTGGACGACCTGTTCGAAGAACGCATCGCCTATTTCAGGGACTCCATGCAGAAACACAATACGGCGGCCGGCTACCAGACGCTGCGGCATATTATCGGACGGTATTCCCAGAACCGGACGGTCGAGCTGTTCGACGTGGACAAGGCCTGGCTGCAGGATTTCGAACAGCACCTCCATACGCGCTACGCCGACACGAGCATAAAACGCTTCTTCAGCGCATTCAAGGCGCTGATGAATTACGCCTGCCAAAGCGGCCAACTGGCCGTAAGTCCGTTCCACGGGTTCCGCCTTAGCCGGAGGCTCGATGTCAGGACGGCCAAGCGGGCGCTGGAAACCGGGGAACTGGAGGCGATCGTACGTTACTACCTCGACACCTATTATTATAAGACGAACCGAAAGCCCGATGTAAAAACGATGCAGCGACGCTACTGGCGCAGCCGTGTGTATGGGGCGGACGGCACCGTCAGGCAGGCCGCGATCGATGCCGAACAGTTTTCGCTCGCGCTGTTTATCTGCTCCTATATCTTCCAGGGGCTTGCCCTGGTCGACCTCGCCCGGCTGAAGTGGAAGGATATGGTCTGCATCGAAATTCCTGACAAGGAGAAATACGACCGGGATCGTACGACATACGGCCTGCGATATGCCGAGGTGCACAAGGCCACAGCCACGTTCTACGAAATCAACCTCGTCCGTGCCAAGACGCAACACCCGACACGGGTGCTGGTCGAACGGTCGGTGGCATGGCCCTACATGGTGCCGTTCTTAGGGCCGGGAAAGGCGCGGGGCAACGATTTCGTCTTTCCGATTTACTTCGACGAAGACCCTGTGCATCAGTTCGAGCGGATCACCTATGCGAACAACGTGATAAACCAAAGCCTGCAACGGGTTGCCAAACGCATCGGCCTCACGCGGAAAGTCACCTTCTATGCGGCACGCCATACCTATGCGTCCAGGCTCTACCATGCCGACGTTCCCCTGCCCCTGATCGCTCAGAACATGGGACGCAACCCCGCGGAGATCGAGACCTACCTCAAGGAGTTCGACACCGACAAGATTATCAGCGCCAACAAACGCATCTGGCAAATCCCCCGGACAGAACCGCTCGAAATGAATACCGGCGGATTGTAAACCGTCCTGTCAACCGGCTATTTCTTACTGTCATTAACAGACTGATAAACAAGGTCAAAATAATTATCCGCACTGTTCCTCACGGGAACATTGTTAGCCGGTGTCGGTTGTAAAGACTACGACG
>ENA-OPNB01002370-OPNB01002370.1-human-gut-metagenome-genome-assembly--contig:-NODE-2370-length-10889-cov-2.278383_pt1 | contig 10889 bp, 10 predicted proteins | sample MGYA00241528_ERZ501754 | MGnify/ENA primary metagenome ERZ501754 (study PRJEB25962, sample SAMEA2042646) | human gut metagenome | biome: human gut; feature: human-associated habitat; material: faeces... | reverse complement strand
TAACTAAAAATTAATATAATAAAGTGATTTTTGATCCACTTTTTTTTACAAATCCTTCATCTATAAGAAGTTTTAATTCTCTCATCATAGCACTTCTGTCAACACTTAAGTAATCAGCTAAATCAGTAAGAGAAAATGGTAATATAAAACTTTTATTGAAATTTCTAGTTGACAAAATTGAGAAATATCCAAGTAGTTTATCACGTATGGATCTTTGAGTAAGTAGTTCAATTCTAGTGTTTAAAGAGGTTACTTTACTTAGTATAAGTTCTGGTAAATATTCAGAAAGAACTTGATGAAATTTGCAGTTGTTTTTACATTTCGTATGAATGTCATCATATGTGTAAAATAACACTTCACATTGTTTTTTAGCCTCAACTAATAGTTCGTTATTAGTTGTTATTGTATAAAAAACTTCTCCGAAAATATCATTTTTAGAAAAATGTTCAACAATTGTTTTGTTTCCATTAAAGTCATAGCGTACTAAGTCTGCATTCCCTTTTATTAACATACAAAATTGATTTCTTTTTTGTATATAAGAAGTGATTACTTGATTTTTTTGAAAGACTTTTTTTTGTACTTTTGTGCAATTTTTGCTAAAGTCATTTATAAAATTATCTATATTAAAGTCATTAAACATAGCAATATCAATCCTTTAATTTAAAAATTCAACTATATTATACAAAAAAAGTGTGATAAATGCAACAAGTAGTGAATTATAACTTTTACTATTTTATAAAAAATAAATTCTTTGAAATATTTTTGAAATATTTTTGTAATATAATTGTAATAAACGACAAAATCCTACAACAAAGCATGGATTAAAATTCAAAAAATAGAAAAAAGATAATTTGTTGCTTTTGCAACAGAAAAACAAATTTCTTAGTATATAATAAACCCATATTAAATTTGAGGGGGAAATGTAAGATGAAAGTTATCAAAAGAGACGGACGAGCAGTAGATTATGATAGAGAAAAAATCAGAATTGCTATTGATAAAGCAAATCAAGAAGTTAGACCAAGAGAAAGAGCAACAAAAGAAGAAGTAAAAGAAATTATTAATTATATTGAAGAGTTAGGAAAAAAGAGAATTTTAGTAGAAGATATTCAAGACATTATAGAAGAAAAATTAATGGAAGTACAAAAATATGAATTAGCTAAAAAATACATTGTATACAGATATACAAGAGCTTTAGTTAGAAAACAAAATACAACTGATGAGTCAATACTAGGACTAATTCGTAATGAAAATAAAGAATTAGCAGAAGAAAATTCTAACAAAAACACAATGCTTGCTTCTACTCAAAGAGACTACATTGCAGGAGAAGTTTCAAGAGATTTAACTAAAAGAATGTTATTACCAGAAAAAATTTCTAAAGCACACGAAGAAGGAATTTTACATTTCCACGATGCAGATTATTTCATACAACCAATTTTTAACTGTTGTTTAATTGATATAGGAAATATGCTAGATAATGGAACAGTTATGAATGGAAAAATGATCGAATCACCAAAAAGTTTCCAAGTTGCATGTACAGTTACAACACAAATTATTGCAGCAGTTGCAAGCAACCAATACGGTGGACAATCAGTTGATATGATTCATTTAGGTAAATATTTAAGAAAGAGTTATAATAAGTTCAAAAAAGAAATAGAAGAAAAATTTTTACAAACAGTTGCAAAAAAAGTTGTTGAAAATGAAAAAATGGATAATACAAGAGAAGAAACTCAAAACATAATAGAAAAATTATTATCATTAGCAGATCCATTTGATAATTCAAAAGGAAACCCAATAGCGATAAAAATGTCTAAATATGATATTGAGAGAAAATTTTCACGAAAATAAGAAAGGTCAATATATGAATGCATTAATTAGTGTAATATCAATAATACTTTTTATAGTATTAGGTATAATTATTTATAATGGATTAAATGGAATGGATTTAAAAAAGAAAATTATAATATTTATTTTTGAAATAATTGTATGTTTGATATTTACAATGATTTTATTTAATATTTCTTCATTAGGAATTGAATATCCAAATAGTCAAAGCAGAGAAATTGCATTGAAAATATTAGTAACAATATTTACACCTATGAATGGGATAATTTTATTACCTAATATTACAAGATTAATAAATGAAAGTCAAAATGGAGAAATTGATAAAGAAGAATGTGCACGAAAATTAAAAAAGACTTTAATTATATTTATATTATTAGTTATAATGGAATTTGTATATTTAAGAAATACTCAGATAGGGATTTTAAATAATTATAATATGCAAAATTAATTGCAGAATGGAGAAAAAATGAATAAGCCAAAAGTAATTGTAATATGTGGACCAACAGCATCTGGAAAAACAGCATTATCAATTGAATTGGCAAAACAAATTAATGGAGAAATTGTTTCTTGCGATTCTATGCAAATTTATAAAGATATGAATATTGGAACAGCAAAACCTACTGAAGAAGAACAGAAAGGCATTAAACATTACTTAATTGATTTTGTCTCACCTGATGAAAGATATAGTGTAGCAGACTATAAACAAGATGCTAAAAAAGCTATAAAAGAAATATTAAAAAAAGGAAAAGTCCCTATAGTAGTTGGTGGTACAGGATTATATATTGATAGCTTAATTTATGAAATAGAATATCCTAATATAGAGTTTGATGAAAAATATAGAAAAGAATTAGAAAATATAGCTGAAGAACAGGGATTAAAAGTATTATATGAAAAAGCGAAAGAAATTGATCCAGAAGCAATAAAAAAAATAAGTGAAAACGACAAAAAAAGAATATTAAGAATACTAGAAATTTATCATGCTACAGGAAAAAACAAAACAGAACAAGAAAAAGAATCAAGAAAAAATGAAGTAGAGTATGAATATAAAATTTATGCATTAAAATGGGACAGGCAAGAGCTATATGAAAGAATTAATAAAAGAGTCGATATAATGATTGAACAAGGATTAATTGACGAAGTAAAAGAAATTTATCAAAAGTATCAAAGTTTTCCAACTGCGATGCAAGGATTAGGGTATAAAGAAGTAGTCGAATATCTTGAAGGAAAAATAAGTAAAGATGATATGATAGAAAAAATAAAACAAGAAAGTAGAAGATATGCCAAAAGACAATTAACATGGTTTAGAAAAAACAAACAAACTATTTGGATAGATGGACTTGCAAATTTGGAGGATAATATTAACATTATAGAAAAAGAATTAAACAAATGATATCTAAAATGATGGGAGATGATGGAAACGAAAAAACTTAAGAAAATATTAGCAATAATATTTTGTATATGTTTAGCAATATATTTCGCATATGCAGTAATATTATTAATAATACATCCAACAGAAATATATGTAATAACTAAAGGAGAGATAAAAGAAGAAGAAGAAACTGTTGGTTATATTATTAGAAATGAAACAGTAATAAAAGATGAAGACAATTTGAATGGAATATATGCTATTACAACAGAAGGACAAAAGGTAGCGAAAGATGAGGTTGTTTTTAGATATTATAAAGAAAGTGAAAAAGAGACAACAGAAAATATAAAGAAAATAGATTATGAAATTCAAGAAGAATTAGAAAAAGATAAAACATCTCCATCATCAGCAGATATAAAAGTTATAGAAAACCAAATTGAAGAAAAATTAATAGAATTAAATAAATTAACAAATTATCAAGAAATCAAAGAGTACAAAGACAATATAGATGAGTTAATTTCAAAAAAAATAAAATATATAGGAGAAAATACATCTGATAAAAATATCAAGCAATTGATAAAAGAAATAGAAGAATATGAAAAAAAGTTAACAAATGGAGCTTTATATAAAAAATCACCAGCAAGTGGTACAGTATCATATAGAGTAGATGGATTAGAGGAAAAATTAACTCCAGAAAATCTAGGGGAAATTACAGATACATTTCTTGAAGGATTAGATTTGAAAACAGGGCAAATAATATCATCAAGTAGTGATTGTGGAAAAATAATAGATAACTTTAAATACTATATAGCTATTACAACAAATAGTGAACTTGGAAATAATGCAAAAGTGGGAGATAGTGTAACTTTAAGGTTATCAGGAACAGAAGAAGAAAAAGCAGATATAGTTCAAATAAATGAAGGAAGTGGAAAAAAAACTATAATCTTTGAAGTGGATAGAATGAGTACAACGGTCATTAATCATAGGAAAATTGCAGTAGATATAATATGGTGGGAAAAAGCAGGATTTAAGGTACCAAATCAGGCAATATATTCTGAAACTATTAATAATAATGAAATAAATTATGTCATAAAAAATAAATCTGGTATAGAAAGTAAAAGTTATGTAAAAATACAAAAACAAAATGAAAATTTTTCAATAATTTCGTCATATGAAACAAAAGAATTACAAGAACTTGGAGTAAGTGAAGAAGATATTAAAAATTATAAAAAAATAGTTAATTATGATGAAATAGTATTAAAAAAACAAAAATAAAAATGTTACAGAAATGTTACAAAAATATTAAATTTTTGTAACACTAAGATAAACTATTGACAAAAGAATGAAAAAGTTGGATACTATATGCAGGTTAAAAAAGTCAGAAGGTATTTTGACAAATAAAAACGGAAGTGTAAAAATATTAGGAGGTTTTAAGATGGCAGGAGCTATAATGGACAAAATCTGGGGTGTTATTGGTATGAACAATAATAATCAATCAGAAGCGGAAGACATTGAAGATGAAGATTATGATGTAGATACATATGATAATAATTATGAAGATGAAGAAGAAGACAAAAAGTTTTTTGGAAGAAAGAGTAAAGTTGTACCTATGACACAACAATCACAAGCAATAAAGATGGTAATTTCACAACCAACTACTTTTGAACAATCTGAAGAAATATGCAGTTTATTAAAAGAGAAAAAGTCTGTAATAGTAAATTTAGAATATGTTAGTAAAGAAGTTGCAAGAAGAATTGTTGACTTTATTAGTGGTGGAGTATATGCACTAGATGGACATATACAAAAGATATCAAATTCAATATTCTTAATTGCACCAATGAATTATGAGATCACAAATGAAATGGCAAGAGAAGAAATAAAAAATAAATTATCTGTTTCTTGGTTAAAAAACAACAATATAAATTAAATTCAAAGAAATGGAGGATTCTAATATGATTACACCATTAGATATAGAAAATAAAAAATTCAGCAAACAAATGATGAATGGATATAATGTAGAAGATGTTGATGATTTTCTAGACGAATTAGTTGTTGATTATGAGAAAAATTATAAAGAATTAGCAGAAGCAAATGATAAAATAGAAAAATTAACAAAAGATTTAGAACAATATAAAAACTTAGAGAAAACATTACAAAATACACTAGTAATGGCTCAAACAACAGCAGAAGAAGTAAAAATAGCAGCAAAACAACAAGCTGATCAACTAATAGCAGAAGCTAGAAACAAGGCTAGTGAAATTCAACAAGAAGAAAATGAAGCATCTCTAAAAAAATTAGATGAAATTGAGAAACAAATTGCTATTAAAGAGAGAAGATTTGAAGATGTAAAAAAACAATTTGATGTATATAAAGCAAAAATGGAATCATTATTAATTTCTCAAGAAGAATTAATTAAAGAGATAAATCAAGATGAAGAAGAATAAATAGCAAGACTTTTCTTGCTATTTTTTTTGAAATATAATTATGAAAGGAAAAAATATGAGAAATAGAAAAGAAAATGGTATAACATTAATTGCATTAACAGTTACAATTGTTGTAATGTTGATAATAGCAGGAGTTTCTTTATCATCATTAGATGGGCAAGACAGTTCAATTGGACAAGCTAAAGATGTAAAAACTGCAACAGAATATAAAGAAGCAAAAGATTCTGTAAGAATGGCAATTCAAGAAGCACTACTTGCAAGTGATAAAGGAATGTTAGAAAGAGATATATTTGAAAAATATTTGGATAAACATATTAATGGTGCATATGAAATTACAAATTTTCTTGCATATGATGATAGTGGAAGAGGTCAATATACTGTAGTTGTTTATAGAGATCAAGAAAAGAAAAAGAAAATAGATACATTTGGTATTGATACATCAGGAAACTTTACAAACTAATCATTTTAATACTTTTGTAATATTTGAAAAAATGTTACAAAAGTATTAAATGTATGTTACAATTTTATTAAGACTATTGACATTATACAAAAAAAGGATAAAATAGTAATATATGAATGAAAGGTAACATTATAAATATGAGAATAATAAGTGGAAAAGCAAGAGGAACAAAATTATATACATTAGATGGAACTGCAACAAGACCAACATTAGACAGAGTAAAAGAATCACTATTTAATATAATACAAAATGATATTGAGGATTCCACTGTGTTAGATTTATTTTCAGGAAGTGGAGCAATAGGTTTAGAATTTTTAAGTAGAGGAGCTAAAAGAGCTGTTTTATGTGATAGTTCAAAAGATGCTATAAAGATTATAAAACAAAATGTACAAAAAACTCATTTTGAAGAAAAAGTAGAAGTATATAATATGGAATTTACCAAATTAGTTGAAAGATTACAAAATCAAAAATTTGATATTATATATATAGATCCACCATATGCTACAGACTTCATAAAAATATCACTTGAAAAAATTATTGAATATGAATTGGTTAATGAAAATACTAAAATTATAGTTGAAACAGATGATGAAACAAGAATATTAAATCAAATAGAAAAAATGGATGTTGAAATTACTGATAAAAGAAAATATGGAAGAGCAACAATAATATTCTTAAAATATAGAAAAACACAAATACCTAGAAAGGGGTAAAAAATGGAAATATTCACATTATTAGAAACTTTAGAAGATATATTAGAAAATAGTAAGGGACTACCTTTTACCAATAAAACAATGGTTGACAAAGAAGAATTATTAGAAATAATAAAAGAAATAAGAATAAAATTGCCAGACGAATTAAAACAAGCTAAATGGGTAAAAGAAGAAAGACAAAGAATATTAGCAGAAGCTCAAAAAGAAGCTGATGGAATTGTTAAAGAAGCTGAAAATAGAATAATATCAATGATTGATGAACATGAAATTACAAGAAAAGCATATGAACAAAAAGCAGAAATAATAGAAACAGCAAATGAGATGTCAAGAGAAATTTCACAAGGAACGAAAGAATATGCAAATAATTTATTAAATTCAACAGAAAAAGTATTAACAGATTCATTGGCAAAATTAGAAAAAGATATAAGTGAAGCAGCAAATATAATGCAAATGTCATTAGAAGGAACAATAAAAACAATTCAAGATAGCAAAAAAGAATTGCAATAATCTAAAAAGGATAGGTTTTATAAACCCGTCCCCATAGTATAAATATTAGGATCAAAAAAGAATGGGGACACCCTTATGTTTATTCACATAAGGTGTGTCCTCATCAAAGTTTAAAGGAAAGTAAAATACTGGAAGGGGTAGAGAAATGGCAAAAAGAAAAAGTAGTAAAAAGAAGAAACAACAGAAAAAACAAGACATATCACTAATAGTAGTAATTATTTTAAGTGTATTATTAACAGTATTAATATATGCACAATCAGGAGCAATTGGAATTGCCTTAAGTGATTTCTTTGGAGGAATGATAGGAATATTAAAATATATATTACCATTAGGAGCATTTGCTGTTGCAATAAAAATGGCATGTATAGATGATGATGGATATATATCATCAAAAATAGGTCAATATGTATTATTGTTAATATTTATTGCTGTAATATTAAGTGTATATCAAATATATAATGGTGAAATAAATATAGAACAAAATATATCAGAAATAGTAAAAGATGCATATCAATTAGGAGAAAACAATATTGGAGGAGGAGCATTAGGAACAATTGCAGCAGTTCCATTATTTAGATTATTTGGAAAAATAGGAACAATTATAGTAAGTATAGGGGCAGCAGTAATTTTATTTGCAACAACATTTGGAATTGATGTTGCAGAAATAATAAGAGCAATAATTCAATCAGGAGTAGAGAATAGTAAAACAAAGCATGAATTAAAGATGGAAGAAAAAGAAGCTAGACATCAAGAAAAATTAGAGAAAATGGCAATGATGAAAGAACAAGGTACAACAGAAAAATTAAGCAAAAAAGAAATGAAAGCAAAATTAAGAGAAGAAAATAGAAAAGCATATTTAGAAAATACAGAAGAAGATAGTGAAGGACAAATAAAAATTAATCTTAATGGAAGAGCAATAGAAGAAATAGACGAAAATGGACGTACAAAATTCAGACATGGAAAAGATGATTTAATACCATTAACAAAAGAAAAGAAAAAAGGAAAATCAAGTATTGCAAATGTAGCAAGTACAATTGTAGAAAAAGAAAATATAGATCCAGACTATATTGAAAATGATTTATTTAAAAAAGAGGAAGAGCAAAAAGAAGATAAAACAAAACAAGTTTTACAGCTTGAACATGCAATGATAGTAGAAGATGAAAATTATCAATATCCTCCAATAGAAATATTAAGTAAAGGTGAAAAAAAGACTATAAAAGGTGGGGCAAAAGCATTAACAGATGTTGCAACAAGATTACAAAAAACATTATATAGTTTTGGAGTTCAAGCAAAAGTAGAAAATGTAACAGTAGGACCAGCAATAACAAGATATGAATTAAAACCAGCTGAAGGTGTAAGAGTTAGTAAAATTGCAAATCTAGCAGATGATATTGCATTAAACTTAGCAGCTGAAACAATTAGAATAGAAGCACCAATTCCTGGAAAACAAGCAGTAGGAATAGAAGTACCAAATCAAGAAAAAGAAATGGTACATTTAAGAGATGTATTAGAATCAGACGAATTTGCTGAAAGCAAATCAAAAATGAGTGTAGCATTAGGAAAAGATGTTGCAGGAAAAGTAGCAATTGCAGATATGGCAAAAATGCCACACACATTAATTGCAGGTTCAACAGGTTCAGGAAAGAGTGTTTGTATAAATACAATAATAACAAGTATAATATATAAAGCAAAACCAAGTGAAGTAAAACTTGTAATGGTAGACCCAAAAGTAGTCGAATTATCAGTATATAATGGAATACCACATTTATTAATACCAGTAGTAACAGATCCCAAAAAAGCAGCAGGTGCATTAGCATGGGCTGTACAAGAGATGGATAATAGATATAATTTATTTGCACAAAAAGGTGTAAGAGATTTAAAAGGATATAATGCATTAATAGAAAAAGAAGAAGGTGTTGGAAAATTACCACAAATATTAATTATAATAGATGAGTTAGCAGATTTAATGATGGTTGCAGCAAAAGAAGTAGAAGACTCAATTTGTCGTTTAGCACAAAAAGCAAGAGCAGCAGGAATGCACTTAATAATAGCAACACAAAGACCATCTGTTGATGTAATCACAGGTATAATAAAAGCAAACATACCTTCAAGAATTGCTTTTGCAGTATCTTCACAAGTAGATTCAAGAACAATATTAGATCAAGTAGGAGCAGAAAAATTATTAGGAAAAGGTGATATGTTATATTATCCAACAGGAGCAGCAAAACCAACAAGAATTCAAGGAGCATTTGTATCTGATGAAGAAGTAGAAAAAATTGTATCATTTGTAAAAACAAATGGTGAAGCAACATATAATGAAGATATATTAGACTCAATAGAAAAAAGTGGAAAAACAGATAAAGAAATTCAAGATACAAACTCAAAAGATCCAGATGATAATACAGATGAACATTTAATGGAAGCAATTGATTTAGTTGTAGAAACAGGTCAAGCCTCAACATCATTCATTCAAAGAAAATTTAATGTAGGATATGCAAGAGCTGGAAGAATAATAGATCAAATGGAAGAAAGAGGAATTATTTCAGGATATCAAGGAAGTAAACCACGTCAAGTATTAATGTCAAAAGAAAGATGGGAAGAATTAAAAATGGGAACTCCATCTGAAGATAATAAAGAATAGATACAAAAGAAATGAGGAGAAGATATGTTAGAAAAATTTATAAAAAAAGACAGTAATGAAATCTTAGAAAATGTATTAGCTCAAAAAGATGTAGATGAAAGAACTAAAAATCTTCTCCAAGGAATTTTGTACAAAATAGATGTATCATATAAAGATTATCAAAATGCTAAAGTAATTCAAAGAAACAAAAAAGAATATGTAGATGAAATTAATAAAAATATAAAAAGAAAATGTAATAAAATTGTAACAGTAAGCTTTAATGAAAAGATCGAAGAAGAAAAAATAAAAAAGAGCTTAGAAAAAAATAAATTTTATATTGATGAAAATCAGATAATAACATATCCAATTGAAGAAAAAATATTATATGCAATAGAAAAAAGTATAAATAATAATAAAATAGTAAATAGCAAATATGAAATTATTTCAGAACCATTATCAAATCTAATAATGACAGGAAAGAGTTTAGATAGAGTAGAAGTATTAAGAGATTTTAATGGTTGGTCATGGACAACAATAAAAACAGAAATAGAAAGTATAAGTTCAAATCTTGTATATCAAATACTCCAAATATTACTTGGAGAAGAATTTATGGATAATTGGAGTTTTGATACAGATGGAATAATAGATTATTATAGTATGTTTAAAGAACAAATTTCAAATAAATATGGAATTGAAAATGCAAAAAAATTATATGAAATAATTGAAAAAATTGCTATAATGAATGAAATTGAACAAGACATAGACTTTAAATCTGAAAAGATACAACAATTAAATGAAATTGATAATGATATAAAAAAGAGAACTAATGTTGAACAATATATTACTGAATTGACAGAAGAAAAAAAGAAAGCAGAAAAAGAAATTGCAGTAATTCAAAAAATATTAAGTTCAGAAAAAGAATTAAAAAATCAATATC
>ENA-OPNB01002361-OPNB01002361.1-human-gut-metagenome-genome-assembly--contig:-NODE-2361-length-10927-cov-2.445272_pt1 | contig 10927 bp, 10 predicted proteins | sample MGYA00241528_ERZ501754 | MGnify/ENA primary metagenome ERZ501754 (study PRJEB25962, sample SAMEA2042646) | human gut metagenome | biome: human gut; feature: human-associated habitat; material: faeces... | reverse complement strand
TTTTACCGCACCCCAGCCGCAGCCGGGACACGCTTTTCGGGCTTTCTGCGCTGCTCTGCGGCGGCAGCGCGGGAGCGGTCGTAGCAATAGCGGATGATGGCCTGACGGCGGACGATGCCGATGAACATCCCCCGGTCGTCCACCACGGGGACGAAGTTCTGGTTCATGGCCGCCTCGATGAGCTGGTCCATGCTCGTCGTGACGGTGACGGCCTTGTAGTCCCGTTTATGGGCGAAGTCCCGGATGGGCACATCCTCCGCCGCCTCAAGGTCAAGGCCGTGGAACTTCTTCAGCCCCCACAGGATGTCCCCCTCCGTCAGGGTACCCACATACTCGCCCTTGCGGTTGAGCACCGGGATGGATGCGTAGCGGTTGTTCTCCCATTTTTCCAGCGTCTGGCGAAGGGTGAAGTCATCGTACACATACATCAGGTCCTGCTTGGGGGAAAGGAAAAACAGAATATTCATGAAAACAACTCCTATTATGAACTTTTTCCGCCGCCGGGGCCGCAGCTCCTGTGCAGCCGCAGCAAATTCCTGTCTTCATCACCTTGATCAAATATTCCTGCATCCTGCGCCGGATACAGTCCTACTCTTTCCACTTTAGATTTTAGCACTTTTTCATAGTAAGATAAAGATGCCTGCGCCATGTTTTATATTTTATTCACAATCACCTTTTGTTTCGTCGGATAAATATTCACGAAATGGATGCACAGCGAAGGATTTTGTGCTATACTAACACTAGGAATACGGCCCTTGGCGGCTTCGTCTGTCTTCCAGTATACCGGCTCGCGGTGTCGAAACAGGCCGAAGCCGGCGATCCGTGCCAGACTTTTCCCCTTTGCGTCTGCAATTATGTGCTGTACAGCTTCCGAAGAAAGTTGTATAATAAGAGCGGTACGCCGCCCTTTGGGCCTGCGCGCCGCCCCGCCGCCGTGCGGACAGGGGTACAATCATGAATAAAAGGAGCAGAGCGACTATGATCACTTCCCGTTTTCCGCTGGGAGATGTCAGCTTCTCAGCCGAGTATTTTTCCACGCTCGTGGGCGAAGCAACCAAACAATGCTACGGCGTGGCCGCAATGGCCCCCCGTGATCTGACCGACCGCGTCCGCTGCGCCGTGCGCGGCGTGGACGACTCGGCTAAGGGCGTCCGTGTCACGCAGGAAGAGGGCCGTCTCGTGATCGAGCTGCACATTGCCGTCAGCTACGGGCTGAACATCTCCACCGCCGCGCGTGCCATCTCGCACCGCGTGAAGGACGAGGTGGAGCAGGCCACCGGCCTGAAGGTCGCCCGCGTGGTCGTATCGGTCGATGACGTGGTTGCCTGACGAGACAAAGCCCGCCCGGGGGATACCGGGAAGATATAAGGAGTAAAAAGCAATGATTTCTGGTAAGATCCTGCGCGACGCCATCATTTCCGGCGCAAACAACATCAACAATCAGCGCTCCCGCGTGGACGAGCTGAATGTCTTCCCTGTCCCCGATGGCGACACCGGCACCAACATGGGCATGACCGTCGGCGCAGCCGTCCGTGAGCTGCAGGCCATGGACGACAGCTGCACCGTGGGCGAGGCCGCAAAGACCGCTGCCTCCGCCATGCTGCGCGGTGCCCGCGGCAACTCCGGCGTCATCACCAGCCTGCTGTTCCGCGGCTTCTCCAAGGCGCTGGAAGGCAAGAAGGAAGCCACCGCTGCCGACATTGTCGAGGCTCTGAAGAAGGGTGTCGAGGGCGCTTATAAGGCCGTTATGAAGCCCACCGAGGGCACCATCCTCACGGTTGCACGCATTGCCTCTGAGGAAGCTGCTGCCTGCGGTGCCGAGGATGTGCCCGCTCTGTGGGATGTGGTGATGACCGCCGGCCAGAAGGCTCTGGAGGACACCCCCAACCTGCTGCCTGTGCTGAAAAAGGCTGGCGTTGTGGATGCCGGCGGTCAGGGCATCATGGTCATCTTTGAGGGCATGGGCAAGGTGTTCCATGGCGAAGGCATCGTGGCAGGCGGCGAGGCTGCTCCCAACAAGGCAAAGCTCTCCACCGAGAACGCCGGCAAGGGCGTGTTCACCGACGACCTGATGAAGGTGGAGGACATCAAGAACGGCTACTGCACCCAGTTCCTCATCAACAAGAACGAGGGCGCAAGTGCTGCAAAGATGCGTGCCTTCGCCGAATCCAACGGCGACAGCGTGGTCTGCATCGAGGACGATGACGTCATCAACCTCCATGTCCACACCGCCGACCCCGGCAAGATCCTGAGCGAGGCCATCAAGTACGGCTACCTGACCAACTTCAAGATCGAGAACATGCACGAGCAGTTCCTGGCCCGCCAGAAGCAGGCCAAGGGTCTGGAAAAGCAGGCCGAAGCCGAGGAAAAGGCTGCCGAGACCGGCGCAAAGGAAACTTTTGTTTACGCTGCAGTTGACCCGGACCGCGCCTATGGCTTTGTTGCCGTGGCGGCGGGCGATGGACTGAAATCCGTGTTTGAGGACCTGGGCGTGGATGCCGTTGTTTCCGGCGGCCAGACCATGAACCCGGCAACCGAGGATATCCTGGCTGCCATCCAGAGCGTGCCCGCCAAGACCGTTCTGGTGCTGCCCAACAATAAAAACATCATCATGGCTGCCGAACAGGCAGAAAAGCTGGCAGACCGCAAGGTTCTGGTTCTGCCTACCCGTACCGTGCCCCAGGGCATGACCGCTATGCTGAACTTTGACCCCGAAGCCGCCCCGGAGGAGAACGCCGTCAACATGATGGCCGCTGCCGAAAAGGTTGCTACCGGCCTGATCACTTATGCCGCCCGCGACAGCGAGTTTGACGGCCGCCCCATCCGTAAGGGTGAGATCATGGCGCTGGAAAACGGTAAGATCGTTGCCACTGGCAGCGACATTACCAAGATGACCTACCGCCTGGCACGTTCCATGAAGAAAAAGGACAGCCAGTTCATCACCGTGATCTCCGGTGCGGAAGTCAGCGAGGAAGATGCCGAACATACCACCGAACTGGTGCAGTCCAAGTGCGGCTCAAGCGTGGAGGTCAGCCATATCCATGGCGGTCAGCCGGTTTACTACTATATGCTCAGCGTGGAATGATCCCGGCATAACGGACAAAACCATTCAAGGACGAACTTGTGCATCAAAACGCATGTTCGTCCTTTGTTTATAACCCTACCGGAAGGAGGTGCAGCCATGCCGGATATCAACAGCGACATCCAATACCTGAAGGGCGTTGGCCCGGCTTACGCCAAAAAGTTTGCCAAGCTCGGCATTTATACCATCCGGGATCTGCTGCTGCACTATCCGCGGCGGTATATTGATTATTCCCAGCCGTACACGGTAGTATCAGCGCCGTTTGATGTGGACTGCTGTGTAAAGGCAACGGTGCTGCAGCGGGACCCGGACCGGCGCATTAAAGGCGGGCGGATGCTCTCCCATGTGCTGGCAGGGGACGATACGGGAATGTTGGCGCTTTCCTGGTTCAACGCGCCCTATGCGGCGGAAAAGCTGGAACTTGGAACCGAATATTATTTCGAGGGCCGCGTTGGCGGCATGATGACCCGGCGGGAAATCCTGCACCCGCTTGTGCGCACCGAAGCCCAGGTTGCTGCGGCGCCCCTGCTGCCGGTTTATGGAAGCACCGAAGGGCTGCCCGCCGCCCGCCTGACCCGCTGCGCCCAGCTGGCGCTGGAATATGTGGCCCAGCTGGATGACCCGCTGCCGCCAGAGCTGCTGACCCGCTACCGCATGCCGCCCAAAGCGGACGCTGTGCGGGCCATCCATGCCCCGCGGGACGCGGCAGATGCTGCCGCTGCCCGCCGCCGTTTGATCTTTGAAGAATTGTATATCCTGCAGCTGGGAATATTTTTGATGCGGGGCCATGGCCGCAAAATTACCGGTGCTCCCATGCGGGAGCTGGACCTTGCGCCGTTCTGGCGCAGCCTGCCCTATGCACCCACCGGGGCACAGCGCCGCTCGGCGGAAGAAATCTGCCATGATCTGTGCGGCCAGACCCCGATGAACCGTCTGCTGCAGGGCGATGTAGGCAGCGGCAAAACGCTGGTGGCCGCTGCGGCCATCTGGTTTGCCGCGCAAAATGGCTGGCAGAGCGCCATGCTGGCCCCAACGGAAATTCTGGCCCGCCAGCACGCCGCCAACCTGGCCGACCGCCTGGAGCCGTTTGGCGTCAACGTTACCTTGCTGGTGGGCGGCATGAAAGCCGCCGAAAAGCGGGTGGCCCTTGCCGCCATTGCGGATGGCCGTGCCGGGCTGGTGGTTGGCACCCATGCGGTGCTGACGGACAGCGTGGTGTTCAAAAATCTCGGCCTTGCCATTGTGGACGAACAGCACCGCTTTGGCGTGCGGCAGCGCGGCATTCTGGCGGGCAAGGCCAACAACCCGCACCTGCTGGTCATGAGCGCAACCCCCATCCCGCGTACTCTGGGGCTTTTGATGTACGGGGATCTGGATATCTCCATCCTGGATGAGCTGCCCCCCGGCCGCAAGCCCATCAAGACCTGGTTCATCACTGGCAAAAAGCGCCGCGATATGTACGGCTTTCTGGAAAAACAGATCGCCGCAGGGCATCAGGTGTATATCGTCTGCCCGGCCATTGAGGAAAACGAAATGGATTCCGGCATGAAAGCCGTCAAGCAGTATTACGAGCAGGTGGCCTGCCCGCTGCTGCCGGGGCGGCGCATCGGCCTGCTGCACGGCAAAATGAAGCCGAAAGATAAAGATGAAGTGATGCAGCAGTTCAAGGCCGGGGAGCTGGATGTGCTGGTCAGCACCACCGTGATTGAAGTCGGTGTGGATGTGCCCAATGCAACCGTAATGGTGATCGAAAATGCAGAGCGGTTCGGCCTTTCGGCACTGCACCAGCTGCGCGGCCGCGTGGGGCGCGGTGCGGCGAATTCCTGCTGTATCCTGATTTCGGATAACGAGGGAGAAGCGGTACGCCAGCGGCTGCACTTTTTGTGCCGCACATCGGATGGTTTTGCCGTTGCCAAGTATGACCTGGAAACCCGCGGCCCCGGCGACTTTTTCGGCGAAGCACAGCACGGCCTGCCCACCCTGCATGTGGCGGACCTTGTGCAGGATACCCGCACCCTGACCGTTGCCCAGCAGGAAGCCAAAGCCCTGCTGGCCCTGGACCCCAACCTGGCCAAACCGGAGCACAAAGCTCTTTCGGACGAAGTGGAGCGCCTGTTTGCCACAGCCGGGGCCATGAATTAGTCTTGACATCTTTATTTCCAATAAAAAACTGCCCAAATTATTTTTGATTTTTTTGTATAATCTCTTTTTTTTGCAGAAAGAATTTGCTATACTAAGGCTTGACCTGTATTGACACATAACTTTACAGGCTGGGCCGACAAACCAAAAAGGACATGCCATGAAACAATTCCTGTCTGCCTGCCTTGCGGTACTGTTGCTGGCGGTGCTGCTGGTCCTGCCCGCCGCAGCGGAGGAAACCGCCGATGCCCCCAACCTGACACCGGAATTTTCTGTTACCGCAGAGGCAGCCTATGTGGCTAACACCGATACGGGGCTGGTTGTTTATGAAAAAAACAGCGAAACCCCCATGGCCGCCGCCAGCCTGACCAAGCTGATGACCATGATCCTGATGCTGGAAAGCTACCAGGACCAGCTGGATACCATCAGCATTACAGCGCCGGGCTATATCTATGATTACCTGTACGGCAAAAATGCTTCCACGGCGGATATCTGGAAAGACGAGACCCATACCCTGCGCAGCCTGCTGTATGCCATGCTGCTGCCCAGCGCCAACGAGGCAGCGTATATCGTGGCAGACTATATGAGCGGCAGCAGCATTGATAACTTTGTGGCCATGATGAACGATGAAGCTGCCCGCATCGGCTGCACCGGCACTACCTTTACTGACCCCTGCGGGCTGGATCCCGGCAATGTGACCACCGCGCGGGATGCCTACCTGCTGGTGCGGGTGGCTATGGGCTATGATGCCTTTGCCCAGGCGGCAGGGGAGGAAAGCTACCAGATGCCGGCCTCCACCAAGCATGATTCGCCCTATACCATCCTGACCAGTGATAAGCTGGTTTCGCCCAGCAGCAACTATTACCGCTCTTACACCAAAGGCGGCAAAACCGGCAGCCTGGATGACTGGCAGAATTTTGCGGGCTGGCACACCCAGGACGGCGAAACCTATGTCAGCGTGGTGCTGCACAGTCCCAAAACGGACGAAGACCCGCGCCCGGCGCTGACCGAAACCGCCGAGCTGATGGATTGGGCGTTCGCCACCTTTACCGTAACCGCGGCGCTGGATACCACCCAGCCCATCACCGAGCTGCCTATTGTGTATTCCTCCCAGACGGATACGGTAATGATCTACCCGGCGGATGATATGCAGACCCTTTTGCCGCGGCAGGGCGGGGCAGAGCTGACGGAAAAGACCTTCAATGTTCCGGAGCACCTCTCCGCGCCCATCAAGCAGGGCGATGTGGTGGGTACCGTTACCGTTACCATGCAGGGCGAAACCGTTGGCACGGTGGACCTTTTGGCCGGCAGCAGCGTGGACCGCAACGAGTTGTTGTATACCATGGCGAAGGTAAAGGCTTTCTTTTCAAGCACTTATTTCAAGGTCGTTATTGTGCTTTGCATCATAGCGGCTGTTGTCTATGCGGTTTTGTGGGTGTATGTTATGCTGCTTACGGTGCGCCGTGTGGAGCAACCGACCCCAAAACGCAAAAATAAACCGAACGATTGAAATAAGGAATAATGGCGGGCACCAGCCAGCCATAAGGGGGTACATTGTACTATGTTGGATGTAAAACGCAACCTGACAACCATGACGGATTTTTATGAGCTTACCATGTCGGCCGGCTACCTGGACGAAGGGTATAAGGATAAAATTGCCGTCTTTGATATGTTCTTCCGCAAGGTGCCGGACGGCGGCGGTTACGCCATTATGGCCGGCCTGGAGCAGTTCATCAACGCAGTGGACAGCCTGAAATTTACCGAGGAAGACATCAATTATCTGCGCTCCACCGGTGCTTTCAATGAGCAGTTCCTGGACTATCTGCGCAACTTTAAGCTGCACTGCAATATCTGGGCGATTGAAGAGGGCATGCCCATCTTCCCGCAGGAGCCCATTGTGACCGTAGAAGGCCCGGCTATTGAGTGCCAGCTGCTGGAAACCCTGCTGCTGGTCACCTTTAACCATCAGTGCCTGATTGCCACCAAGGCAAACCGCATCTGCCGCGCTGCCGCTGGCCGCCCGGTTATGGAGTTTGGCGCCCGCCGTGCCCAGGGGTATGACGCCGCCTACTTTGGCGCCCGCGCTTCCTACATCGGCGGCTGCAGCTCCACCTCCTGCGTGATGGCTGCCCGTGACTTCGGTATCCCGGCATCCGGCACTATGGCACACTCTTGGGTGCAGATGTTCCCCACCGAGTATGACGCATTCAAGAAGTATGCCGAGATGTACCCGGACAACTGCGTGCTGCTGGTGGATACTTACAACGTTCTGCGCCATGGCGTGCCCGATGCCATCAAGGTGTTTGACGAAGTGCTGAAGCCGATGGGCAAGCGCCCCAAAGGTGTGCGCATTGACTCCGGCGATATTGCCTACCTTTCCAAAAAGGCCCGCCAGATGCTGGATGCCGCCGGTTACCCGGACTGCACCGTCTGCGCTTCCAACTCTCTGGATGAATACATCGTGCGCGACCTGATTTTGCAGGGTGCCCGTGTGGACAGCTTTGGCATTGGCGAGAACATGATCACCGCCAAGAGCGACCCCGTGTTTGGCGGCGTGTACAAGCTGGCCGCAGTGAAAGAGGATGACGGCAGCTATACCCCCAAGATGAAGCTCTCCGAATCCGTGGAAAAGATGACCATTCCCTGCCTGAAAAAGGTATGGCGTATCTATGATGAGGACGGCAAAGCCCAGGCAGACCTGATCACTATGGCAGACGAAGTGGTGGACACCAAGAACGGCATTACCCTGTTTGACCCCATCGAGACCTGGAAGGAATGCACCTATGTCAACAGCACTGCCCGCTGCATTTCCACCCCGATCTATGAGAACGGCAAGCGCGTTTACACTAGCCCCAACCTGGCTGATATCCGCAAGTTCTGCAAAGCCCAGGTGGGCACCCTGTGGGACGAAGTAAAGCGCTTTGAAAACCCGCACCGCTATTATGTTGACCTGAGCAGGAACCTGTGGGATACCCGCAGCGAACTGCTGAAGAAGCTGTCCAAATAAAATGCTGTAATTTTATTACAAAATGGTTACAAGCTGCGCCCCCTGCACATACTATGGCAAAGGATGACGGGGTCATTCTTCCATACTGTACAGGGGGCGTTTGTATGTCTGTTTGTTTCCACCGTCTGGCTGCGCCGGGGCAGCTGGTGCTGTTTGCCATGGGCGGTACCGCGTACCTTGCGCTGGAGATCGCCTGGCGCGGCACAACCCATTGGACGATGTTTTTGGCGGGCGGGGCCTGCCTTTGTGCACTGGATGCCCTCTGCCACTGCCCACCCCGCTGCTGGCGGGGATCGGCGCGGTTGGGGTTTCGGTGCTGGAACTGGGCACCGGGCTTGCCTGCCGCCGTCTGCTGCATGTTGAGGTGTGGGATTACAGCCAGGAATGGGGCAACCTTGCCGGGCTTGTGTGCCCAAAATACACGGCACTCTGGTTCCTTTTGTGCCTGTGGGTGCTGGGTATGATGCGCTTTTTGCGCGGTTTTGCCGCCTATGTGGCCCGCACAAAGGCTTAAAGTACACTTTATCACCCTGCTTTTTCGTCTGCGAGGACTGGAAGTCCGGTTTATCGCCCTGGATGTCTGCTATAATAAAACCATAGCAAAGCAGAAAGGCAGGGGTTCCCATGACAGCACAATTCCGGTATGTAGCAGGCCACATTGAAGTTTATTCCGCAACGGGCGAATTCCTTTTTTCCGCCGATACCATGCAGGAGGCATGGGAGGACTACCAAGACGAAATGTCCGCGTGACGCGTACAGATGAAGCTGCAAAATATACAAAATAACGAAATAGTTTATAATATACAAAAAACTTTTGTAAGATTGTACAAAGCATGCATTGCAAAATCCCCCTGCGCTGGATATAATAAAGACAGAAAGGAGATGGGGTTGCAATGTTGAACCTTCGTTCGTTTGCAAAGTGGGTACGTGGTATTCTGGACAGTGAGGAAGCCTATAACCTGCCGGAAGATGTCTACAACGACGTGATCCCCTCCGGCGTTCATGACTTCTGCCGCTTCGACCGGGAGTACTAAGACGGTACCGTATCGTTCTCGACGATTGGACCCGCACACAGTAATGGTGCACAGAAGGATGCGGCTCTGACCGGAATTTACCACGAATAGGGCATAAACGAGATATGGATGATTGATTCACCATAATACTGTTTGTTGCACCTTGAAACAAGCAAGCAGGCACCAGGCCACCCACCCGGTGCGCAGCCCCTCCGGCAATGGTTATGCCGGAGGGGTTGTTTTTTTTTGCAAAATTTAGTATCCTTAAAACGTATTGCTTATTGCAGGGTACAATTTTGCACCCCAAAACGATTGTGAGGTACGCCGTGGAACTGACCCCTTACGCAATTTTTGATATGGATGGCACCCTGTTGTGCTCCACCGGCATGTGGGACCATGTAACGGACCGCATCCTTGCAAAATATGGCAAAACCATCACCCATGCACAGCGCATGGCCAACATGACCCTTACGGTGGAAGGAACCGCCGCGATGTTTGTGCAGCAGCTTGGCGTGCCGCTGACGGAGCCTGAATGCGCAGAGCTGATCCGTGCCGAAGCGCGGTACGGCTATGCGCAGGAAGCCACCGTAAAGCCGGGCGTTGAGCAGGTGCTGGCAGCCATGCACGCACGCGGTGTGCGCATGTGCGTGGCATCCGGCACCGAAACACCGCTGATCGAAGCCGCGCTGACCTCCCACGGGCTGATGCGCTGGTTTGAATTTGCGGTGGACTGCAAGAACCCTGACGGCAAAAAGAAGCCGGATGTATATCTGGATGCTTTGCACCGTTTTGGCGTGCAGAACCCCGTGCAGGCAACCGTGTTTGAGGATTCCCCCGTGGGGATTGCCACCGCACGCGCCGCCGGTTTTGCCACCGTTGGCATTTATGATGAGCCAATGGCAGAGTTCTGGCCGCAGATTACCCAAACGGCGGATTTTGCCAGCCGCACCTGGCAGGACTGGCTGCAAAATGTGCAGCAGACCGGCCCCGCACCCCACAAATAAGCATGAAACTATAAGAATTGAGGCCTGTTATGAAGCTGATCACCTTTACCGTACCGTGTTATAATTCCGCAGCCTATATGGACCGCTGCGTAGAAACGCTGCTGCCCGCCGGGGAGGAGGCCGAGATCATCCTTGTAGATGACGGCTCCAAGGACGACACCGGCAAAATTGCCGATGCCTATGCTGAAAAATACCCCAACATCGTCAAGGTCATCCACCAGGAAAACGGTGGCCATGGCGAGGGTGTCAACCAGGGCATCCGCAACGCAAGTGGTATGTACTTCAAAGTCGTGGACTCTGACGACTGGCTGGATGCCGAAGCTCTGCAAAAGGTCATGCAGACCTTGCGCGGTTTTGCCGCCATGGAGCAGCCGGTGGACCTGCTGATGTGCAACTATGTGTACGAGCATGTGGTGGATAACACCCACCACACCGTCAGCTACAAGAGTATTCTGCCGCAGGACCGTGTGTTTTCCTGGGATGAGATCGGCCGTTTCCCGCCGAGCCAGAACATTTTGATGCACACCGTCATCTACCGCACCCAGATCCTGCGTGACAGCGGCCTGGAGCTGCCCAAGCATACCTTCTATGTTGATAACGTGTTCGTCTACCAGCCGCTGCCGCTCTGCCAGCGTCTGTACTATATGGATATTGACCTGTACCGTTACTTTATTGGCCGTGA
>ENA-OPNB01002355-OPNB01002355.1-human-gut-metagenome-genome-assembly--contig:-NODE-2355-length-10968-cov-1.999359_pt1 | contig 10968 bp, 13 predicted proteins | sample MGYA00241528_ERZ501754 | MGnify/ENA primary metagenome ERZ501754 (study PRJEB25962, sample SAMEA2042646) | human gut metagenome | biome: human gut; feature: human-associated habitat; material: faeces... | reverse complement strand
ATGACCGAACACTACGAAGAGATCACGGTTTGCAGAAAGCCTGCACTGTTCACCAGCATCCGCATCAGGAGAGATACTGTCCCGGATGGTCTGTATGCCTACGATGTCCGGCACGATGATGAATGCCGGGGCATCCCTTGTGAGATCGCGCCCTTTGTGATGGTCAACCACTGGGGCACCATTATTCTTGCGGAACCGCTGGAACTGCCGGATGATGGGCGGCGATATATTGACGAGGACACCGACTGGAACTACGCTCCTTTGGATGGCGAGGACACCGCCAATCACAAACCGTGCACTTCCATTTCTGATTTTATGACTGCCTATGCCCACTAAAACTGTATTAAAAATACCGTATATTCTGTTTTGTATTAAAACCAGCCGTTTTCAGGCCATTTCAAGGTGCAAAACACAGTCTTAAAAATGTCGCTCGTTATCTTTGAGCCAGAAAGGAGACGCATGAACATCTATGGCTATTGCCGCATCTCTACGGCAAAGCAGAGCATTGACCGTCAGATCCGCAACATCAAGGCTGAGTACCCGACTGCCCATATCGTGCAGGAAGCCTACACCGGTACATCTATCTTTCGCCCGGAGTGGCTGAAGCTTTACCGGGTTCTGAAAGCAGGAGATACGGTGGTGTTCGATTCAGTGTCCCGGATGTCCAGAAATGCAGAAGAAGGTTTTGCTCTGTACGAAGACCTCTATCATAAGGGCATCCGGCTGGTGTTTTTGAAAGAGCACCACATCGACACCGAGACCTACAAAAAAGCCCTGTCCGGCAGCATTGCCATGACAGGGACAAATGTGGACTTCATCTTAAAGGGCATCAACGAGTATCTGATGGCCTTGGCAAAGGAGCAGATCAAGCTGGCCTTTGAGCAGTCCGAAAAAGAAGTTGCCGATCTGCACCAGCGTACCCGTGAGGGCCTTTTGACCGCCCGGCTGAACGGCAAGCAAGTTGGTCGCAAAAAGGGTGTTGGATTTGAAACGAAAAAAGCCAGAGATGCTAAGCAGATCATCCGCACCCATTGCAAGACCTTTGGCGGCACACTTGACGATGCCGAGTGCATGAAACTCACAGGTCTTTCCCGGAATACCTATTATAAATATAAGCGTCAGATTCGTGCCGAACTGATGGCTGAACAGGATTTGCCGAAAGGAGCAAGTATCTTTTATGAACCGCCAAAATCATTCTGAGCCGGAGAACAGGCTCACCCCAGAGGAACAGCAGGAGTTTTTAGAACTTCTGGCCCAGCTTTCCCCGGAGCAGCGTGAAGCACTGAAAGAAGTGCTCAAATCCTTTACTTAACAAAAATGTGCAGGGCGGCGTTGCTGCTACCCTGCACATTTTTATTTTTTTGTTATGCACGCTCTACTCTAACGCTACCAGTACGAGCGTCTTTAATGATACGAAAACGAGAACCGCATCCAGAACAGGTTTTGGTTTGATTTGTTCCACCTCCGAGAATTAAGCGTGCCAATTCATGTCCACAATCAGGACATTTGATAACTTTCATAGCCATATTAAAGCCTCCATTCAAATTTTGCTTTTGTACTGCCCGTAGAGATTAGGCAGCGTTACCATCTTTGAAGTTGCCTTTATATTGAACACTGCCGTCTTCATTATAAAGGGTTCCTTTACCGTTGTATTTTCCTTTCTTGTATTCGCCTTCATAGCAGATTTGGCCGTTTGAATAATAGCTTTTTCCTTTTCCAGAGCATTCATCGTCTTTATAGCTACCCTCATAAAGAAGGAAAATTGGTTTTCCATCAAAGCCATAGAAGTACCGCTTACCTTGACCGTCTTTTTGATTTTCTTTTAAGTCACCATCGTATACAATATATGCATTATCATCGAGTTCCAACCCTGTAGTTTGAGTATCTCGGCATGTCTTAAAGCCGTAGTAAATATAGCCATCACCAGATGCAACAAAGCGATGGTGAACAACAAGCATTGTGATAGTCGAGCAATCACCGCTCTCATATGCATAGTCAACATTTGGAATATCTGAATCAAAAACGATTCCATAACCGCAGGGCTTTCCTTTTTTGAATTCGCCACCGAAGACCAGTTTATGATCGCGGTAAACCAGTCCGATGCCATCAGCTTTACCATCTTTAATATTTCCGTAGAAAGTATAGTCTGCTTTTCCATCAAAAGATTGAGTCAGTGCATCATGCGAAAAGTACACGTCTACCCCTGTACCTTTGCCAATCAATGCGAGGACTTTATTGCGCTTGTCTGTGTATTTTTTGGGGAAAGAAAAACCAGTTGAAGTTGCTGTGATTGTGGACGTGCTTTCCGTCTCTTGTTCGGAGCTTTCGGAAGAATGTTCCTCTTCAAAAGACGAGGCGTTCTGCTCCACGCTTTCTGAGCTAGAAGTATCTTCCTCAACAGAAGAACTGGACTCAAGCTGCGGAATGATTTCGGTATGTTCATATCCGCACACAGAGCATTTAGAAACAATAGAGCCATCGCTTGTTTCAGATGCTTCTGTCCGAGAGATTTCGACCATGGTATGTCCTGTTGCGGGGAGCACAGTGTCAACTTTCTTTCCACACAGGCTGCATTCCTTTATAATTTCTCCATCTTCTGTACAGGTTGGCTGTACATCTTTGGTGGTTGTATACTTGTGCTTGCAACGTGCTTGTGGATCTGTTTCCATGGCAAGCATCATTATCACAATTCCGATAATGAGTGTAACAGCCATGAAAATAGCATCTTTTTTCTTGCTTTCCCTTTTCAGAAGATGAACGACAAACCGTGCAAGAAAATACCAAAAGGCAATAATAAATCCTGCACTAATAAAAGTTAGAGCCGAAGTCAGAAAAGCATTTTCAGAGGAGGAAAGAAACACTGCAAAGAGAATAAGGACGCTTAGTGCGCTACATATCGTTCCGATCTTCGATTTTTTTGAAGTCGTGCCAGTTTTATTTGCCTTTGCGGCGTAATGGAATCCCAAGATTTCGGGTACAATGAGCGCCCCCATCGTGACCAAAGCCACTATTCCAAAAATCATTGACCATTTATCATATTTCTTTTCGGAAGGAGTTTTTATAGGCTTACGCTTTGGAGGTTCGGATGGGCTGGACGGAGGAGTGGGTATTTCTGCATCAGGTTTGGACTTCTCTGTGTTAGAGGAAATCGGATTGGACTGTTCCTGTTTTGAGGGCTGCGAAATGGGTGTTCCGCACTCAGGACAAAAGATGCCTTCATCGAATTCTGTCCCGCATTTAGGGCATTTCATAATGGACGCTCCTTTTTATTTTTTGTAGTTAATTTTTGAGCCGCAGAAGCAGCAGAACTTTGAATTTCTTGGAATCTTCTTCCCACAATAAGGGCAAAAGATATTATCATTTTTTGGCGGCTCTTTGGGCTGCAATGGCTCTTCAGGCGATTGAACCTCAGAGCGAAGACCAATAACCAAAGCTTGATTCAGGTGGTCAAAAAGGGATGGTGAGTTGATTGTTGGATTCTTAAGCCGTTTTGAAAAAATCTTATCCGAACTGCTGATTTCAATATAGCTGGACTCATTGGATTTTTCTAGCTTGATAGATTGCAAATCCTCAACATGAATTGCGCAGCATTCATTTTGACCATCAAGAAAATACAAAAAACTATTTGTGAGGACGATAATGAGAAAATTGTCTATGGTTCGTGCTGATACTTCGGAACTTTCGATGTTAATTATAATATTTATAAATGGGTTTGATTCATGTAGCAAAATGAATTCATTTCTGGAAAGATGTGCCTTCAGAGGAGATGTCCCAGTTACATTAGAATTGGGATGTTCAGAAATGCCGTATAGCTGAGAACCCGATGTTAAACAAACAGAAGATTGTTCATCGGGCGATAAATAGTGATGCAACCGTTCACACAAAAAAGAACTCGAATTGATTTTATTATTACTCCTCATTATAAGGTGAGAGCTCGATTGCGGTAGACATGAGTCTCGCAATCTTTGATGTATCGGTTACTCTTGTCTGCACATTATTAAAAATAGCAAATGACTTTTCGATGTTCTCTCTTTGGCTCCAAGAGCATAAAATGCCTTTATGAGTAGAATACTCTATTTGACAAGCGAGAATGCAACCATGAATACAATTTTGCAACGCAATATCGAATTCCTGAAAAACATCGTCAGACAGCAAAGAATTTTGCTTGCTTTTGTATGCAGTGGAAGATGCAAAATCGCTGATTCCATCTCCAATACCACGTACAACACCAGTGGCAGCATTTAAGACAGCAGCTTGTGCAGCACCTTTAATTGCACCTGTGATTCCGAAACCTCCGCCCATCCACTGCGAACGATTTGCACGATTGTACGCTTTTTGTGTCCTTTTTTCCATGTACTCGTTTGCAAGATTGACGTAGTGACTAAGGAAATTTTGAAATTGGGGCTGTTTTGCAAAATTGAAATAGCGTTCCTGATACCTGTGTATGAACAGTTCCTCAGAACAATCGTAAATTTCATTTTCAACAAGAAAATTGACGATAATTGGAACGATTGCTTCGCAAATCAACTGATTGACCATTAGTGGAAATGATGAAGCGACCTCGTCAACATTTGGCATCTTTCCGTGTTTTGAAATCAGTTGTTCCATTGAATCATAAATGGAAAACTGGCTCATGTCATCTATAATATCAGTTCGGAGAGTGTTTAACTTATTAAAATCATCTGAAAATGAGATGCTGTTTTCTCCCAAATGGAACTGAACCATAGCGGAGGACCTCCTTTGAAAGCTAACCATGCTTGACATTTGAAACTTCCAACAAAGGTTACATACCTTTGCAATAGTAACAGAAAGACCATTGATTAGAAGTGTGATTCTGTAAAAATGCTACGAATAATCCTGCTATGATTATACGACTTATGCAATTACTGGTCAAGGCTTCAGAAGATAAAATCGTAAGTAAGCACTACGATTTGTACAAGGAGGCCGAACCATGGAACGAGAGAAGCCCACATTTGATATTCTGGGCCGCATAGAGAAAGAACGTGCTGCCCGCAACTGGTCTGAGTATGCCCTTGCAGAAAACTCTGGCCTGACCCAATCAACCATCTCTACATGGAGAAGAAGAAATCTTCAGCCAAATGTTGCTTCTATCGAGAAAATTTGTTCCGGCTTCGGCATCACACTCTCTCAGTTCTTTCAAGAGGAAGATCCTGTTTACTTAACCAATGAGCAAAAGGAAATTCTTGATCTCTGGGCGAAACTCTCTCCTACTCAAAGAGAGGCGGTCACTAAAATGCTGTGTGCTTTCCTATATATAGAGGAAGAACCCTGAGTTTCAACTGCATATTGCCAGATAAAAGCGGCCAAGCCTCAAAAAGCTTGACCGCTTTATCCTTTTGAATAATAGGGTTTAGGTACAGGATTCCCGGATTTTTGTAAGATCACTGTTCAATAGAGTTTCATGTTCCAGAAGCTCTTTCTGGACAGCAAGTAGGAAATCTCTGTTATCATAGAGGATTTTGTAGGCTCTGCGGTATAACTCTTCCATCTTAGCTGCTTTTATGGCTTCGCTACTGAAAAGTCTTGTCTCTGACATTCTATTATTCGCCGATTCGACCTCTGAGAAACCAGCACCTGCGAGGGATGTCATCCAAAGATCAAGCAGACGATTGGCATTCTGAATGTCACCACTTGCATTTACATCCATCACTCCATAAATTAAAGACACACCTGCTTTTCCTGCCAAAGTCTTCGTTATATCGTTCAGAAGCTCTTCTTCGTTTTTCAAGTAAGTAGAACAACCATTCTCGAAGCCACCAATGCAGCTCTGATTCCCACGAATGGTAACGATGCCGATGCTGTCAGGATTCAGAATCTCTCCTACAACTGCGTGAGCTGCTTCATGTAATGCAATCTTCTGCAACTCTATGGAGTCAGTTTCTTTATCTGCCTTTTGGAGTTTATAAACTACCTGAAGCAAGGCATCTGTTACATCATCTTTGTAAATATGCTCGTGTCCTTGGTAGGTGCTATTTAGCGCAGCAAGGTTCATTACAGTTTCAAGAGTAGCACAGCTTACTTTGGGCATAGCTTTAACAATATCTGAAATCAAAACATCCTCTGCCAAATCCTTATCCCGGAGATAATAGCTGACGATCTTCTCAGCAGTCTTTCCCGTTGGAGGGTCAAGATAGAGCGTATAATCGAATCTTCCGGGTCTTAGCAGTGATGGTGGCATATATTTTGTGTCATTTGTCGTGGCGATCACAAAAAGGTCTGTGCTCTTTGCATCGTCAATACAGGCTTGTAAGCAAGCCCATTCTGGTGCGTAAGGAGAATTGCTTTCTACATAGAGGTTCAAATCCTCCAAGAGCAGTATACTAGGTGCGGCTTCCTTTGCAGCCGAGAAAGCAGCCCTCAATTCATCCAAAAAATTGTTTTCCTGACTGGTTTTCCGAAAGACAAGAGACTTGCGGCCTGATTCTTTTATAAAGACAGATGCTAGTAGGCTCTTACCAAGACCGGGAGCTGATTCCATCAGAAGTCCTCTGGGGATAGAAGCTCCTTTACTTTTATAGAGTTCTGGCCTTTTCAGTGTATCCAGTATCTGGCGTAGGATGTTTTTAGTAGATTCATATCCGATGATTTTTTCATCAAACTTGTCCATTGTTATAGACCTCCTTTGGTTCATCGTTTAATAATCTGGACATTCGTCATATTCGATACCTAAGACTTCCATCCGCTCTCTCGGTTTTTTCGGAAGATATACAGCAACCGAATATTCCCGGTTTTCGCAGCGCACTCTTTTCGATACAGACCTTGTGATATACTGCACACTATAATCATTCAGTATTTCATGGATTTGATTCCACTCATACCTACGGCTCATGTGGAACTTATTTAGATTCTGATAGGAAATAGTATCTACGATAACATGGATATGTGGGTTTTCTGTGCCGAAATGAATTGCATACGCAGCAATATAACCATTGTTAGCATAAAAAGACACTATCCGTTCAGCAATTACCTTTAATGTCGCTATTAAAGGATTCTCTTCTTTAGAAAATGAAATCACTCTATGCTTCGCCAAATCTTTCCGATGCTTGAATTGTCTCTTATGGTTGAATTCCATAAATTGATGTACCGCTAAAGGATTTCTCATATACCAAAATGGAAAACCGAAAGGTTTACACCCAACAAATTGATTGTCGTTCATTATTGTCTTTTGAGGAGCAAACGCATAGCAAAGAAGGCTGCAAACGTCTTGCTCTGTAGGATATTCAATCTTTTCACTTTCGTTCACGAATTTGATAATCGGCATATTTTTTTACCTCTTCTCTGATTTTATCGTACTCTCTTTCTTCGATCCAACATGCTATCCTAAAAATGCTGTCAGAGAACTTAGCATCCATTATATCTTGCTCTCTATACAAGCTCTCTTTCAGAACTTCTGATTGTGACTTTCCGCTTTCATTCTGACGTTTTTTTAATAATTCATATTCTTCTTCTGAGAGATATACGTTTACTCTATGCCTTTTTTCCACTTTCAAGTGCTCCTTTCCGTTGATATACTCTTCAGATGGACAAGATAATTTTCATACAAGAATATCTATTAAGAGCCATAACATTGGTACAGCTTTCAGCCATTTTCAAACAATATATACTATTATCTAACGTTAATAATAATTATATTATTTTTAATAATAACATCTTGTATTTATATTATCTTATCTTATAAAACAAAGGGAGCTCCGCTCCCAACAGGTGTGGCAAAATGTGTGTGTGTCCCACATCATTCGCTCGACCCGAAATAGCCTACTGTCATTCAGCTATTTATCTTAATGTTAGTGCTGTTAATAAAGATTAAATTTCACCTTCTTTCCTCTCCACACATTATCAAGCATTAACACCAAGATTATTTTTATGTACACCTCATTATCAAGCATTATTTTCAAGCAACAGAAAACCCACATGGAGTAATCATTCCATGTGGTTTTTTTTCGTATTACCATCCAGCAGCTTTCATATGAGCTTCCTGCACAATATATTCTTGTACTGCTCTCTTTGGAATTTTCCATACTCTTCCAATTCGCATCGCTTTGATCTTCCCGGTCTTCAAGAGCTTATAGGTGGTGTTCATACCGCAGTTCAGCATATCAGCAACTTCTTCCGGGGTTATCAGGGTGTCGTAATAATCAAACATAACGGCCAATCCTCCTTTGATGGGTTACTATACTGTTGCCGAATGTCAAATCATACCAGATACAAAGAAAGGGCAACCACTTGCGTGATTGCCCTTGGACTATGCCTTATGTGCTTTCCTTCTATGCCATTTTCGACAGTTTTGAAAAAATCCGCTTTGAAATTCTGCTTTCATCTGGAGTTTCAGCTCTTTTTAGGTTCAGTTTTTTCTGAAAGTGTCGAAATCAGATGATTGACCAATCCGTCCTACTGTGTGCTTAGCACAGTTGAATCTATGACACTTGCCCAAAAACTCTGTGGTTCGCCCGTTGGCTCATAAGGCTCTCTATCATAAAACGCTCTCATAATATGGCTCATTGTAGAAATCAAGAACGATTTTCTTTCTTCTTGATCTCCTATATATTCAATGGGTTTAAATTCAAAAAGATTCATCCTTTCGCCATCATCTTTATTTATCAAATACGGTTTTTGATTTACATAATCGCTAAGTCTTTTGTATGCGCTCTTTGCATCCATCCCCGCATACATATAAAGAATCATTGTCACCTTTTTCAAAAAACAAATATAGTTTTTGTTGCTCAATGTTCCCGGTCTAATAATCAGCTTATCTGAATAAAACACAATCGGAACACAGCGTTTTTCTGTGAAATCAAATAGTCTCATATTGATTTCTTCCTCTATCAATCGTTTTCTTTCTTTGCTCGTCCCTTTCGGAATAAATTTAATTATTGACAAATAGTTTTCCAATTCTATGACTTCTCTACAATGATAAATCATTTCCTTAACAAACTGATTCATGACACGTTCGCTCCAGCTTGCTTCAGCATAATCACTTTTCTCGATTTCAAGCAATTCATTGAAAAAACTCTTATACAACTTTTTCAACCGAGTTTTTCGTTGTCTTTGGTCAGTGCTTTCATTTTCATCATCTATTATGTCATACTCGGAATCCACTTCATGTTTTTCGTTCTTTTTATTCTTTTTTCTATTTATCTGATATACATTTAATTGATTTTTTATTAATGCCATCGTTCGGTTGATCTCGATGTATTCGTCTTCTTCTCCACCCTCATCTTCTATCATATCTTTTGCTATTTTTCTAATCACTGGTGCTAAAAAATCTTTTACGCTTTCTTGATTTATTGATGGAATATATCTGCACGGATACATCGTTTGGATATATCCATTTTCCTTGCCCTCACTCATGAGGATTTCATTTTCATACTTCAAAAAACTATCGAGTTTTTCTTTCAATCTCTGTACGTCTGCATCTATTCCGTGATTGTTTTTTGTGGTCTCACCTTTTTGCTTGTCACACATCAATTCCTTAAAAGGTACTTTTTCTGCTGATAAGTATTTGAGCGTCAACAATGCACATGCAAGCGCATTGCTATAAAAAACAGGTCTATAATCGTATATGAAGCAATTTAATCCTTCCCACGGCTCTTCTTCTTTTACGGCATAGAAAAGCATCTCATTCATAAACTTGTCTGTGAGCTTTCCATCCTCGCCCTTTCTGTCCCTCTGTATCAAAAAATTCCAACTTAGGCAATTTACTAAATTTGTCTGCTCTAAGTCCGCTTTAAGTTCATCCTCATTTTGGTACAGTGAAAAACGTTCCAGTCCAATCATTTGATTTTCTCCGTCATATCGTCACATTTTAAGATGTCACAAAAACGTAATTTTGTGACATCTTTTTTGTTCTGCGAATTTTGGTTTTTTGGTATACTTCGCATCACAGTGACGGACACCTCTCACGGGTAACCGCCCACTGCATCGCACATTGATAATTTCATAGTGGGTAGCATACGCCAATGGAGCGGTCAGACTGCCCACAAGAAGACATATTCACAAAAGGAGGTTTTTACCATGAGTAGCAAATTCATAGTCTCAAATCGAGTTCACGATCCACCCAGAGATTTTACTTCTGTACCTGCCTGTACCTATATCGACAGCAGTGGTCAGGAGTTCATTGACATGGAAACGCATCAAATGGATATAGATGCCAGAGATGCGGCCTACCGACAAGAAGTACACAATCGACTAGTTCGGCAACAGAGTGATCCTGCCCAAAAAGCTGAACTAAAAGCGTTCTTGGCCGAGTTTAATCACTTCGATAATTTTGGATTCGATGTAGATATTTACAAACGCCCTTGGATCATTAAGAAACGGGTTCCGAACGACACTCGACCAATCCGGCGACCATTCACGCCCTGCTATGATTTCAAAGCAGTTGTTGTAAAGAAGATCGAGTGTGACAAAACAACCGAATGGATTTATGTGTCATTTCGCATTCCATACAAGCCACCCGGTGAACTCTGGCTGGAAAAAGAGTCCCAAGAAGCTGCTGAAGAAGTTCATGTCTGCTGGTGGTGTCCTCTACTATACCGCCGATAGCAAACAATGGGCAGATTTATTGGCGGCTTTCATCAGTTCAATTTTGGACACTGAACATCCGTACTTGCTGCCTCCTGTTGGATGGTATCAATCAGCGGATGGTCGCTGGATCTATACGCCGCAGCTGAAAGAAGCTTTAGCTACTCCAGCAGTAGATACCACCCGCTCAAATCGGCTTTCCTTGGTTTTAGCCGGAATTTTAGGGATTATCAAAACCAGAATTCCTGACAAATTTAAGGGCGTTCATCGTTTCTTTGCTTTTGGGGACGATGATGCTGTTGTTCCAACATGGATAACCGCTGACGATATACCGAAGCACTTCAATGAAATGCTCGATCAGCACGGCCCCGATGTCCTGCTTCCAATATCCGGTGACGATCCGATGCTCACAGCCACCATTGGCAACTA
>ENA-OPNB01002336-OPNB01002336.1-human-gut-metagenome-genome-assembly--contig:-NODE-2336-length-11052-cov-2.719742_pt1 | contig 11052 bp, 10 predicted proteins | sample MGYA00241528_ERZ501754 | MGnify/ENA primary metagenome ERZ501754 (study PRJEB25962, sample SAMEA2042646) | human gut metagenome | biome: human gut; feature: human-associated habitat; material: faeces... | reverse complement strand
TCATGTTGTCCTTGAGTCATACATTCTTAAAATTAGGGTTATCTAAAAATAACATCTACTGAGCCTTTTTATCATGCTTATTCTTATAGTATGTATTTTTAATAATATCTAATTCGAGTATACGAATTTCGATTGAGTCTATCAATATTAAATCTGGGTGACTTATATGAAAAAAATTTTCTTTAATGAATGAAATAGAAATTTACAAATGTCATTTATTTGTCACTTTGATGATGTATTATAATTCCAGTAAAAGAAAATTTGAAAAGAAAGGAAAATATAATGGAAATTTTAAGAGTTGAAGATTTGGTTAAGACATATGGAAAAGGTGAAAATCAGGTTAATGCAGTTGACCACATTTCGTTTTCGATAGATAAAGGAGAATTTGTTGCGATTGTTGGTGCTAGTGGAAGCGGAAAATCTACGTTGTTACATTTGTTAGGAGGAGTGGATAGACCAACTTCAGGCAAAGTGTTCATAGATGGAAAAGACATTTATTCTTTAAATGATGATAATCTGGCTATATTTAGAAGGAGACAAATTGGTTTAATCTATCAATTTTACAATTTAATACCAATATTGAATGTAAGAGAAAATATAACATTGCCATGTGACTTAGACGGACAGAAAGTTGATGAGAAAAGATTAGATGAGTTGATAAAAACATTAGGGTTAGAAAAAAGAGAGAAGCATCTGCCAAACCAATTATCTGGAGGACAACAACAACGTGTATCAATAGGAAGAGCAATGATAAATAATCCAGCATTAATGCTAGCAGATGAGCCAACAGGAAACTTAGATTCAAAGGCGAGTGACGAAATAATATCATTATTAAAATTGTCGAACAAAAAGTTTAACCAGACTGTTGTAATAATTACTCACGACTTAGAAATAGCAAAAGAAGCAGAGAGAGTTATAACAATAGAAGATGGAAAGATAATAAAGGATGAGAAAAATTTCGCCCAATAGGGACGAAATTTCTTGGGAGAAGAAGAAAAAATAATATAAATTTTGTCCAGTAAAGGAAGCTGTTTGGAAACGAAAAGTTAATTTCGCCCAAAAAAGGGCGTCCTTATTGGGCGAAAAGATGGAGAATATATAATGAATGTTTTAAATAAGTTGACTAAGAAAAATTTATTGCTTAATAAGAAACGTACTGTTGTTACTATTATTGGAATTATGCTTTCTACTGCACTGGTTTGTGCGGTTGCGGGGCTGGTTACAAGTGCACAGCAGACATTTGTAAATCTTATTAAGAATAATGATGGTGATTATCATATTTCGTTTTCTAATGTGCCACAGGAACAGCAAAAATATATTACGCAGAACAATGCGGTTGATAGTTATTATACTACAAAAGAGCTGGGATACAGTGAATTCGATAGTATTCAAAATGAGGATAAACCATATATTTATGTGGTTTCTATGAATGAAAAAGCTTTCGAAAAAGGTGCATATAAATTGATAGAAGGTCGAATGGCTCAAAATGAGAATGAGATTGTTATTCCGCAGCATTTAATTGATAATGGTAGAGTTAAGATTAAAGTAGGAGATAAGATTACTTTAAATGTTGGAACAAGAGAACTAATGGACGGCAGTAAGCTTAATCAAAAAAATCCATATCTAGCAAGTTCGTCAAAAGAATATATATATCAAGAGACTGGAAAAGCCGGAGACAACGAAGATTATGAAGAGCAAATTGTTGATGGACAGGAAAAAGAATACACTGTTGTTGGAATAATGAAAAGACCTAACACAGGACTTGAACCTTATTCTGCACCAGGCTATACGGCAGTTACATATTCAAATGATGAGAAAAATGCAGATGGCACAGACAAAATAACATCAATAGGCACAAAATTAAATACAAATGCTTCAAATGAAATTTTATCAGCAGAAGAAAATGAAAAATCAGTGACAGCTGATGCTACAATAAAAAACTTACAAACAGCCAACTTCTATGTAACTCTAAAAAATCCAAAAGAATATGAAAATGTAATGAATCAAATTAAAAATACTATAGAAGCTGAAACTGATAGTGAAATTGAAGTAGATATTAATAATGACTTATTAAGATTTGAAGGAGTTCTGAGTGAGAGTATATTAGGTGTTTTGTATAGAATTGCTGGTGTTATTATAGTAATAATAGTTGTAAGTAGCGTGTTTGTAATAAGAAACAGCTTCAGTATTTCTGTATCTGAAAAAACAAAACAATATGGAATGCTAGCATCTGTTGGAGCAACTAAAAAACAAATAAAAAGAAGTGTTTTACTAGAAGGATTATATATTGGTATAGTTGCAATTCCACTTGGAATCTTATTAGGAATTGTTGCAATAATAATTTTATTATGGATAGTAAATTTATTAATGGGAGACATGATGGAAGGTACAGAATTTGTGTATAATGTACCAGGAATGGCAATTTTAATTTCAGTAGTAATCTCTGGCATTACAATATTTTTATCATGCTTAATTCCTGCAATAAAAGCATCTAAAATTTCACCAATTGAGGCAATACGTGGAACAGATGATATAAAGATAAAGACGAGAAAAATAAAAACATCAAAATTAACGAAAAAATTATTTGGAATAGGCGGAGTAATTGCAAGCAAAAACTTAAAAAGAAATAGAAAAAAATACAGAACAACAGTTGTATCGCTAGTTGTAAGTATATCAATATTCATAGCACTTTCATCATTTTTAACTTATGGACAGATGATGACAGGTTCATATTATACAGATTTGAGCTATAACATAGCCGTAAATGGTGGAAATGAAGCATTATATGAAAAAATTGCGACATGGAGCGGAATAAATAGCTACAGTTATTCATACCAGACTAGTGCTGAGATAGACGTAAACAAATATGGAACAGACTTTGCTAAAGAAGAATTAGAAAATAAAAAACAGATATATGAAGAAGACTTCCCAGAAGATGTTGGAAAATATGAATATAATACTCTAGGTTTGACAATTGTTATGGTTAACAATGACTACTTCAAGTCATATGTAAAAAGCCTTGGAATGAACGAGAAAGATTATTCAAATATAGCAATACTTGGAGACGACATGATGCATTATCTAGGTCAAGGAAAATCAAAGGTTGAGCATTATTTTAATGTTAAAGCTGGAGAATCAATGGAAGTTACTATGGATGATGAGCAAAAGCAAATAAAAATTTCTAAAATTACAACAGAAAGACCAATGGGATATGAAAGCTGTTATACAGAGGGAGGCTACTTGTTTGTATCTGAAGATTATTCAGTAGTTACTAAAGATAAGAGTGAATTAAATAGTGGAAACCTATGCATAGATGCACAAAAACCATCAGAAATAGAAAACAAGCTAACAGACCTTAAAAAAGAAGGCGAAGACTTTGAAGATATAATGATAACAAATTTAGCTGAGTATGCAGATCAACAAAAAAGGATAATAATACTCGTATCAATATTCTTGTATGGATTCATAGCAGTAATCACACTAATTGGTGTAACTAATATATTCAACACAATAACAACAAACATGATACTACGTTCAAAAGAATTTGCAAACCTAAAATCAATAGGAATGACAACAAAAGAATTTAACAAAATGATAAAATTAGAGAGCATAATGTATGGAGCAAAATCATTGCTAATAGGAATTCCAATAGGGCTTTTAGGCTCATATGAAATATTCAAATCGTTTACAAATTCGATAGACTTTGGATTTATAATACCATGGCAAGCAATAATAATTTCTGTAATATTTGTATTTATAATAGTAGGACTAACAATGAAATATTCACTAAATAAAATAAACAAGCAGAACATTATAGAAACAATAAGACAGGATAATATATAAAATTATAAATATTAATAAGTTGTAACTAGCAAAAGACTGGATTGTAATTAATCTGGTCTTTTGGTTTTCGAAAAATTTTATATAACTGATGCTATTCGTAGTTTTGTATGATATAATGTAATGGAAAATAGAGATTGGGAGAAAATAACAATGAAAAATAAGAAGATTATAATTATTGTAATAAGCATTATTCTAATATTAGCGATATCTGTGGGAATAGGAATAACGATATATTTTAACAATAAACCTAAAAATAAACCGGAAGACGTATTGCAGACTTTTGCTTCATATATTAATGATAAGAAGTATGAAGATATGTATTCTTTGTTGTCATCAAAAAGCAAAGCTAATATTTCGGAAGAAGATTTTATTAAGAGAAATAAAAATATTTATGAAGGCATAGAGGCTGAAAATTTTAGTGTTGACATACAGAGTATAGAAAATGAAAATAAATTAGCAAAAGTTACATATAAAAATAGTATGGATACAATGTCTGGACATGTTGACTTTACAAATACTGTAACTCTTGAATTGAACGAAGAAAAAGAATATAAAATAGATTGGACGTCTAACTTGATTTTTCCAAAGTTGAATACCGAAGATAAGGTAAGGGTAAAGACCATAGAAGCAAAGAGAGGTAGTATTTTAGATAGAAATGGAGAATACTTGGCAACAAACGGAGTTGCTTCAAAAATAGGTCTTGTTCCTGGAAAGATGAGTGATAATAGGGAAGAAGATATTGCAAAAATTGCTGAACTTTTAAATATGACTTCAGATGGTATAAATAGCGAGCTTTCGGCATCATATGTCAAGGCTGATACTTTTGTTCCGTTAAAGACTGTGGGAAAGAATGAAATGGAATTAAAGAATAAATTACTAGAGATAAAGGGAATAAAAATAATTGATGCAGATGAGAGAATATATCCACAGGGAGTGTCAACCTCTCAATTAGTGGGCTACATCCAACCAATAAATGCGGAAGAGCTGAAAGAAAAGGCAAAAGATGGGTATACTTCGAGTAGTAAAATTGGAAAATATGGATTAGAACGTGCTTACGAGAGTACTTTAAGAGCAGTAAACGGTTCAGAAATTTACATAGAAGATGCAAATGGAAATAAGAAAACATCTATTGCAAAACAAGAACAAAAAGACGGTCAAGATGTGAAATTGACAATAGATAGTAAATTACAACAGACTGTATATGAACAGTTTAAAGATGACAAGAGTGCTGTTGTTGTTATGAACCCGAAGACGGGAGAAGTGCTTGCACTTGCAAGTTGCCCATCATTTGATTCTAATGATTTTAGCTTAGGAATGACAACGGCAGATTATAAGAATTTAACGGAAAACCCAGATAATTTATTATATAATAGATATTTGGCAACATATGCTCCTGGGTCATCGTTTAAACCGATAATTGGCGCAATAGGGTTAACTACTGGTGCTTTTTCAGCAGATGATGACTTTGGAAAAAGCGGAACAAAGTGGCAGAACGATAGTTCTTGGGGAGATTTCTATATAACAACACTTTCTACGTATAATGGACCTGCAAATCTGAAAAATGCATTAATACATTCAGATAACATATATTTTGCTAAGGCTGCTTTAAAAATAGGAGGCAAAAATCTAATAAATTCACTAAAAAATATAGGGTTTGGACAACAAATAGAGTTTCCACAAACAATAAGCAAGTCTTCATACTCAAACAGTGAAAGCTTTACAAACGAAACACAACTTGCAAATTCCGGATATGGTCAAGGAGAAGTCTTAGTAAACCCAATACATATGGCAATGATGTACTCAGCATTTGTAAATGAAGGCAACATGATAATGCCATACTTGGAGTATAAGGAGAATGCAAGTTCACAAACGGCTAAATACTACAAGGAAAATGCATTTTCAAAAGAAGCTGCAAACGAAGTAAGAGACGGCTTAATACAAGTTGTAGAAAATCCGAGTGGAACAGCACATTCAGCAAAAATTGAAGGAAAAACAATAGCAGGAAAAACAGGAACAGCAGAAATAAAACAATCAAAGGACGATACCGAAGGCACAGAAATAGGCTGGTTTAATGCATTCAACGTAGGAGAAAGTGATGAGAGCTTATTACTAGTAGTAAGCATGGTAGAAAACGTAAAAGGAAAAGGTGGCAGTCATTATTTATTACCAAAAGTAAGAGCAATTTTCGCCCAATAGGGACGCCCTTTTTTGGGCGAAAGTCACTTAAAAGTCACAAATGAATGATAAATTTAATATAGAAAATGAGGATAACATGGAAAAAGAGAAGAAAAGCAAAATAAAAAAAATATTAGTTAATCTGACAATATTTATATTACTTATAATTTTAACATTTTCATTAGTGTTGAAAGACCAAGATGTTTCACAAATATTTAGTGTTGCTGCTAAGGTAAAAAAACAATATATTCTATTTGCTGTACTTGCAATGAGCATTTACATTTTAGGAGAAGCTGTAAATATTACGAGAATTTTGAAAGAACTTGGTGAAAAATCAAAGCTTATAAGTAATATCAGATACACACTAATTGGATTTTTCTTTAGTGCAATAACTCCTGCTGCAAGTGGAGGACAGCCAATGGAAATATATTACATGCATAAAGATGATATTTCTGTTGCAAATTCTACTTTGGCACTATTAATGCAACTTTGCAGTCTGCAAATAGTTACAATAACAGTAGGAACTATAAGTGCTGTAATACATTTTGAGGTACTAAAAAGTGGATTAATTTATTTATTAATACTTGGAATTATATTGAATTCAAGTGCTTTAATGTTATTGATAATTGCAATTTTTTCGAAGAAACTTTCGGAGGGATTAATAAAGTTTGCAGTGAAATTACTAAAATTCTTTAGAATTCCTAATGTAGAAAAAAAGCAAGAAAAACTAGAAAAAGAATTAGAATCATATCAAACAAGTGCAAAATACATAAAAGAGCATAAAATATTAATGTTAAAAACTGTGATAACAACTGTTGTACAAATGATAGCATATTATAGTGTGCCATATTGGATTTACTTAGCATTTGGATTAACAGGATACAACATATTTGAAATATTAACATTGCAAGCAGTGCTATATGCTACAGTGTCCGGAATTCCATCGCCTGGGGCTGTTGGAGTAAGCGAGGGTGGATTTTTAGGAATATTTAAAAACGTATTTCCAGAGACAATAATTAGCAGCGCAATGCTTCTAACAAGAGGCGCAAATTTCTATTTATTTATTATAATAAGTGCGATAATTGTTATGATAAGCACATTTAGAGAGAAAAGAATTGAAAAAAAGCAAATGCAAGAAACGGAAGTTTTAACAGAGAAAAGTGAAAAATAATGAACATAAGCTTTACATTCACATATAATATAAAAGAGGTGTAAAACTTATGGCGTATTCGGAAAGAGAATTAATTGCAAGAATGATACAATGTGAAGCTGGCGGTGAAGGAGACAATGGAATGAAGGCCGTGGCAAGCGTTATAATGAATAGAGTAAATGTCCCAAACGGCGAATATGCAAGAATTTCGCAGGGGGGAAATATTAGAAACATATTATTTCAACAAGGACAATTTGACTGTGCAAGAGAAACTATACGTGGAAGCTATAACAGTCAAAACATATACAACATGACTCCGACAGATGTGCATTATAACATTGCAGATTGGGCATTATCAGGTAACAGGCTAAATGAGATAGATAACTGTTTGTGGTACTTAAATCCATTTAGACCAACGTGTGGAAGCACTTTCCCAGCAAATGGTTCAGGAAGTTTGCATACAAGGCTAGGCAACCATTGCTTTTACAAGCCAACACCTCTATATAATAACACTTAAAAAGAGGTATTGTTGAAAGATTATGTGGATTCAATTTTTTTCAACTAACAAAAGTACCTTGATGGAGGAATGGTAAATGGAAAATAAAGAAATAGAAAATAGACAGTTGCTAAATCCAAACCAGCAAGATAATTGGCCAGAAACCTTGAAAAATCCAATATATACACCGGCATTTTTACGTGAACAAATAGGAAAATTGATGCGTGTTGAATTTTTAATTGGAACAAATAATTTAGTTGATAGAATTGGTGTACTAGAAGATGTTGGAGCAAGCTATATTTTGCTTCGTTCATTTGAAAATGATAGTTTAGTTTATTGTGACATATATGCAATAAAATTTATCACAATATCAACCACAGGAATATATGCAAATTATCTGCAAATGAGCAAATATAATAGAAATACGTATTATTAATAGTAGAGAAATAATTTATATTTTAATATAAGTTATTTCTTAAAATTTATAAAAGGAGAAATGAATGAAAAAAATTTTATTGGTAGAAGACAATGAGGCTATTCAGAAAGGGCTAAAATATTCATTAGAGCAAGAAAAATTTGTAGTAGAACTTGCAAGTGATGTAAAGACTGCTAAGGACAAGCTTGTCAAAAGTGAGTTTAACCTAATAATATTAGATGTAATGCTTCCAGATGGAAGTGGTTTTGAATTGTGCAGAGATATTAAGAAAAATATGACAACTCCGATATTATTTTTAACAGCAAAAGACGAAGAACAAGATATTGTAAATGGGTTTGATTTAGGAGCAGACGATTATGTCGTAAAACCTTTTAGACCACGAGAGTTAATATCAAGAATAAATAATATTTTAAGAAGATATGAAAAAGAAGAAAGCAATAAACTACAGGCAGGAAATGTAATAATAGATTTAGATGCATCCAGAGTATATGTAGGCCAGAAAGAAATTGTATTTACAGCACTTGAATACAAAATTTTAGTACTGTTGTTCTCTAATATGGGAAAGACTGTAACAAGAGTGAATATTTTAGATAAAATCTGGGATGTGGCAGGAAACTTTGTAAACGATAATACGCTCACTGTTTATGTAAAAAGAATAAGAGCAAAACTCGGAGAAAATGATGTAATTAAAACTATTAAAGGAATTGGGTACAGAGTTGAAAAGTAAGCAGGGAGTGAGAATAAATGGAAAAAGTTAAAATTGCAATATGCGGAGCATGTTTAGTAATTGTTGCAATATTGGGATATTGTTATATTTCAGAAAAGCAGAATGAAAAATATGAATATATAGTAAATTCAGCAATATCGAATATAGTTGATACAGTAATAGAAAAATATCCAGATGTAAGAGAAGAAGAAATATTGAATATATTAAGAAACACTAAAAATAACAAAACCAATATATTAAAAAAATATGGTTATTTAGATAATGAAAATTATATAAAAAAATTAGAAGATGAAAAAAATGTAGACAGAAAAATAAACATATTATATATTTCAATATTTGGAATTGTAATTATATTAATTGTGATATATTACAATAATAAAAAAGAAATCAGAATAAGAGAAGTAAATCAATATTTAAATGAAGTAAACAGAGGCAACTACAAGCTAAAAATAGAAGAAAACGGGGAAGATGAAATATCAAGGTTAAGAAATGAATTGTATAAAACTACAATATTATTAAGAGAAACAGCTGAAAATAGTGAAAAAGAAAAGGTGAGCCTAAGTAATTCTTTGGCAGATATATCACACCAAATAAAAACACCAATTACATCAATGAGAATAATGCTAGATAATATAGAAGACAATCCAAACATGGATAGTAAAACTAGAGTAGAGTTCATAAAAGAAATAAGTAAACAGGTTGACTGGATTTCTTCTTTGGTAATCTCATTACTGAAACTTGCAAAATTTGATGCAGGAGCTATTGTAATGAAAAATGAAGAAATAAATGTAAGGAACTTAATAGATAAAGCCGTATCAAATTTAGCAATAATATTAGATGTAAAAAATATAAAAATAATTTCTAATATAGACGAAGCGGCTACAATAAATGCTGACTACAATTGGCAATTAGAAGCAATTACAAACATAATAAAAAATGCTGTGGAACATAGTAGTGATAATTCTAACATTTATATAAATGTGGAAAATACGAGTGTGTTTGTAAAAATACAGATTAAAGATGAAGGAGAGGGAATAAGTAAGAAAGACATAAATCATATATTTGAAAGATTTTATAAATCAAAAAATAGTTCTGAAAATAGTATTGGTATTGGACTTTCGCTCGCAAAAACAATAATAGAAAAAGCAAACGGATATATCAAAGTTGAGTCGGAAGAGGGAAAAGGAACAATGTTTGAAATAAAATATTTGAAATAATATTTATAAGTTTATATCAGAAAACTAATTTTAATAAAGCCTATAAATTTGAAATAATGTTAATTCAAATTTATAGGCTAATTATTAATCTATATGTTTAAGAAACAAGGCTAAATTTTCAAGCGTTGCACAACCAAGTTTTATTTCTTCATCAGAATAACCTGAAAGTTTTTTAGAAAGGTTTAGAGTAGAATTAAAATCTTTACCAAATAGAATATAATCAGCAGATAAACCAGTCATATCACAAAGTATCTTCAATTTATCAACAGACAGGGTGCCTTCACAACGTTCAATCATGCCAAGATATTGTCCAGAAATACCGAGCAAATCTGCCATTTTCTGCTTCGTCATATTCATATTTAAACGTATATTTTTTATTCTTAATCCTATTTCTTTTCTTAACATAATAAAACATCCTTTCTTTCTCTATTTTAATAGATTTTAGTTTGAAAAAATTAAAAATAGATGACAAAAAGCAGATAGAAGATGTGGTAAAACATGACAATATATGATAGAATATGTCGAAAATAAGAAGTAGAAGGTGATGTAGAAATGAAATTGATATTAATTGAAGATGAAAAGAAGGAACAAGATAAATTTAAAAAATTAGCCGAGAAAATGAATGATGTGACATTTGTGAAGATAACAAACTCAACAGAAGAAGGCATTAAATGTCTAAAGGAAAATGATATTGATGGAGTAATCTTAGACTTAGAACTAAATTCAGGTACTGGAAATGGATTTGAGTTTTTAGAAAAGCTTAAAATTACGAAGCTAAGTAGAATTCCCAAAATTGTTGTAACAACAAATGTATATTCAGATTCAGTATATGATTATTTACATCAAAATAGATATAATAGTCACCGGTTGGGTTCAATGGATCCCAATTAGATATAGACTTCATATCAATATCAGCTCCCAATTGGAAATAAATCATCTTTCCTTTCACCAAAGCCTCACTCATATTCTGAATCTGTATCACATCCATAACGAGATAGGGCTTGTTCA
>ENA-OPNB01002334-OPNB01002334.1-human-gut-metagenome-genome-assembly--contig:-NODE-2334-length-11055-cov-2.131000_pt1 | contig 11055 bp, 9 predicted proteins | sample MGYA00241528_ERZ501754 | MGnify/ENA primary metagenome ERZ501754 (study PRJEB25962, sample SAMEA2042646) | human gut metagenome | biome: human gut; feature: human-associated habitat; material: faeces... | reverse complement strand
GGCCTGCCATATCGGCCGTGCTGACCTCACCTGCCACGCGCTCCACCTGATTCATGATCTTCTCCGGGAACTCGGTCGGCAGATCGTAACCTCGCACGATCGAGAGAATATCCGTCCCCGGGTCGTTCACATGTCCCAGAATCTCTACGACCTTTCCCTCCGGCTTTTTTCCATTGCCGCCGAAATCCGTCAGTTCCACCACGACCTTATGTCCGCTTACTGCCCCTTTCGAGCGCTCCTGCGGGATAAAAATATCCTGTCCGAATCTCGGATTATCCGGCACTGCGAACCCGAATGTCTTGCTTTTTTCATAGGTACAGACGATCCGGCTGACCCCGCGGATCAGAATCTTTGTGATCTGCCCCTCTCTGCGCCGTCCGTGCCCCTCGGCGCGTGTCAGCGCCACCTGCACGGTATCGCCGTGAAAAGCACCGTTTACCTGGGATTCCGGAATAAAAATATCCTCATCCTCCCCCTCGACCGTCACAAAGCCAAATCCTCTCGGATGCGCGGCAAAAACGCCTGTCAGGAATTTTCCTTCCGACTTCATGTACTTGCCTTTCGATGACACTTCCACTTTTCCCTCCGCCACAAGCGCATCCAGCACTTCCGCGAGGTCTCTTCTGTCACTCTTTGGCACATTTAATACTGCCGCGATCTCCTTCGCCTTCATCGGCACATAAAGCTCATCGCAGATCAGTCCGTAAATTGCTTTTTTTCGTTCCTGTAAAAGTTCTTCTCTCATATCCTTCCTCTCCGCAGCAAAAAAGCTGCCGCAGATGCGACAGCCTCATTTCTAAAAGATTCCCAGATTCAATACAGCGGCAATGATGATGAACAGCGCAACCAGAATCTTGGTTCCCGTCACCAGTCTGCCTTCCATGGAACGTCCCTTATTCCTTCCCCAGTACGTATCTGCCGCTCCGGCGATCGCTCCGAGTCCTGCGGACTTTCCTTCCTGTAATAAGATAATGACTGTCAACGCCAAACAAATCAGTATGAAAACAACGGTTAAAATCGTCTTTAAAATTGCCAAAATAATTCCCTCCTACGGTAATCAACTCACAACTTTAGCTATTATAGCATACTCCCCCCGCGTTTTCAACTGTTTTTTACGCTCTCCCGAAAGGCTCCGCCGGAGAAAACTGCGCCGTCTCGCCAAGCTCCTCCTCAATCCGCAGAAGCCGGTTATACTTTGCAGTGCGCTCCGCCCTGCACGGCGCGCCGGTTTTAATCTGCCCCGCATTCACCGCGACCGCAAGATCCGCGATAAACGCATCCTCCGTCTCCCCGGAACGGTGGGAGATCACCGTGTGATAACCGGCACACTGTGCCATCTCGATGGCGTCCAACGCCTCCGTCAGCGTGCCGATCTGATTCACCTTTATCAGCACCGCATTTCCTGCATTTAATTTAATGCCGCACTTAATCCGCTTGGGATTTGTGACAAACAGGTCATCGCCGACAAGCTGCATGCCATCTCCCAGACGCCCGGTCAGACTCTGCCAGCCCTCCCAGTCGTCTTCCTGCAGACCGTCCTCGATCGACACCAGTGGAAAACGCTTTGCCAGATCTTCGTAGAGCGCGATCATCTCCTTTGCATCCCTGCAGATTCCATTCTCCCCCGGGAAATGGTACATTCCCGTCTCTTCATTATATAATTCACTCGCCGCAGCATCCATCGCGTAGACCACATCTTTTCCGACCGTATAGCCCGCCTTTTCCACCGCTTTTCCCAGATACCGGAACACCTCACCGGCATCCGCAAGATCCGGCGCAAAGCCGCCCTCATCACCAACAGAAGTTGCCAGTTTTCTCTCCTTTAATAAGGCAGCTAATGCATGGAATACTTCTGCACACCAGCGAAGTGCTTCTTTGAAAGATGGCGCACCAACCGGCATGATCATAAATTCCTGTGTGTCAACGGCTGAATCTGCGTGAGCACCACCATTTAAAATATTCATCATAGGTACCGGAAGACGGTTGCCTGAAATACCACCCAAAAAGCGGTACAACGGAATGTCTAACGCGATAGATGCCGCTCTTGCTGTTGCAATGGACACTGCCAAAATTGCATTGGCACCAAGTTTTGATTTATCTTTCGTACCATCCGCTTCAATCATTGCCTTGTCAATGGCATAAATATCAGATGCATCCAAACCAGTAAGGACCTCATTAATCACAGTATTGATGTTGTTGACAGCTTTTTCAACTCCCTTGCCAAGATAACGGTCCTTGTCTCCGTCTCTCAGTTCCAATGCCTCAAACTCACCTGTAGACGCACCACTTGGAGCAGTACCTCTTCCCACGGTTCCATCTACCAAAGTCACCTCTGCTTCCACCGTCGGATTGCCTCTCGAATCCAAAATCTCACGTCCAACTACCTTTTCAATTTCCAAAAAATTCATCGTAATACTATCTCCTTTTCCGCAAAATAATAGTACTCCCCGCAAGAATTTCATTCAATTCTGCATAGGATGCGTTCAGGATTCACAACCTAATACGAGGAGTCCACATGATTTATTCACATTTTGGTTAGTCTTGTCTAACCTCTTTTATATTACTGAATTTTGGGGTAAAAATCAATAGGTAAAGGTGAGAGTTTTTATCAAGTTTGTGGGGGGTAATATTAAAAATAATCTCTTTAGAATCATGTTTCGCAGTATATTGGTGCGATTTATCGCATAAAAAAAAGAGCCACTTAGCGACTTTAGTGACTCCTTTATAACGATGCCATTGTATCAAATCTACTTATTCTTTTCCTGCAATTTCAGCAGATATTCCTCTTCCGCCTGTTCCAAACGTTTCTGAATTGCTTCCTCCGATGGCAGCTGAGACTTAATCTCATTCATCCGAATGTTATCATAAGTTGCAACTCCCATAGGTGTTTCAATTCCCTGAAACGCCCATTGTACCTCCGTCTGATCCTTATCCTTGCATATAAGCAATCCTATTGTCGGATTGTCATCATCCATTTTCATTAACTGATTTACTGCATTCACATAAAAATTCAGTTTTCCGGCAAATTCCGGTTCAAACGATACCGCTTTTAACTCAACGACAACATAGCATCGAAGTTTTATATGATAAAAAAGCATATCAATCTTTCTGGTTTTTCCTGCTACAATAATCTCTTTCTGACGTCCAATAAAAGCAAAACCAGATCCAAGTTCCAGCAAAAATCTTGTTATGTTCTGTTCCAAAGCATCCTCTAATTCTTTTTCATCATATCCTGCCGGTAATGAAACAAATTCAAAGTCATAAGTATCCTTGACAATCTCCTGTGCCAGTTTTCCCTGTATTGTCGGAAGTTTTTCAGCAAAATTCGTCAAGACATTACCTGAAGATTGATATAAATGAGCCTTTATATTATCAATCAGGCCACTTCTGCTCCAACTCTCCTCTATCGTTTTTCTGACATAGAACAAAGCCTCTTCTATCGTTTTGCACTTCGTAACTATTTCTACATGATGTCTCCACGGCACAAATCCAAAAACAGAAGGAAATTCCATTTCTGCACCAAGTTGGTGCAGTTTTTCATTTTGATCTAGTTCCTCACCAACCTGCTGCAGTTTTAGGCTTTTCATATCGAGACTTTCCTCCATATGATGTGCCAGTTCTGAAAAGTTCTCCTTTCCGGAATAGAATAGATACCATTTTTTCATATTCCAAAGATTTCTTGCTGAAAATCCTTTCGCTTTGGGAAATTCATTCTGCAGATCAAGACTAAGCTGCTCCACAATTCCTTTTCCCCATTTCTCCTCTGCTTTTCTCTCAACCAAATCCCGCCCCAACTGCCAGTTAAAGAAAAGCTGCTCTGTATTTACTTTGACCGCTGATTTTATCTGTGCAGACACATAACGCTGCTTCACATCATGAACCCAACTCACATAATCGGAATCCAATCCGATGTCATGTGACTTCACAACATGCGGTTTTGATTCTTCAGACATATTGTTCCTCATTTCTTCAAAATATTTTCATGTTTTAATCGCTTTGATACATTTATACTTTAGTATAGCATAAATGGCACAATCCTACTACAAAAATCACCTGCAATTCTTATGTGCTTAATACCCTCCATTATCTATGCAAAAGATAATTCACATCTTCTTTAGTCAAACGCTCCATATATGCTTCATGCCATCCGCCAAGCTATGTTTCAACTTGCATATAATTTATTGACATAACAAAATTACGCACCTAAACGAACCAATATGGACCTTGACAAAAAATATCGCTACTTCTTCGCATTCTCTTCCAGTTCTAACATATACTTATCAAAGTCCGACATAAATAATCTGTCCTGAATGACGCGGTATTTTTCAAATTCGGTCTCAGCTTTTGCCTTTGCAATCTCTGCTGTAATTTTGCCTGCATCCTGAAGGACTTCTCTGTCATCTGCCATCAGAAATAAATCCAGACGCTTTGACCAGTCCTCCATCGTCATTGGAATATGACGCTCTGCACGATCCTCTGCCAAATCCAGATAAGCTGATACAATACGTTCTAATGACCGCATTTCCTGTTCTGAAAGATAATTTTTTGCTATATTTACATCACTTTTTACCACTTTTCCTTCCGGAGCTGCTGCCCATGTTGTGAGTCCCATATGTGGTTTTTCCGCATCCGCACGTTCGTAAATTAATTCTGCTGCTGTATGTCCGTGAACTGCATAATGCATTTTATTTTGTACCTTGGCAAAGAACTGCTTAGTTGTTTTGGCGGTTCGGTCATAATCAAGTGCTGTTGCATAAATGTCTGTTATCTTCTGGTAAAACCTACGTTCGGACAGACGGATTTCTCGAATCTGCTCAAGCAAACGGTCAAAGTATTCTACTGTAAGCACAGAGCCACCATTTTTCAGACGCTCATCATCCATGACCCAGCCTTTAATTGTGTAGTCCTTCACGATACCATTGGCCCACTTGCGGAACTGTACCGCTCGCTCATTATTCACCTTAAAGCCGACTGCAATAATCATTTGAAGATTGTAATGTGCAACCTCTCGGCTCACTTGGCGTGAACCTTCCTTTTGAACTATTAAGAATTTCTTAATAGTTGAATCGGGCTCCAATTCTGAATCGTCATAGACCTTCTTTATATGTTGATTAATCGCAGCCACACTTACATCATATAACGTGGCCATCATCTTCTGCGTCAACCATATATTCTCATCTTCATAGCGCATCTCAATGCTGTCCTGTTCGTTACCAACAGAGGCAACATAGGTTAAGTATTCCGCTGCGCTAGAGCGGATTGTTACTTCATCTTTCTTCTTTTTCAAATTGAATTTCCTCTCTATTCTTTTTCATATCTTCGTGAAAAAACCTTAATTTTGTTGGCTCTGTTAAACAGTTGATGGGTTACTTTTATATGCTTTCTTTTGAATATTATTTTAATATAATATCATTTTCATGTCCACCAATTTATGCCACCAGCATCTATACTAGTGAAACCGTCATCTTTTGCGAAATAGTTCATACCCCATTCCCTTGCTAAGTCCGGACGAAAAATTGATATTGAAGGTTGATGACCATAGAAACAAAAAAAGACTCCTCACCACGGGAAACAAATCCAGTGATGAGAAGCTTTCTTATTGATTAAATTCTACTATTCCTGATAAATTACCGTCTGAGTGCTTTGATTTTATTGAATATTTAATATCAAAACTATCTTTCAACGGTTTTATCAATAACGCAGGACCTAACCACTTTTTTTCTTTTGGTCTAAGAGAACTAATGGTGAATTCAAACTCACTCTTGCTATCAGAATTTGGCATTGCAATATATTTGGATATTTCTCTTTCGTAATCCTCTTCATCATACCTTGGATTTCCATTTATTCCACCTGTATCAAAATATGCCCCTATTGATTTCTGATTTCCCACTAAACTATCAGCAATACTATATGATATATCACTATCATATGAAATGTCTGATGTTTCAACCATTAACAAAAGCTCTCTTAAAATGCCCTCTTCAAAAATTACTCCCTCCGAACCTTGCATATCCGGATTTATCAGTTTCTTTGACGGATAAATTATTTCAGCATCATTTTCTTGTATTATAATATGTATATCTATATCTTCATCATACACTGTAGATGCATTTTCAATTGCAAGTGGTATAAAAAGCATTCCATCAAAAGTTGTTACATACCAATCCATCATTTGTATGCGATGCAATTTATATTCGAACTCCATTATCTTGTCATATTTAAGTTCTTCCTCTTCTGTCCCCTCATAGGTGTATGATAACAATAAATCATTTCTCCTTTCCAAATTACCGATATTGAAGAATTCTATTTCATCGGATATGTCTATACCTAAATAATCTTTGCATAAAGTTATTATTGATTTCTTATCATCGTCTTTAATAGTCACTTTCTGTAATTTGAAAAGGTGTAGTGTTAAGGAATTCTTAATTGGTGTTAATACCGAACCATCTTTTCTAATAATAGAAGTTTCTTCGACATCCTTTTCCACATTTGTATTTTTTCCCTCAGCTTCACTTAATAATTCAGATGGCTCTGTAATTTTTATACTCTTGATTTGCTCTATCAGTTGCAAACATCCTTCTATTATTTGCTCTCTATGCTTAACAAAAGCTGCCGATTTAGATACCTCAATCGGATAAAGAAACTTTGAGATAGTACCATCAACGTAGCAACCCATGCGTAAGTCAGAGAATCCTGTTTTGACACGCTTCCCATTTTCTAACAAGTTTTCAACGGTATCTTGAATTACTCCCTTTATATACCGTTTTATCTCTCCCTTACTTTTACCATCTTTTGTTGAAAAAGGTGTTAGTCTTCGACTTGCAATATCAAATGGCATGTCTTCCGGCGCACCATAATCAGCATTTAATACACAAATCACATTTTCCCAACCTACAACATGAGTAGCATATCCTAATTCAAGCATCACATTAGGATTGGGCATATATTTTACCTTTTTATTTCCATCTTTATCAGTTGTTTCGTATTGACATACCGCACTAACATCTGCAATAAAAATATCACAATCATCTATCTTAGAAAAAATTGTCTGAGCTATATCCGGTGAACCATATTCACCCTTGGTATCACGGTCTGCTTCAATATCAACTGTATCCCTCAATAATTTTACAGCATCCTTTATTGCGTCTTGTATGATGTTTCTTGTTTCGCTTCCGGATAAATCTGACTGCCATGAATAAAAAATTGTAATTTGCGAATTGCTCACTTCTCATTCCTCCTAACATCTATTCCACTGTCCGAAAATGTCCTGAAATAATCCATTTTCTAGCCCTCATTTATCTTTCCATCAACCGGAGACACACCGTGTCCATATGGCTCGATTGTTCAATAGAAAACAAACATACCCACTCCTATTGTACAAGGGAATGGTGGAACGCTCCTTTTTTCCAAAATACTGGGGCATCAAGCCTGTGAGGATTTTAAATTGTCCTATAATTTGTATAGGCAAATTAGCAACTATTATACTTCTTCAATATATTCTCTGAAAATATCTAATATGAAATCCGCACTTGCCGGAGTGTAATTGGGCGATTGTGCCATAACCGCATAATCAAAGTCTCCTTCAAATTTCACATCCTCAATCGTTGGAATTATTAGCAGTTCCACTACAGGATCTTTTATTGCACCCTCAAGATATTTTTTCTTATATGCATCAGACGAATTATACTCAGGCATTTTCATCGTTTTATTATACTTTAACTGTATATAATTTTTTACAGGCTTATCCCAAATATACTCTTCACGAAAATCCTTTAGAGTGTCAAATATGTAATCATTCTTGCTACCATAAGGATTTGCACAATATATAATAGATGAAACCATTTTGTAAGCAATTGCCCAAAGCAAATAATCACCTATGCTAATTCTTTTTATTTTATCACAAAGTTCATACTCACTTATTTTTCTTCTTGATTCAACCGGAAGTGTAAGAAAATCACTTTGCAAAAAAATCCATGATGAATCTCCCAATCCTAGATCAGCATGAGAGTCAACATGAACAACATCAAATGGATCTGAAAGCTTTTTGCAATTAATAAGTTCTTTCCAGAAGAACAGCGCTTCATTATGCCCGTTCACAATTCTTCCAGGTATTTTGTGTTTTTTTGATAATCCCAAATTTTGCTCTAAAAATTGTCGAACTTCTTCTTCAGACCATACTGAATTGCCATAATCCTCTTCAGTAAGTCTTGCCTTACAAGAAAATGGTGTGTTTGCTATTTTTGTCATGAAATAATCCATATCCAAATCTAATACCCTCATGTCAACACCTCCAAGGTTAATCATTCAATCATTTTTTGGTTCACACTTATCTTTTCTTAGATAGTTTTAAATCGAATTTTCTGCCAAGAACCCTTGCACTAATTCCAGCAACAATCATCAAAACAAAGCTGATATCTCCAACAAATTTCCAGTCGAATTCTCTCTTTTCAGGGTCTTTTTCATTTGTCATTTTAACAAGTTTTAGACAAAGCCACCCTTTTTAGATGCAAAAAATGCGAAACCAATTACACCTTCTTAATGAGCGTTCTTGATTCCTTTGTTCATATCTAAATCAAAACCAATCTGCCAAAATCCCATATCAAGCAGTTTCATCTGTGGATATAGCATACCTTCTACCTTCATCTTTGCCCTAGCAGTTTCTAATCGTTCAATATTCTTTTCATAAAAATCTACTAGAAGCATAATTGATTTTAGATTATAATTGCCCGTTGTGACCTTTTGATTTTTAATTCCAGCTATAAAATACCTATCATATGCTGGAACACATCCAAGAGTTCCCATAAGTATTTTAGTGATAAGCGTAAATGACAATTGACTTTTTAATTCTTGCTCTTTTACTTTACGCCTGATTTTGTCGTAATACTGCTCTAAAAACAAATTTATATCTTGAAGTAATTGTTGGTTTCTTTCTTCTCTAAAGCCAACACACTCAATGCCAGCCAAAGCATCATACTTCTCACTTAACAGCTCTTTCACTACTGGGATATGTACTTTATAATCTTTTTGCAACAGAAAAGATGAGCCACGGTACATTCCCCAACTTGCTAAATAAAAGGCAAGCTGCAAACTCAAATAATCATAATCTGCGTGCTTTTGGCCACGAGCCTTTATAAAATGAGAGTAGCAGTGTTCCCAAGATCGATATCGACCATTCGTATCAGTCTTTAAATCATTATAAAATTGTGTTGTTGATTTAATTATTAAATCTGCCGTCTCCATATAGATTACCACCTATTCATTACTCGATTTTATCTGTTCTTCGTTAGGGAAGATAAATGACTGTTCGAAGGCAACCTCCATTACATCAGCTATCTGCTTTAACTCCTCAAGTGTTACCGTATCTCGTTTCAGTTTCTATCCAAAATCCTGTATTGTACAATAAATCTGGTGCATTCGCCGAACTGGGATAATTTGCATTATATGAATATACTCAGCTTCTCCGTAAGGATTCTCATAAGTAGTCATAATTCTAGGATGATTGTTACAGGCTTTATATTTGTCGTTGTATAGCATAATCCATATATCCTTACTATGTATCCACTGAACAACAAGAACCCCATCCCCAATTTTATTAGTTTCTACTCCAATAATCACATGATTAGGTTCACAAAATACTCTATGAACTGTATCAATCAGCTTCGTTTTCTTTTGAGCTTCATAGTTAATTTCCTTTACCTTACGTTCATATTCTTTTTGTATCACAAGCAGCTCATTTTTATAAAATGTCGTTAGGATCCAGCTTTTTTATCTTCCCATATTTATTCTTTCTCCACTAATTTCCAACCGCGAACACCTCTCGAAGTATCCAATGTATACTTTTTAGAACATTCATCACAACTTATCCAAACATCATGATCACGAAATCCAGGAATATTGTCATGTTCTTCTATGATTTTTCCTTTCCCGCAAGGGCACTCATATTCGTATCTCTCCGTATCACCCTCTCCTGCACCATATCCTGGATGATTTTCTTCTGAAGAATATATCAACTTTGTTCTCATATAGCTTTACCTCCTCATTAATAATATTGCTCAATGTAACTGTATGCCCGATCAAAAACTTCTTTATCCTTAATCTTATATTTGATCCAGACAACACTACGAAGTGCTTTTTTCACTTCATTTCTTCCAGTGTTAGTGTCCTGCCAGCCATCGAAACGCACAATTTTTACAATATCGTCTATGTCATTTACGATACGCTCAACCATAATAGGAGTTTTTTCATTTCGAACACCATTAAACAGTTCTGTCAGTGCGGCTTTTCCCTTATCAATTTCTTCTTCTGGTACTACTTCTTTTTCCGCCTGTGCAGCTTCCTTAGCCAACTGCAATAATAGCTTTAAAAATTCAATACTATTAATAAGGCCCTGTTCATGTCTTTCTCTTAAATCCTCCAGCTTCTGCCCCAATTTGACAAACTTTTCCTCATGTCCATGCTTTTGGATCTTTGCTACAAGGTCAATTTCCACCTTCATAGTTGTTTTCTTGATATCTTTCTGCTTTTCAATAAACTGATCAATTAGCGTAGCATCCAAACTTATGATATCTTCATTCTCATGGACATCTCCTACTTCCAAGTTCTGATGCACAAGCTCCATTGTCTTTGCACCTAATGCTGCCCAAATTAGACCGCCACGACCATCGGTCGGTTTAACTGATTCATATACGCGACTTAACCATTGATAGTCGAAACTATATGTATTCAGAAATGGATCCGGCGAAAGCGCATTCCATGCTTTATTCAATACACGATAGTCCGCGCCAAACTGGTCCTTCTCTTTATTAGTAGGCAAACACTCCTGCGCGGCAATCAAGCCTTCCCAGCCTTCAATTGTCCTATCCACTCCCATGAAGTAACTAAGGCATTTACGCATTAGTGCCGGTACCTGTTTCTTTACTTCTTCTATATTGGTTATAACTTTCTTCATGCCGGCTTCATCAAAGTCAAGCGCTTTAGCAACATTATCAAATATTCCGATATAATCAACTATCAGACCATGTGTTTTTCCATCATCATAAGTTCTATTTGTACGAC